>Ga0182738_1005385_pt1 | contig 13701 bp, 7 predicted proteins | sample eDN5th30CBELigMG_FD_128876 | JGI IMG/M metagenome (GOLD analysis project Ga0182738, IMG submission 128876) | Enriched Miracle-Growth compost microbial communities from Emeryville, California, USA - eDNA 5th pass 30_C BE-Lig MG (version 2)... ...
TAAGGTTTAAACTTGTTTTAATTACGAAATCACAACTATTTTGACAAATTCTTTTACTATCAAATCTTTTTATAAAATGCCACATCACTCCACGCCAAAATTAGGCTTCTTTTCCCTCTATTTCAATTTTTCTGGCAGCATTTTGTATCCTTTAATAAGAACATGCCGTGAAATTTTTAGTCAATTAAAATAAAAAAATTTTACAGAACCATTCTCTTCTGAAATTAAATTTCTAACATATTAGTCGAACAACCCAGAATAAACCACTACTGTATATAAAAATTTACAATCGCAGTGATCCCCAAATTCAAACCCGCTCATCATCAATTCCCAATGGAGAAGGACTCATCACTCACAAGTATACCACTTTCCTCCCTTTTAGACCCCAGTTTCTCATCTTTTCCATCTCAAAAACCCCATTTTTCTTCACCATTGACTTTTTTCTATTATTCTTTTCCCATGAAAAGTTACCAACCTCTTTTCTAGGTACAGTATCACGCCAAATCAACCTCGACAGCCTCACTTTTCAGCCTAAGCCAGTAGAGCCTTCTCTGGTCAATTTTCTCGTAGCATTTATATTTCCTCCCCTCCTCTAAATTCCATCATTTTAGTCAACTTCACACTGCAAAGTATGTTTCAAGTTCCACCCAAATAAATCAAACAGACACTGGATGCACCCGGAAGAGGGTAGTTTCGTTGATTTCCTTGCCATTTTTAACATCTTCTCCAGGATTAGATATGTTAATTTGCTATGGATGCGGCGTTACTGCTCATAAATACTGCTATGGCCTCAAGACTCTCACAGATCAGTTCCTTGTCTCTGGCCACAAAGTCTCTATGTTTGTATGCGAAAAATGTCAATATCTTGACCCCGGATGTTCAAAGGTAATATCTCTATTTTTAGAGAATCATGGAAGGGAGTATAGTTTTCTACATTACCAATGCCTAATGAGATCATACAACCCGCTATTCTACTCAATTTCCTCAAATTTGAAGGATCTCCGCCATTTTTTACAGAATCGGATTTTGAATGAGATCTTATTTCCAATTTTTGGAGACATTCAATACTTCAGAAAAAAACAGTCCAGAATTTTCGATGGGTTGACTTCAAAGATGCACCTTTCCAGGGCGAAAAGCATTTTTTATTCACCCTGTTGATAAGTGCGCTGGTTTTTTCAAAGAAGGGACCCGTGAAAATACTATTTTGATTCGTATAAAAAAATGGCGCCAAAGGGGAAAACAAAAATTATTTATAATAGTTTTTCCTTCAATTATTTTTTTTATTCTTATCTAACAAATCCTTTCAATAGGAGTGTGTTCTGTGTCATCAGGAAGGCGGAGCACTCAAACAGGTCTCAACTAATACTTTTATTCATGTTCTATGTGCATTATTCTCCAATGACTACAAAGTCATTAATTTCCAAGAAATGAAAATTACAAAAAATTTCGAACTCGATTCTCCGCTAGCTTGTGACACTCCAAAAATACTCTGCCACTTTTGTCAAAAGCCTGGAGCCAACCTCAAATGCAAACACTCCAATTGTAATAAATTTGCTCACCTTTATTGCGCTTGGCTTGATAGAATTTCATATCTAACAAAAGATGAAGAAAGTTGCGGAGGCTGGAGGTTCACACTCCGCCAAGAATCCAATTATTATGGAGTCTCTTTACAAGCTTTCGAAAAAGATGTCCAGAAAAAAATCATCAAAGTCTTTGAAAAAATATTCAACGTCGCCAAAAAATGGAATAAATCTCAACAATTTTCTTCTTCAGTCCTTGATAAATTACAGAAAGCCGACAAAAAAGTTTGTGTTAAAGATCTCAAAGACACACTCATCAAACTTAAAATTGAAATGAAAAATCTTGTCAATTTGTTCCCCAAAGTCGAAGATCTTGCCGTCCTTGCTGGCGAAACAATTGAAGGCGAGTGTCAAGATCATCGAGTTTCTGAACCCTTATGTATATGCAATTCTCCTTACAACAGCTCTCAATTTATGTTCGCCTGCGATTCTTGTGAAAATTGGTTTCATTGTACATGTTTACAAGTCTCAAAAAAAGATATCAATAAAGGAAAACAATTTCATTGCCAACGATGTCAAGACTGGGCCTCCATCAGATCTCAATTCTTCAATAAAGAAGATAAACAAACATGTAAAACAAAAGACAGGAATAGAATTATTCCAAGTAGCACAAAAAATTTCTGGATCTTGGATTACATAATCATCTCAATAATGCTCCAGGAAAAAATCAACCAAATTCTAGCTGATACTTCAAATTTCGAGGCCAATTACAGCAATCTTTTGGAAACTGCCCAATTTATTCCCTTCAAACTAAGCCCTTTACTCACTAAATTGCTCGAAAACTACTCCATTTCCTCCGGCATAAACGATGTTCTCTTCAAATATTTCCCTCCTCAACAAGACCAATACGACTCTCTTGTTAACCAACAAAACTCTCGCATTACAAACCAAAAACTCACGCTTGAACTCCAGTGTTTTGAAAAAATTGTCCAAATATATAAACAGGAAGAACTTCCCAATACAACAGTCATCTCTCATCTCAATTTCATCATTGAATCAAAAAAGTGGAAACTTGATTTCCTTCAAATTCTCGAAACTTCCGGGAAAGATCTCACTCAAGCTGATTCCAATTCTTACGTTATCAAAAATAGAGAAGGTTCCAAAATTCAATTTTTCCTTGCTCTACTTCATGATAACCCTCCTTTCACTGTCGCTCTTGAAGGATTAGATCAACTTGCTTTGGAACTTAAACAGACAATCCTCAAAAAACCTACTGCCAGTAACATTCAAATCTTTATCGCAAAGGGCAAAAAAGAAAATTTCGGTGTTGAAAAAGAAGTCAAAGCTTTAGAAAGTGATGTTGTCAGAACTATCACAATTCTGAAACAATACATGAAACCTTCACCGAGCCTCGCTCAAATTGAGCAAATTTTGATCGAAGCTGAGACTTCTTTGTTTCAGGTTCAGGGCCCTGTTGTTGGTGTTATCGAAAGGTATAAATTGCTCATGACTTTGCTTTTAAGGCTGAGTTATTATTCAAGCATGTTTTTGCAGAATAATAATGATACTTGGCAGAACAAAAGAAATTTGTGGATAGCAAATCAAAAACAGCTCGATGAGTTATTCAAGGATTTTGAAAGATATGGAGCTCACCTTGGAAATGAGTCATTGGTGATCAAAAATAACTTGATGCAATTGAAAATAGAATTGGAATTCAACCCGGTCATCGAAAATAATCAAATGGTTGTTCCCTTTGATTTCCTCGAATTTCCGCCCCAAGAAGATGAGAATTCCAGAGATTTCTCAAAATACATTAGAGCCAAATCTACAGAACCAACTATTGTGTTGGATGGTTTGATGCTCAGATGGTTTGAAAAATTGGGCAAACTTTACAAGGCTTTCACTGTTGGGGAGGAAATCCTTCTACAGCAGAGCTTTGAGAATAAAACTGTTTTAACTCAAACACAAGTCAAACAGATCATGAACAAATTCTCAATTCAGAATGTCGAAACACAAAACCAAGCTCTTCTCCATTTCCCTGACTTCAAAGTGTTGATTCAAGAAAGCGTCAATTTATCTCATCAAGATGCCAATATCATGGAAATTCTCAGATCTCACCAAAAATTCTATTTATCTCTTCAATTGGACCTCCTTGAAAAAGGAAAAAGCTCACTCGCAATTCAGGATCTTTCATTCCTTGAAAATCTCATCAACAGCATGAACCTTTCTGAAAGTCCCAAACTCCTCAAAATTTGTCAAAACTGCAGAAAATTCTTTTTGGATTACACCAATCAAGTCCCTTCTTGTGAACTTAAAATCAAAAATCTCTTTAAGAAATCCAACTGGGATCCACAAGAAGATGAAATGAAGAACTCACTTACTAATCTTTTAGAGAGATCGAAAACTGTTCCTCTTCTTGATATTCTGGATAAGCAACAAACTCTCCAGAAACTTCTTGGTCAACTGAAATGGAAATCTGATGCTTCAAACTTTGTCAACTCATCTACAAGGCCCAAAAAACACCCTTATAAACTTTTGAAAGCCTTAATCTCTGAATATAAATCCCTTCAAATTCCCACTGATTGCAAGTTGCTTAAAGATCTTCAAACTCTTTATCAACAAGTTCGAGAAAATCGCCAAATGTCAAAAGATCAAATCATGATCCTTGATAAAATCAAAAAGGAGCTTTCGGAAATTTCTGAAACAAGGACTGCTGCAAATATCCACAAAGCAAAACTCACCTTGAGCTCGGCTCTTCAAGTTCAAAAGGCTTACAGAAATTGTCCTTTTGCAATTCTTTCTGAAAAGGACATGATTGAATCTGATATGGTCATCAATGCCTATTCCAAATTCAGAGAGGAAGTTCAGGGTTTTGTTCAACAAGTTGATGAAAATTTGACTCTTGAAAACTTCTCTTTGATTCTTTCCAATCTCAAAAACATGAAAAATCAGATCATGACTTTGGTTCTCAAGGATGATGAAACAGAAGAACAAATTTCTCTCTATGAAAAGAAACTCCAAGCAAAAATCCTTCTCAATAAAAAAGCTTTTGGATCTTTCACTGAAATCAACAGAAGTCCTGAAGAATGGAAGAAACTTTCAAGTGCCCTTGAAAAAACTGGCTCCCAACAAGCTCTTTTGAATAACATGATAGTTCAACTCGACGTCTATCAGAAGCTCGAAAAGCAAATTCTGACAATCAAGGAAAGACAAGGATTTTTAAGCATGGTTCAAGACGCTTCAGGAATGGATTTAAAAGAAGCTAGAAAGGATTTGGTTACTCAATTACATCTTCAAGATCTCACACAAAGACTAACTCAATGTCCAGTCGAAAATAAGGATCTTACGGAGTTTCTCCAACAAGTTAATGCTGAAGTTGATTTCGTCAGAGAAGCTTGTCAAAGTCTTGATTCAAACAAGGAGTTACAAAAAGAAGAAATTCGACCAATTATGGCTGACATCCCAACCTTGATCGAATTCCTCAATAAAATTCCTGTCAATCTTGATGAAGAACAAACCTTCCTCGAAAGTTACCTCCAGTACCTTCAAGCTCTTGATCAACCAGAACCGGAACCTGTTGAAGAACAGCAAAATATTCCAAATGAAATAATCGTTTCTGATCAAATCCGAGACGAGTCTTTATATACAACTCCAAAGAAAAGCTTAACTATAATGGGATTCTTAGAGGATTGTCAACCCAAAGAACTAATAATGCAAGCTCATGAGAACCATGAGACTGAAAGCACAGCGTCGCAATCCGACTTGAGTCCAGGTGAAATTCAGGCTTGGAAGCTCAAAGTTGCTGAGTTACAAACCTTGGAAAAGGAACAACAAGAATCCAAGTCTATTATCAAATTCTTATCGATCAAGGAATTACTATTAGAGGGTTATGAGTTGTTGTTCGCCCATGAAAACTTCCAAGGAATGATCGAAACGATCAAATATATGGAGCATTTGGTGAAAGAAATTGAAAAGCATGTCAGGAAAACTTGCAAGCTAAGTCGAAACAGGTTGGCTTCTGAGACAGTTGTGATTCAACCTTTATGGGATGGTTTTGTGGATCTTAGAGATGAGTTTAGCGCATTCCACATGGTTACTTCCTTTGGCATGGATTACAAGTCTATCGTCAGAAACTTTGGAACCAAAAATAAACGAGAAATTATTTCTATCATCAAAAAAGAAAAAGGTTTTCTCAATTCTGGTGCACCAAAAATTGTTATCCAACCTGCTGCTACTGAGGAATTGTTATCTAAAAGGGGCCCTGTAGATGATGATAATGATGATGAAAATCTTGAAAATGAATTGAAAAATAAAGTCTTCATTGATGAACAAAGAACAGTCATCAAGCCAAAAAGCACCCACGAAGATGAAGAAGAGCAACCAGTTGCTGCTGAAGAAGCAATTGATGTCCCTCAAGTTAAAGTTGTCAAGGAAAGAAAAAAGAAAGAAGTTCGTAACCAAACTAAAGTCGAAATCTCCAAAATTCTTAATAACAACAAAGACCTCAATAAAAAGAGAGGAACCAAAAAGATGCTTGTCACTGGCCTTGAAAGCAGACTTCATGAAATGGCAGATAAATCCAAAGAAGAATACAAAAAACTCAGAGAATACCTTTACAGCTTCCTTGTGCTTACCCATAAAAATCCAGACTTGATTTCAGATCAAGATTCTCAAATCACCCTCAATAAAATCTGGGCTTTGTTTGACAACTATGTAAGAAGTAATCTTCAATCCTCCGAAGATCCTGAAATCGACGAATGTGCTCCAGGATCCCCCATCCTTGATTCTGCACCAACTCCTAAACATGATGATGTAGAGGAGAAGACGGAAGAAATTCCAGTTCAAACTGAAGAAATTAATAATAATCCAATCATTGAGGAAGTTCCAGAGCAAGAGGAACAAGAGGAAGAGGAAACTCAAAGCCACAGTCATCCTTTCTTGGAAAATAATTGTGATCAACCTGATGATAAAGCGTTTTTTGAGAATCACAAAATCCCAGTCAATCACTATGCCAACTCAAATCTCCAAACTCAGGTAATTTACTCCCATTTTTTCAAAATTCAACTAACCCGTTTTTTAGGATCACACTCAATTTGGATGTTCGCCTTATTCGTCTTTGAGCACTCCAAATCCTTTTGTTCCAACCAAGAATTCAGTTCCTGCAAGTTTCATCAACTCTCCAAGTTGTCATCAAGGTCCTAATGATTTATCAACTTCTTCTGCTTCAGCTCGAAATTTAAACACTGTTGCTTATGATGAAAACTCCAACTCTCAGCCTATCTCTGCCGATCCTCAAGATAAAGTTTTCCAATTTCTTGCTTCATTATCTGAAGAAGAAAAAGCCAAAGCTATCCAATTCCTCACTCACCAAAATAACCCAATCCCACAACAACAGCCTATTCCTCACCAAAGTTATCCTATGAATATGATGATGAGTCAAAACTATCAAATCAAAACTTTTGTCCAACCTGGTCTCCAATATCCCCAAACCAACCCAACTCAAAATTCCTTTGCATTCAATGTACCACCTAAAAATTATATCAAGTACTGAAATAATTTTTTTCTCAATTAATTAATTTATTTTAGCAATGTACAACAGCAGCAACAGCAAATCCCTGAAATGGGTAACAATCCTCATTCTGGTCTCTCATCAGCTGCCTCAAATCAGCAATTACAAAACAATGGAAACCAAGAGTAACACATTTTCTACTCAAAAACCCTCTAACCTCTCCAACTTAGAATGATTTACTATCCATGTGTAGAGTATGCGATGGTACCAGTTGTGGTATTTAATCAAAGATTTCCTCCATGGAGCGGCTAACTAAAAAAGAGCACAGAAAATTCTAACAAAAACAAAATATTTCAACATTTTGTCCCCTCCCCTTGTATTCTTAGCTAAAAAAAAAATCAAGATCAACTTTTTTATTAATTAGGTGCTGTCTATTTATAAGTTTTGTAGTTTTATGTTTATACATATAACTTTGTCAATATGAGCTTCTCTATATAATTCTCATTTCTTTCCCTTTTACCAAAAAATTAACTTCAACTTTTGTCGTGAAAAAAACCCTCTCTCTCTTTTGAAAAAAAAATCGAATTCACATTTTTGGTAGAGATCCATCTCTTGGGAAAGTCGTATCAAGATATAGAGATATCGCTTCCATTGAATCACTTTAAAGGGTGTTTCCTCAAAAAACTTTTTTTTCTATGAAATAAATTTCATTTTTGGACAAGAGGGAAGTTCAGGAGTGAGTGAGCATATCGCTATTCAAGGAATGCATATTCAGTATCATAGGCATACATCAAATATTACGAACGAAAAGCAACCGTGGAGTTGCTTTTTCGGGTCTATGCACACTTCTTTGGATTTTGGAATCACATCAGCCAAATCTCATTTACAAAGTCTTTCTTTGAGCTCTGAAGAAGTATTTTTTGTAGTCGGGGGTTCCGAATCTGGTGGAGAAGTAGCCGAGGACGCCGATGAGAGCGACGTAGTTGAATCTGGCAAGAGCTTCGTTTCTGATTTTCAAGACCATTTTGTTATTCGAACGAAAAACCTATTCTCAAGGTATATTTTTGTGATTTTTATTACTAAAATTATTGTGCTGCGATTTATCCGAACTATATCTTTTAATGAAGCGTAAGGGAAACTTTGCTACTGTACGTTTTCTTCACCAACCTAGCCTCATTTAATCTCCCTAGGAAAAAAAAGAACAGGTCCAAGATAATCTCTCTGATTGGTCTGAAGACAGTATTGAAATTGGAGATAAAGACAAAACCATCAGCTCATTCTTCTCTGATCTCGTTTCCAATCAAGTCGATCATAGATCTCTCGCAAGAACCCAAGCCCATACCAACAAAATCAAGCAAGACGTCAGGTCCCACAATGATTCAAACGCTTTAAAAACCACCCTTGAGGCCAAAATCAGCAAGGTCAAGGCCAAACAACTCGTAAAAGAAAAGATCAAGTCCAAATTGCAAGCTAAAAACAACGGCCTCATCACCACCGAACCAGAAGTCGATAGTGATGATTACGATGACCTTCCTGACGATCTCGTCCCTATTAACAACACTGAAGAAATGGAAGAAATCAAGGATGATGAGGAAGATGAAGAAGTTGGTGAAGATGGCGTCCAAATGACCAAAGTCCGCAAGGGAGTCACCTTCAGTGAGCTCAATCTCATCAAGCCCCTCCTCAAAGCCTGCGCCGAAATGGGATACTCCCACGCTACCCCAATTCAAAAGCTTGCTATTCCTCCAGTTGTCAATGGAAGAGATGTGTTGGCCAGCGCCGTGACAGGATCAGGAAAAACTGCTGCCTTCTTGCTTCCTATTTTGCAAAGATATTTCAGTATGAGTTTGTCTGGCAAATTGGACCTCAATACTACAAAGTAAATTACACCTACCAAATTTATGGTCTAAAATGATTCAGGGCATTAATTATTCTCCCAACCAGAGAACTTGCCATGCAATGTTATGAAGTCTTCCAACAATTAAATAAATACACCAGATTGGGATGTGCCCTCGTTATCGGATCTAGTTCCATGGAAAAGCAAAAGGTTGAGCTCAGCAGAAACCCTTTGATCGTTATTGCCACTCCTGGAAGAATTATCGATCATCTTCAAAACAGTAAAGTAAGATTAGATTTTTTCTGGAACAAATCTAACCATTTTCCCTCATAGAATTTCGACTTGGATGACGTTGATATGTTGGTTTTGGACGAAGCTGATAAATTGTTGGATCTCGGTTTCATGTATGAACTTAAAGAAATCATCAAATCTATTAACCCTCAACATCAAACTCTTCTTTTCAGTGCTACTTTGACTGGCAAAGTTAACGAACTTATCGAATTGGCTTTGAGAAAACCCATCAGAGTCTCTGCTAATCCTGATTTCCAAATCGCAAAAAAACTCAGACAAGAATATGCTTCAGTCACTTGGGGACAAAGATATAGTAGAGAAGCTACTCTTCTTGCTTTATCTGAAGAATTCAAGAAAAAAGTTATCGTCTTCTTCAAAACCAAGCAAAATTGCCATAGAGTCGCTATCCTCTTTGGTCTTCTTGGCAAGAAATGCAAGGAACTTCATGGTAATCTCACTCAAACTGAAAGAATCGAAGCTTTGGAACATTTCAGAGATAATAAAGTCGACTTCTTGTTATCCACCGATCTGGCCGCTAGAGGTATAGATATCAAACAAGTACGTCTTCTTTTCATGTAACCAATCTCTAACATCCATTTCACCAGGTTAAAACTGTTATCAATTATGAATTGCCAACTGAGCTCACCAAGTATATCCATAGAGTTGGAAGAACCGCTAGAGCTGGTGAATCTGGTATTTCCATTACTCTTTGTGATGATAGAGAAATGTATTTATTGAATACTTAAATTCCGATATTGACTCTTCTTTAGCAAAAAACTAAGGAGCATGGTTCGAAAAAGCAAGGATAAACTTTACAAAAGAGAAGTTGATGCCAATTTAGTTGAAAAATTCAAGGGAACAGCTGAACAATTGGAAGGTGAAGTCAAACAAGTCTTCAAAATGGAATCTTATGAGAAGGAAATGATGCAAGCTGAACAAGCTGCTATCAGAGCTCAAAATATGTTGAAGCATTCTGATGAAATTTACAATAGACCCAAGAAGTAATTTTTTTTATGGGAAAAGGAATACTTATTTAATTTAGGACTTGGATTATCAGCAATAGACAAAAGCAAGATTTGTTGGATAAACAAAAGAAACAAAGGGAAGAAAATGAAGAGCATGACGAACCCTCAAACGAAACCTATCAAGATATGGAACAGAAAATTCTTGGCAACAAAAAGAAAACAAATAAAAAGTTCAAAAAGAACCATAAATAATTCATCTTCAAAGGAAAAGCTAAATGTTTATAGGATATTGCCATATTGTTATTTATCAAGTATATTTTTAAAAAGATATTTATTCGAATTGATTTTTGTGAAATGTATAAAAAAATCTGTGATGATCATCAATCAATAAACCTGCTCTGCGCAATTTATTCATCAATTAATAATCTTTACACTCTCGAATTGAAATGAAAGGTTTTTGTCGAAGACGTGAAAATTAATCTAAATTCAAATTTGATTCAATACTGTGACTTGTCTTGGAAATTTAAATCGGAAACTCTTGAGAATAATAATTTGATTTTCATTAATTGGAGTTGTGCTTGGGTCGCAAGCACTCATTAAGTTTTTGGGTTAAGGTAAAAATGGTTATAATGTCACACTTATTTCTTAACAGTTTGTAATTCAAAAATGGGTAAAATGAAGTTTTTTTATGTCTGAATTTTTTGTTGGACTTAAAAATATAATTTTCATTGAAATTAAAATGAAAAAAATTTTGAATTTCCTGAAACAATTTAAATTTCGAAATTGAAAAAATATTTTGAATTAATAAAAAAAAAAAATTCAATTAAAAATTCAAGAAAATTAATTTTTGGAAAAATTAGTGTAAAAATAAATTACAAATTTAATTGAGTTCCCTTGAACATGAATAATTTGTATGCAGTATTCATTGACAATTTGTCAAAGAAAATCGTGAAATGGCTGAGAGAAAAAGTATTTTCTTTTACACAAAGCATAGAGACTCTGAAGAATCGAGGACTTTTTATTCTGAAGATGATCAAATATTCTTTTCCAAGATCTGTTAAATTCGTAGAAATTCAAAAGAAAAACCAAAATTTGAAAAGAAATAAAAAAATCATATCAGACTATTTTCGAATGATTTCCCAATCATTGCTCTTCCAAAGTCTAACTAAGACAAAAAATAACTTGATTTCACATACTATTTATTAACAATCAAAAACGGCAAAAACTAGAAACAAAGTTTGAGAATGAAGAGGGTTATCCAGAGATTCAAAAGTTCCTCCCTTTTTCGAAATAAAATTTATTTTTAAAGTGAAAAATGCTCAGGATGTAAGAGTGAATGACGAGGATCTGAGCTCCCAATTGGGAGTTATTTTGTCGTTTTGGAATTCAAAAAAAACTGAAAAAATCTTTCTTCTTTTTCACTATCATCATGATCAATCTTAAAACTGAAAAAAGTTTTCTTGAACGAATTTTTTATTCGCGAGACAACTCAGAAATCTTTCTGTGCTATGATTCAACTTTGAAGTGAAATTAAAGGTGCTGATATTTATTTTATCAACCTCAACTTCATAGTTTAACCTTCTACTGCATTATGTCTCTTCAAAAAGATATGTCTTGTCCAAGGGATAAAAATCTCAACTTTTGTAAATCTATTGTATTCTCTCAGACTCTTCAAGCCTAATTTTATATTTTTTCTCCCTTTCATTATCCAAAAATATCAGTAATTCTTTGAGACTAAAAAGCAAAAAACTTTTTGGCATCTCAAAAAGATAAAAAACCCATGGTAAACTGAAAAAAACCTTCCTTCAACAGTTTTTTTCGTATCTAAGTTCTTGATCTCCTTTTTTGTTGCTATTTTAAACTTTAGTTGCCTCTTCATTGAATTCAATTTTATCCCAACTGAAGAAGAGCTCACGATATTCAACTTTTCTCCTAGAAAGGAAGAGTTTCAAGCTAGATGGAATATTTAATTCTAACCTTGAGTAAGGTGAATCAGGTAAATTTACAAGTTTATATCAAACGGGATCAAACGGCAATTTGTTTGAATTATTATCGTCACCAGAAAACAAAATAGTATAGACTCTTAATTTAAAATTAATTTCCTGATTTTCTCAAAACTACTTTTCTCATTTGCAAAATTTCTTCCATCACCTATTATTAGAACACGAAAAGGTGATCAAGGCTAACAAATTGCCAAATTCCTATTTTTAATTCCAACCTTAAATCTCAGTCAGTACTTAGAAATGTCTAGTAAATGGCAGTTTTGCTTTAAAAAGTTTAATTTTGCTAAATGTTTTGCCTCAGCCTGTCCTAACGGACTAAATCAGTTTAAAAAATTACCTACTGTAAACTAAACTAGCAGGTTTCTCGTGTTGAGATTATTCTCACAACACTAAAAACTTCTTTTTGTGATAATTCGAGATTGATATTTCCTTGAAATTTGGCTTTATCCAGTTTTTCGATTGGAGAGTTCGAGAGAAAAACCATTTTTTGGGATAAAACCATCTGAGTAATAAAGCCAACAAATCAAAAATCAATTTCACATTCACATTCAAATATTTATGTTTTAACGACTGCGCTTTTAATAACGAGTGTTCTTTACTTTAACTTCACTAAGTTGAATCAATTATTTTTTTCCTCGGATTTTGTTCAAGAGAAAATACAACATTGAGGAAGTTCATGAATACTTCACAATAAAAATAATTTTCTGTAATTATCCCTGAGAAATAACGCTTTGTTATTGAAAAATAATTCAGTCTAATTTGACAGTATAATCCAATCAAAAAGCTATCTCGTAATCGCTCATAATTAATGCAGAATCAAAGAATCCTTGAATTACTTCCAGATATTTTTAGGCAAAATCTTTAATATGAATTCGAACATTTCTGGCTATATTTAGATGCTTGATGGATGGAACAAAAGAAAACAATTTCAGAAACAACACATTTAGCAAAGTTGAGCGTGGCGTTAAGCAAGCCAAATTCATACCACCTTATTTTATTCCTGATTTCCAAAGTCTGAATTCATATAGATTTACTTAATATTTAATTAAATCAAAGATTTTGTTGGATCAAAGTGAGTCACTCAAAGAAATTCACTAGCAATTTAGTGAGTCACAAAGGGAATTGTACGGAGAAAAAAAAAAGGATTTCCTGTTCTTTCTGGAAAAAATATTCTCTTCGAATTTGTTAAATTTAAAAATTTGATAAAATTAGATATTGTGCCCGTTCGCTTCTGCTTCGACATCATCCTAGCTTTTTTAGCAAAACATCACTATATTTAGATTCTTTCCTTTATTTCACAACAAAAACTCTATTAATCTTTTTTCTCATGCAACTCTCGTAAATTCTCGTGCGACTTTTTAAGAAAAAAAGAAGGTCAGATCATTCTCTGAAGAGTGCTTTATTCAAAATTCTTCGATCAAAATCTTTTCGAAACTTCTTCTTTTAATTAGAATCTTCCCATTGATACTAAGGGAAAATCTGATTGGGAGATGTTATTGATTAATTTATTATCAGATCTGGGGGATCGTACAGAGTCATCCAGACGTTTCTGCTAGTGGTGAGGGACACTATTTAA
>Ga0182738_1005386_pt1 | contig 13697 bp, 15 predicted proteins | sample eDN5th30CBELigMG_FD_128876 | JGI IMG/M metagenome (GOLD analysis project Ga0182738, IMG submission 128876) | Enriched Miracle-Growth compost microbial communities from Emeryville, California, USA - eDNA 5th pass 30_C BE-Lig MG (version 2)... ...
CATGGCCGCTCCCGATGATCAGCCGCGGCGGTGGCGCGTGCCGCTGGTCTCGAGCCGATTGGTGCAGCGGATCGAGGTCGTGTATCACAGCCGCGGCGATACCGGCAAGCTCCAGGCTCCGCAATTGGCCGGCGTGCCAGTCGAGCAGACGCTGTGGACCGTGCAACTGCCGCGCGGCGTGGAACTGATCAGCGCGAGCTTCGACGACGAAATCGAATCGGCGCTCGACCTGGCCCGGGCACGCAGCATTTCCGGCGTGATTGCGGCCGTCAGTTACGACGAGTCGCTGGAAGAAATGGCCCGCTGGTATCAACCGTGGGTGCAGCGATTCCATCACGTGCTGAACCGGTTGCGGCAATCGGCCACTCGCGACGACGACACCCAAGCTCTCCGCGAAGTCACGGTGTTGTACGACTTCCAGCGCGACACGGCCCGGCAGCTGATGCTCGAAAGCCACTTTGAACAGGCCGAGCGCGGCCGGCCGCTGGCCGAGGAATCGGGCAACCTGTGGCAAGTCACAGAAACCGCGCCGCAGCGATTCCACGCGGTGGTCAAAGGCCCTGCCCCGGAACTGATGTTGGCGTGGGGCGACCCGGCTACGCAGCGCCGCTGGGACCGATACCAGGCCGGGCTGGCGGTGCTGGGCATCTTCGGTCTGTTGGCGGCCGTGGCCGCGGCGGCCCGGCGGCTCGATCTCTCGCTGCTCTCGCCCCAGTGGCTGCTGGCGGCCTTGGGCGTGCTTTGGTGGCTGTGGCTCACGCCTAGCGTGGTGGGACTGATTCTGGTTGTCTTGAGCCTGCTGACAACGGTTCCTATAGGGTGGAAGACCCACCGCTACGGCGGCTTGCTCCGCGGCAACCGGTTCTAGCAGCCGGCCTTGCGCTACTGGGCCGTTGTGATAGAATGGCCACGCAGGCGGCGTTTGTCGCCAATTTGCTCCGCCCCGCTCATTCCTGCCCCACCCAGCTTGATGGAAATCCAGCGTAATCCCACCCGTTCGGTCCGGATTGGCAGCGTGACGATTGGCGCCGGCCATCCGATCGCCGTGCAGAGTATGTGCGCCACTCCCACGCGCGACGTGGCAGCCACCGCGGCCCAGGCCAATGCCTTGCATGCCGCCGGAGCGGCCGTGGTGCGGATCGCCGTCGATAGCGACCGCGATGCCGCCGCGCTGGCCGAGATTCGCCAGCAGACGCTGGCCAACCTGGCGGTCGATCTGCAGGAGAACTACCGCCTGGCCGAGAAGGTGGCGCCCTACGTGGACAAGATCCGCTACAACCCGGGGCACCTTTACCATCACGAGCGGCAAAAGCCGTGGCGCGACAAGGTTCGCTACCTGGCCGACGTCGCCGCCTCGCACGACTGCGCTATCCGCGTGGGCGTGAACTGCGGTTCGGTTGATCCGGCCAAGAAGGAAAAGTTCGCCCCGTCCGATTCCATCTCGCCCATGATGGAGAGCGTGCTGGAGCACTGCGAATTTCTGGATAGCCTGGGCTTCACCCGTTACTGCGTATCGCTCAAGGATTCCGACCCGCATAAAGTGGTCGAGATGAACCGCCGCTTTGCCGAGGCTCGGCCCGATGTACCCCTGCACCTGGGCGTGACCGAGGCCGGCATGCCGCCCGAGGGCGTGATCAAAACCCGCATCGCGTTTGAGCAACTGATCGCCCGAGGCATCGGCGATACGATCCGCGTGTCGCTCACGTTGCCCAACCCCCGGAAGCCCGAAGAAGTGTCCGTGGGCCAGGCGATTCTCGACGATATTGCCCAAGGCCGCGTGCGGAGCGTGGTGGATTACGGTCTGCCGGGCATGAACATCATCAGTTGCCCTAGTTGCTCGCGGGTGGAGAACGAGGCGTTCGTCGAATTGGCCCAGCAGGTCCGCGAGATGACCGCCTACGCCCAACAGCACAAGGTGACGATCGCCGTGATGGGCTGCCGCGTGAACGGCCCGGGCGAAACCGACGACGCCGACCTGGGCCTGTGGTGTGGGCCCAACTATGTGAACCTCAAACGCGGCCCGGAGTCGCTGGGGGCTTACCCCTACGACGAGATCCTGCCCCGGCTGAAAGAAGAGCTGGATGCCATTCTGGCCGCTCGGGCGGCAGAAGCTGCCTCAACCTAAGGGCGTGTGCGGCGGCCGACATGTGGGCCACTCTTAGTAGCGGAAGCGTGACTGCGCGCTCGTTAAATCACAAGATGCGCGCATAAAACAGCGCGCCGCCAATGGTTGGCCAGCGCGCAGCGTCATCCCCCGGTACGCGGCAGCGATGCCCGGGTGAGATTCCATTGTCGCCAACAACCGGTGGCGACTACTTCTTCTTCTCAACGTGGATGGTGTGCTTGCGCAAGCGCGGGCTGTACTTCTTCAGCCGCAGCTTTTCGCCACCGGGCTTGCGACGGATCACGTAGTTGTAGTCACCCGTCTCTTCGCAAACCAGGTGAAGGGTTTCCACCTTCTTCTTGGACTTGGGGGCCACGGTCGTCACTCCTGTGGGGCTGATGTTCGGACAGCATCGCCGCAAGCGCGGCGGCGTGCATTAGCTTCGTCAATCCGTCGTTAAGCTCTTTATCATATCGGCTTTCGGCGCTTCGCCAAGGGGAACCCTGGCGGGAGTTGCCCCTGGAGGCGGCCGCTAGAACTTGCCCCAGATGCGGTCCCGCTTCGCTTGCTGCCAAGCTCGCTTCTCGGCCGGCGACATCTTCGCAAAGTCTGCCTCGCCATCGGCTTGCGCTTGTCCGTTGGTGCTGCCGGAACAACTGCCAGCTTTCTCGCCAGGGGCGGCCCCGGCCGCTTTACCCTTGCAGCCGCAGCCACAACTGCCGCCACTCTTGGGGCCGGCAGTTCCCTGGCTGGCGGCCGGCTTGCTAGCTTGGCCGTTGCCTTGCGCCGTGGGCACCCCCAGCGGCACCGACACCGTGCCGCGGCCCGAGTAGCTGGTGACGCCCGTGGTCATCTGTAGGTCGTCTTCCAGCGAGCGCTGCGGCCGAATCTTGAGTTGTGCCAGCACACCGTGGTAAGCCCGCACGGCTTCTTCCGGCGAAATCTGCCCTTCGACAATCAGCCGGAGGAACTGGATGAACGCCAACTGGTTCTCGGCGTTGTTGATCTTGCGGCCGTACAGGGCGACCCGGGCTCCGTACTTCTGAGCCTCAGCCAGCAGCTTGAAGGCGTCGTACGTGGTGCCGGCGCCGCCGCCCAAAATGCCTACGACCAGGTGCGGATCGTAGCTGACCAGTTCCTCCATCGCCTTGGGACCGTGGTACACGATCTTGAGGAATATTGGCCGGCCGGGGCCGACCACGCCCGCCAGCGTCCGCGCGATGCAGTCGTTGATGTAATTGGCGGTTTCAGCCGGGTCGAGCTGATGGGGGGCGTTGGGGTCGAACAATTCCAAAAAGTGCCGGAAGCCTCGCTGCTCCGCTTCCAGGCGGAATTGCCGGTACTCTTGCAAAGCCCGCAGGTCGTCTTCCAGGCGGTTGTTGAACGTGATGCTGTACAGGCCAAGGTTCGCCCCCAGCACGCGTTCATCGTCGCGGCACTCGTACTTGCCGCACTGGATATGGTCGATCGTGGCCGTGCGGAACGGTTGCGAAGGCTGCTCGGCATAGCGGCCGCCGCGGACCACGAAAATATCGCTGGTGTCGTTAGCCCGGGCAGCAGGCGTCACGTGGCTGTTATCGAACAGCCGCTCCTTGATGGTCAGTTGCTCGTTGGTGCTGGCCGACATCAGCATGATGTCCACCAGTCCCTGCTGAACCACCTGGCGAATCTGCTCGCGGTACTCGGCCAGCGTGCGGAAGCGCGGCTCGCCGGCATGCATCTCAGGCGACATGCCGGGTGCTCCCACGCCAAAGGCCATGTCGGCATCCTTGGCGTCGGCCAGAATGAACTCGCGGCAGCCGGAAGGATCGGCGTGGATGGCGGCCAGCTTCTGATCGAGCGACTTGGCAGTCATGGCATTCTGCGGTTAGTGAAACTTCAGGAGGAATACAGCCGGAGCAACAGCAACAACTACCGGTTGGCCAACACGGTATCGATCGTTTGCCGCAGCACCTGGCCGCTCTTGCGGAGGTTCTGCAATTCCTTGGGCCACAGGTCGAATTCGTAGGTGGCAACCACGCCGCGGCGGCCCACAGCGGTTGGCACGCTCAGGGCCACGTCGCGGATGCCGTAGCAACCGTTCTGGACGCTGGAAACCGGCAGCACGCGGTGACGGTCCAGGGCGATCGACTCAATCACCTCCTGGATGGCCACGCCCACGGCAAAGCCCGCGCCGCCCTTCTTCTTGATGACTTCGGCCCCGGAGCCCTTGGTGCGGGTAAACAGTTCGGTAGCCAGGGTGGCGTTCCAGCGCGGGTGCTTCTCCAGCGGCAGGCCGCCCACAGTGGCGCTGCTGAAGATGGGCACCATGCTGTCGCCATGCTCGCCCAGGATCAGGGCCGAAACCTGCGTCGGTGCGGCATCCAGTTCGGCGGCGATCAGGCTGCGGAAGCGGATGGTGTCCAATTGCGTGCCCAACCCAATCACTTGCGCGGAAGGCAGCCGAAGCCGCTGCGCGGCCAGGTAGGTCAGCACGTCGACCGGGTTGGAAACCACCAGCACAATGGCGTGCTCGGGATAACCGGCTGACTCAACCTCATCCAAGATGCTGAGGAACAGCGTCACGTTGCGGTTGATCAGGTCCAGGCGGCTTTCATCCGGCTTGCGGCGCAGGCCGGCGGTGATGCAGATCACGTCGCTATCGCGCACCTGTTCATAGCCGCCCGAGGTGATTTTCTGATCGGCCAGCAGCGTGCTGCCGTGCAGCAGGTCGAGCGCCTGACCAGCGGCCAGTTCGGCATTGACGTCCAGCAGGGCGATCTCCCGTACGATCTTGCCGGCCTGGAGGGCAAACGCCGTGCACGAGCCTACCAGTCCGCCGCCGCCGATGATCGATACTTTCATGTCGCCTGTTCCTCTATCGCTGCTACTTGTTCGAGTTCGTTTGCCTGGCTGCTGGCGTGTGTACTTTTATGACGTTTTGCCGGTGCGCCAGTTTCATAGTCTTGATGTACCTCGGCCGCGGCCGGTGATTGATGCGTTTACCGCTTGGAGAGCGCGGCCATCACACGGTCGGTGATGACCTGCACCAGCGCCTCGGGATCAAGCGCGGCGCCATTGCCGCTCTCGGCGGCTTCAGCCTTCGCGGCGGCCGAACGGTTGGAGACCACCGGCGCCTGACCGGTGATGGCTGCCCGGCCACTGTCCGCGATGGCACTTCCATTGCCCGATGCGACGGGCGCTGCCGGGCGATCATCAACCTGGCCGTTGGCAGACGCGGCAGGCTTCATCGATGGCGGAGCAGGGAAGGCCCGCCGCTGCACGCCGCTGTCCGTCCAACTATCGCGGAAGATGTCGTTGGCGCAGATGTCGCAGTTCTTGTATTCCTCGTGCAGACGCGGGTCGTCGTAGCCCCACGCCTTCTTCAGCGCGAGCAGTTCCTGCGACTTCTCCTGGCTCAGGTAGTTCACGTGGCCCAGGTCCTTAGCCAGCATCAAGATCCGGCAGTAGGCGTCGAGGATTTCGGTCCACCAGTAGGCTCGCTCGACGGTTTCGCCAAAGCTCACCGTGCCGTGATTGGCCAGGATGATAACGTTGGATTTCTTGACGAACGGCAGCACCGTGTCGGCGAAGTGCTGACCGCCGGGCGTTTCATACTGCGTGATCGGCACATCGCCCAAGAACACTTCGACCTCCGGCAGCACGCACTGCGGGATCGGCTCGCGGGCGACGGCGAAGGCCGTGGCATGAGGCGGGTGGCAATGCACCACGCTCTTGATGTCCGGCCGTTCCTTCATGATGGTCAGGTGCAGCAGCACTTCGCTGGACCGTTTCTTGCGGCCGGCGAGCTGCTTGCCTTCCATGTCGACGGTGCAGATATCATCCGGCGTGAGGAAGCCCTTGCAGTGCATGGTCGGCGTGCAAAGGACTTCGTTCTCGCCAATGCGGTAGCTGATATTGCCGTCATTCGCCGCGGCAAAACCGCGGTTGTAGATGCGGCGGCCGATGTCGCAAATCTCTTGTTTGATCTTATATGCGTTCATGGTATTTCCTCAGATTGCGACGGCTTGTTGGACGGTGGCGGCCCTAGATGCGGGGCTTTGTATGTTGATTGCGAAATATCGATGTATTGAAAATATCAATGCGGCCTACATGGATTTTGCAACCGGCTGCAGATGGACCTCATCGAGGATGGCGGCCACGTTGGCATCAATCGGCTTGTCTTCCTTGAACGGCTGGGCGGCTTCGCGGCCCTCGGAGATGGCAACCCGGCTACCGTCGCCAGCGCCAAGCTCGTCGTAAACCACGATCGGTTCGGCACGCGGGGCGTCGGGATCACGCAAGTTGGCCAGCGAGAGCGGAACGACCACGCGAAACGTACCGCCGTTGAGGTTGGGATGGCGGCGGTTGAGCGTGACGGTGCCGATAACTTCTGCAATCCGCATGTTTCTCACTCCGCGAAGCGCGTGCGGCGCCTCAGGTTAAAACCTCGGCATACTTGGCAATACCACCCTCGGCCGCCAAGCCACAGTACCGCTGGGCCAGCCGTATCAGTTGCCAGCTGCTAGTGCCGCGGGGATTGAGGACCAGCAGGTTGACGGCGATCGCCGCCCAGGCCGCTTCTAACTCCTCCAGGTTGGCGGCAGCGGCCGCCCGCACACCCCGGCGGCGGTTTGCCAGGCATACGGCTGCCGCAGGCTCGTCGGTCAAAAGCACGCCCAGGCTGCCGCCCAAGGCCACGCTTTCGGCCAGTTCGGCCACGGTGCCCAGCAAGCTCACGTGCGGGATGCGCTGCACGGCCAGGCCTGACTTGGCCAACAGGCTCGCCAGGCGGTCAGGCAGTTCGACCAGCACCGATTGCGCGGCCGCACCGCGGCCGGTACCAACGGCGGCAGCCAGCGACACGTCGCGTCGGGCTGCACCGGTTCCGCCGCTTTTCGCCGGAGCAGCTTGCGTTTTGATCCGGGCTTGCTGGGCTCGCAGGTAATCGCGTGCGGCCGGTGTGATCACAGCCTTGCCGGCAATCGCTACCGCTCCGCCCTTGGGCACGCGGCCTTCCACGTCGGCCAGGGCGATCAGCTTTTGCGTCAGCACTAGGGCGTTGGGAGCGCTCGGGGTGTCGTTGTGCGGCGGCGAACTAATTGACGGCGTACCGCCTTCGGACGCTGCCGACCCGTTGTGCGGCGCGGCCGGGGCGATGCCCGCGCGCAGCTCATGCCCAAGACGGTCCATCACCTCACGGACGAGGCGATCGATTTGGGCATTGCTGGTGGCCATGGCTGCGTCGGGGTCGGTCAAAGCGGGCGGGTGTAGGTTGGTGTGATTTCGGTACTGGGGACTGCTCAGTCGTTACGGATGGCGGTGGTGATCCAGCGAACCGGGGTGTACTCATCGCCCACGACTTCGGCGGCCGCGTTGCCGTCGCCGGTGATGATGACCATGTCGCCGGGGCCGGCCCCCAGCCGATCGACCACCAGTTGGGGATCGCCGTCGGGGCGGCTTTCATCGGCCATCACCACTTGGGCGACCAGCAGTTTGCACCCGTTGAGCGAGGGGTGCTTCACCGTGGCCCGGGCCGTGCCGACGATCAAAGCCAGTTGCATAAAACGTTCGTTTCCTTTCCGTCAGCGGGCAGGCTGGTGTCTACGGGCGACCCAGGATGCGCAGGTCGTCGATCAGCGAGCAGCGGCGTTCGCGGGTGAAGGTCAGCGGGGTGGTCACACCTTCGCCGGTGGGGGTGGCGATGGAGAACGACAGGTACCCTTCGCCGCCTAAACCCAGGGCAGCCATGCAGGGGCCGTTCTTCACAAACAGCGTGGTGTCCATTAGCCGGCCCATGCGGGTCATGTTCCGCACGTTGTTGCTGTGGATGATCGCGGTGTGGCGGAAGCCGTGTTCGTAGTAGTGGGCCTTGTCGATGGCTTCGTCCACGTTGCGGCAGCGGACGAACGGCAGGAACGGCATCATTTGCTCGACCGGCACGAAGGGGTTGGTCTCGTCGGTCTCGCCAAAGAGCAGTTCCACGTCCTCGGGCACGCGCTTGCCGATCGCCTGGGCCAGCACGGCCGCGTCCTTGCCGAGCAGTTCCTTGTTCGGCACGTCGTGCTTCTTGTCGCCTTCGCCCACGCTGGTAATGGCGACCGAAGTGAGGGCATCGACCTCGCGGGCATTCAGCCGCACGGCGCCGGCCCGCTCCATGGCAGCCATCATGGCGTCGAACACTTCGTCGACGACGAACACTTCCTTCTCGGAGATGCACAGCAGGTTGTTGTCGTAGCTGGCACCCTGGATGATGGCGCGTGCGGCGCGGTCCAGGTCGGCCGTTTCGTCAACGACCACGGGCGGGTTACCCGGCCCGGCCACGATGGCACGCTTGCCGCTGTTGAGGGCAGCCCGGGCAACGGCGGGGCCACCGGTCACGCAGATGATGGCGATCCCGCGGTGCGAGAAGATGGCGTTGGCCGTTTCGAGCGTGGGCTCCTCGATCACGCAGATCAGGTTGTCGATGCCCACGTCTTCCAGAATCGCCTTGTTGAACCGCCGCACGCCTTCCACGGCCACCTTCTTGCCGCTGGGGTGCGGGTTAACCACCAGCGTGTTGCCCGAGGCAATCATGCTCACGGCATTGCCGGTGATGGTGGGCAGCGAGTGCGTGACCGGCGTAATGGCACCGATCACGCCGAAGGGGGCATGTTCAATCACGGCCAAACCGTGGTCGCCGCTGTACACCTCGCTGCGGAGGAACTCCACGCCCGGCGTCCGCTCGCCCAGCGTCTTGAGCTTCTCGATCTTGTGCTGGAGGCGGCCGATCTTGGTTTCGTTCATCTCCATCGTGCCCAGCTCAACGCACTGGTCGATCGAGATGCGGCGAATGTGGTCGATGATCCGCTTGCGGTCTTCGAGGGTGCGCTCGCTGAGTTGTTCGAACGCTTCGCGAGCGGCGGCCACCGCCTCGTCGACACAACTGAAGATGCCGTGGCGTCCGCGAAAGCCCCGCCCGGTGGTGCCGCGGCCGTTGCTGGGCGCGGCGCCGTCGCGGGCCATTTGAGCCAGGACTTCCTGGACGACGTTACGGATCAAGGTTTCAGTGGCTTGCATGGCGAATATCGTTCCCGTGTTCAGGTGGCGATAGGCGTGTCAGGTGACGCACGAGGGGGCAGGGCGGCCTTAACGCTCCTCGCGGTTGTAAACGCATTGCTGCTCCACATGGACGCTGTCGACGATGCCGATGATGGCGGTATCGACGGGCAACGGCTTGGTCTGCGGCGTCAGCCGGGCACTGCTTCCCTGCACGATCAACACGAACTCGCCCACCCCGGCGCCCACCGTATCGACGCACACAAACGTGCGGCCGGTCGATTTGAGGCGGCTGCGGTCCTGTTCATCGATGCGGTACGGCTCGACGACGAGCAGCTTTTGCCCGACCATCGAATCCACCTTCTGGGTGGCGACGACGCTGCCGGTAACCTTGGCGACGAACATGGTATGACTGCCTGGCTGGGGAGTGGTCGGTTCGTGGTTGAAAGGGGCTGTTAGTGGTTGGCGTACTTGGCGGCCAGTTGTCGGCGTGCCTTAACTGCTGGTGACAGCTTCCTCCAGCAGGGCCTTGGCCTGGCGAGCGACGACCAGTTCTTCATTGGTCGGCACAATCCAGATTTGCACCCGGCTGTCGGCGGCATGGATGGCGGCTTCGCCCTGGGCGGTGCAGTTAGCCGTTTCGTCCAGCGCGATGCCAAGCTGCTGTAGGTTCTGGCACACGGCGGTGCGGATCGCGGCGCCCTTTTCACCGATACCGCCGGTGAACACGATGGCGTCGGCCCCGCCCAACTCGACCAGGTAGGCACCCAGGTAGTGACGCACCGAACTGGTGAACAGGTCGAGCGCCAGTTGGGCCCGCTGGTTGCCTTCCGCCGCTGCGGTTTGCAGATCGCGCACGTCGCCTGAAACGCCGCTAATACCCAGCAGCCCGCCGCGGCAGGCCAGGTCGTCCAGCAGTTGCTCCAGGCTTTTGCCGGTGCCTTTCATCAGAGCCGGCAGCGCGAACGGGTCGAAGTCGCCCACGCGGTTGTTGTTGGGCAGACCGCTCTGCGGGCTCATGCCCATGCTGGTGGCAACGCTCTGGCCATTACGGATGGCACACAGTGAGCTACTGCCGCCCAGGTGGCAGGAGATCACGCGGAGGTCGTTGCGGCCCAGGATCTCGGCGATGCGGCCGGCGATGTACCGGTGGCTGGCACCGTGGAAGCCCCACCGCTGAATGTGGAACTCGTGGCTCCACTCATACGGCGTGGCGTACAACTTGTTCCGCGGCGGGATCGTCTGGTGGAAGCCCGTCTCAAAGGCGGCCACCAATGGGATCTCCGGCAGTCGCTCGTTGAGCAGCCGCATCGCTTTGATATAGGGCGGGTTGTGGGCGGGGGCGGCGTCGCTCATTTCTTCCATGGCCGCCAGCACGTCCTCAGTGACGCGCTGCACGCCGCTGATCCGGCCGGCATGCACCGCCTTGAACCCAATCGCTGCTACCTCGCTCGCGTCGCGCAGGCAGCCCCGCTCCCCGTCGGTCAACTGTTCCAGGCACCGCCGCACGGCCACGGCATGGTCGGGCACCGGCGACTCTTCCTCCCAGGCATGGTCGCCGATCTCCACGAACGAACGGCTAAGTTCCGATCCAATACGTTCAGTGCCGCCACGGGCTAACTGCCGCTCGTCGCGCATGTCGAAGAGGCGGTACTTGAAACTCGTCGAACCCAGATTGGCAACCAGAATCTTCATGGGAGCGTGGCCGATTCCTTGGCAAACAAAACCGTTGAACGTGCGGCCGCTTGGGGGCAGCCCAAGACAGACGCCTTACATTGCCGTGGCATGTGCAACCAGGTGGGCGCGTGCCGTTTCCGGCAGGAACGCCAACGTGGCCGCTGCCGCGGGCGTTACGACAGGTACGCGGCAGCCAGACCTTCGGCGGGCCGGGGGATGATGTGGCTGGCAACCAGTTCGCCAACCTGGGTGGCCGCATTGGCACCGGCTTCGACAGCCGCGCGGACGCTGCCGACATCGCCGCGAACCACGGTGGTGACAAAACCGCCGCCGATGGCGACTTTGGCCACGATCTCCACATTGGCAGCCTTGGCCATGGCATCCGTGGCTTCGATCAGGGCAACCAGGCCCTTGGTTTCCAACAATCCGATGGCATCGTTCATGGTAGGTATCGATCCTGTTGAAACGGTCGGTATGTGTGACGCTGAGCGGTGTGTGAGCTGATCTTGTGATTGCTGCGGCTTTAGAAGGCCGGCAGCTTACGAACCTGCGTTAGTCAGCCTTGGACGAACGACCGGCAGCCTTGGGCCGCGGAATGACCTTGATCAGGTCGTCGTGCGGGCGAGGAATGACCTGCACGCTGACGACTTCGCCCAGCCGACTGGCAGCGGCCGCGCCAGCATCGGTGGCGGCCTTCACGGCGGCGACGTCGCCGGTGACAAACGCGGTCACCAGGGCGCTGCCCACCTTGTCCCAGCCGAGAAATTCCACGTTCGCGGCTTTCATCATGGCATCGGTGGCTTCAATCAGGGCGATGAAACCCTTGGTTTCAATCATGCCCAACGCCTCTACTGCCTTGGCCATCTTGTTAAATCTCCCAAAGAGAAACAGGAAGAAACGGGGTTGCGGTTAAACGGTTGGTACCTCACGCCGGCAACAGGCCGGAGCGGGTTACGGTTTGAACAGTTCGATCTTGGTCGCGTGGTCGAGGTCGGCGGCGTTGCCTTCGTCGGTATCGAGGTGGACCTCGAGTTTGCTGGTGGCGTCGGCCCGAACCACCACTTGTTCCAGCACGAGTGAACAACTGGCCGACTCGATGCGGAGGTTCATTACGTCGTGGTTCTTCACGCCGTAGTGCTTGGCGTGCTCGTGATTCATGTGCACGTGGCGGGCGGCGCGGATCACGCCTTGCTCAAGTTCGACCACGCCCTTGGGCCCGACCAGTACGCAGCCAGGGGTGTCTTTGATGTCGCCGCTGAGTCGCACGGGAGCGTCGATGCCCAGGCTGATGGCGTCGGTAAACGCCAGCTCAACTTGCGTGGCCGGGCGCGTGGGGCCCAACACACGAACGTTGGGCAGCATCCGCCGGCGCCCGGGGCCGACGATCATCACCGTTTCTTCAGCGGCGTAGAAACCGTCCTGGTAGAGCGGCTTCATCGGGGTCAGCGTGTGCCCCTTACCAAAGAGGATTTCCACGTGCTCATCGGTTAGGTGCAGATGTCGGGCCGAGATGCTCACCACCAGGTTGGGCTCGGCTGGCGCGGCCGGAGCGGCTTCGCCCAACTGGGCAAACACGATCTGCCGGACGATCTGTTCGACGAGGCTGCGGTCGATGGAAGGCGTGGCGGCAATCATTCGTTTGTCTGCTAACGGTGGTAGGGAGGCTTGTGTATGCGTGACGCCGTTACCCGGGCCGGCGCTTGGTGACCGGGGCCGCTTGCCCATCCTGGGCGGCCGACGTGTTGTCGGTGCTGCCGGCGACCAGCAGGTTCACGCCCGCGGCTAACATCCGGCTTCGCCAATCCTCGCTGATGCCGTTGTCGACCACGATACGGTCGATCTCCGAGAGCGGGCACAGGTGGGCCAGCCCTTGCCGGCCAAACTTGGTACTGTCGGCGACGATGATCACTTCGTCGGCCGCTTGCAGCATGGCCTGCTCGGTGGCGACCAGCAGCGAGTTGTTGTTGTAGAGCCCTTCTTCGCCGATGCCCGACACACTCAAGATGGCCCGGCGAACCTTGAGCCGGGACAGCATTTCGTCGGCATACGGCCCCAGGGCCACACCGGTGCGCGGGTACACATACCCGCCCACCAGCAGCAAGTCGGTGTAGGCGTTGGAGGCGAACAGGTTGGCCACCGGCAGCGAGTTGGTCACCACTTGCAGCGGCCGACCGACCAGCAGCCGAGCCAGTTCGTAGGTGGTGCTGCCGCCGTCCAGCAGCAGCGTGTCGCCATCCTCGACCAGGGCGGCCGCCGCCTTGGCGATGGCCTGCTTCTTCTCCCAGTTCTCTGGTTCCGACCCCAATTCGTAAGGCTGCGTGGGCGCCTTGCCGGTGTAAAAGACGCCGCCATGCGTCCGCCGTGCTACGCCTTCCCGCTCCAGGTGATCCAAGTCCCGGCGGATGGTCGATTCCGATACTTGCAGCTCGGCGGCCAACTCGGGCAGGGACGCAAACCCGCCGCGCAAGCGGACAATTTCGAGCACTCGGTGTCTTCGCTCTTCGGCCAGCATCGGTGCGGGGCCATCCGGGGGTGAGGAACAGTGTGGCGTGGTTCTGACAGAAAACGCGCAAGGATGCGGTCCGTGTGGCAGATTTCTGTCAGAACTTGCGCAGAATCCTTCCTGACTCTGCAAAGCACTTACCACAGTATGTGCAACATGTTGCCGCAAAGCAACCAAGTCCCGGCGAAAATGGCGTTAAAATCGCGCGAAGCATGACCGATTTCGGTCACAAATGCGGCCTGTATGGTAGAAATCTACCACGCCGCTCCGGCAGCGGCACCCTGCGGATAGCGGGTATGGAAAGAATAGGTCAAATGGAGTGGTTAGTGCCGGCTCGCTGACAGGGAAACTCCAGCACAGGCTTGAAAGGTCGCCCGCGATGCTACCCCCGCACCG
>Ga0182738_1005387_pt1 | contig 13695 bp, 8 predicted proteins | sample eDN5th30CBELigMG_FD_128876 | JGI IMG/M metagenome (GOLD analysis project Ga0182738, IMG submission 128876) | Enriched Miracle-Growth compost microbial communities from Emeryville, California, USA - eDNA 5th pass 30_C BE-Lig MG (version 2)... ...
AGGCTTATCTTCGCTGGCAAGCAATTGGAAGATGGAAGAACCCTCTCTGACTATAACATCCAAAAAGAGTCCACTCTTCACTTAGTCCTCAGACTTAGAGGTGGTATGCAAATTTTTGTCAAGACATTGACTGGTAAAACCATCACTCTCGACGTCGAACCTTCTGACTCCATTGAAAATGTCAAGGCTAAGATCCAAGACAAGGAAGGTATCCCTCCTGATCAGCAAAGACTCATCTTCGCCGGAAAACAACTCGAAGATGGCAGAACCCTTTCTGATTACAACATTCAAAAGGAATCCACCCTTCATTTGGTCCTCAGACTTAGAGGTGGTTTCTAAATTTCCATGTGTGCTGAAATTTGAGTTCATCATTACATTACTTTGTATCTATTTCAATAACTTCAATTAACAAATGTTTGTTCCATATTAAATATAAATTTTGAGTTATTTGAGCTTTAGCTCTTCAAATAAAATCTTTTCTCTCAATCAAAAACAAAATCATTAATTCTTCCTCGATGCAATTTCGAAGTGATTTAAAGATCAATACAAGATCTCATTTTCAACCGCTTAGATCCCAAGGATATTTTTTGCCTATCAAGTTAAGCTAGGGGAAGATCACTCTTCATCCATTGACCATATCTTCTCATTCAAAAATATTTAGATTAGGTAATAACGAAGTCTCCTTTCTTATCATGATAAAGAAAATTTTTTTGTTAAATCAAAATTGTTTTCATAAATTTCTTTCTTTTTTCATAATATATCTGTTCTTTATCTTTCACCTGGCAGTTCAATTTTACCAATAAGTTGTCCATTGTGGTCAAAAGCACTGCACATTGCATCAAGGCAGATTGTTTTGAGTGATTTGACATGATCCTCAGTCAGCTTTGAAGGGAGCTAAACAATTCTCTATTCATCATTCTCTGTAAACCAATCCTTATAGGTTTCTCGGACAATCATGTAAGCTGGTGCCACTTTGAATGATGTCTTATAAAAAATATTCAAATAACGAACTGCGTCCCTTTCAGGATTTTTCTGCGGGAAAAAAGCAACTCCAAGGATCCAATAGCAACCTTCCCCATCCTTAAAGGCAAGCTCAAAAAGCTTCCTTTGACTAGCAGCTGACCAATCTTGAAGTAAAAGTTCTTCTAAATAATCTTCAAGTTCTTTCAACACACTCTGAGGGATTTTCTTGTCTCGAAGCCAAATGTTGAATAATTTTGGAAGATTGCCAGCACGACATGAGCCTTCGCTGCAATCCATAGCTGCTTTCAGCTCAAAAAAGCCGCTTCCAGGGCTTGTTGAGGTTATTCTACTTGAGCTTTCTGATTTTATCATTTCCAGCATTTGAAAAACAGCTGATTTTGCATCACCCATCAAACTAGTGACTTCTTTTGCCTTCTGTATACCTCCTCCGGTAGCTGATTGCTTTTCTGGTTCTTTTTTATCGGACTTTTTCTCCGCTTCTTCCATGAAAAAAATTGCCCAACTATTTCGAAAGAAAAAATTTTATAATATTTAATCTCGAGAGGTCTCGATACTTTCATTTTACAATTATCCTCTTTTAAGAACCACCAATTTAGCTTGTTCTGAATTTGAGTAAAAGCAAAAAAAAGGGAGAAACTATTGATTGTCAATTAAAAAAAACTGACATAAAATATATTATATTTGAAAGTAAATAGTCACATCATCATCTAACATATCACGTTAAATATAAACAGCGTTAAAAAGTTTTCTAGATTTAGTATCTCTTAATTATTCTGAAATATTTTTTGTCATCTTATTCTCTATTGCAAAAAATTCCCTACTTATCATCTTCTAGGGCATTCTGATTGATGTGAGCATCAATTCTAGGCTCTCCTAATAACTTGCGGTAAAAGTCATCCGAGTATCCTTCGTCTCCTCGATATGGGCTAAGTCCTGAACTGTTTTCTTGGTTTGACCATTTCTCTTCTTGTTCTCTCAATTCTACAGGAGCTAAACAGAGCTCATTGAAATTAACCTCTTCCATCATCTTCCCAATTTTATTATCTTCCTCTTCGAAAGAAACCTTTCGACTTTGATGACTCGCAACTTCTTCCATCTTTTCTTCTTCAGAATCACTCTCTTCACTTCCTTTCAGATCAGTCTTACTCTGCCTCTTTGGAAGAGCATCCCAGTGCCCTTTCACCTCCAAATTGGCCTTCATAAAATCATACCACCAGTGCTTTGAACAAGTGGTACGATTCTTTACTGGTCGACCGATCAATTCAAAGATTTCAAAGAGTTTGGGTCTCAGCAGCTTCAAACTTCGGAATCCTAGATCTTGTAGAGCTTGGATTAAATGATGCTTAAAGACATCAAGTTTCTCATGCGGAACAAGCAAAGAGCCCCGAGTTTCAGGCTGATTAAAATTCTTGACCCAGTCTTTAATTCTTCTTCTCCAAATACGAAGGTTTTCCGTAGAATCATCAAATTCTTCCATCTAATTAATTTTAGTTTGGAAAGGTAAAAATTATCTCTTACGTAATTAGGGAGACACGACTTTAAGAAAGTATTAATTTCTTTTCGTTGCACAGATTTTAATATTTCCAAAAAGTCTTCATCCGCAAAATTTTGCTCGAAATCCTCAAGACGACTCACGAATTTCTTGAGGTCTGAAATGATTGTTCTCTTGTCAGAGTTAGTAAACGTCCTGTATCTCGGAGACGGACCTTTTGAAGAGTTGGTTTTCGCATTCGAATTTTTGCGAATTTTTTTGCTTCGAGAATGGACAGCTACAAAGGGATCAGATTCCTTCGCGATTTCAGATATCGTACTCGTACTTATTTCACCTTGCCAATTCTCGTTCAACATGTTGACTGGTTTAGAATAAGGGCATATTGAAGTGTTAAAGTTTCGAATTTAATTATATCAGAAGGCCTAAGGCTGCACTATTTATACCGTTTCTGATTGAAATTCAAATTACCAGCAATTAATGAACGTGGCCAGAAATTAATTTCTTAAGAATATTCAATATTCAAGAAGTTCATTGATAAATCCTTGTGTTTTTCCCTTTCCATACAAATTCTGGTCATCCCATCTACTTAATCACTATCGCTTCTTATTCAAAGTATTAGCATTTCTGACGATAGATCTGAATTTTCATTCATTAATTAATTAATTTCTTTTTTTTAGGACAAAGTATCCCAATGTTTCCTCATTGCTTTCAAAACAAAGCTGAAGCTTCCCAGAAAAATAAAAAAAAGAAGGGCTCCAAACCAAAAATAGGAGTCAGAATGAGGAGGAAAAAATCACCCGCCGTCTTTTTTTCACCTTTGTTCCTTTAGATCAGCTTCTCATTTCACACAATTCCCTGATGAAAGTGAGGAAGGAGCCAAGGCTACACGACCTTTTGGTATTTGATCAAAGAAACCATTAAAATTATAAATTAGGAGAAATTCGCCAAACTAAGAAATTAATCACTTCACTGTATTTTCCCGGTCGAAATTTCGAATTTAAATCAAAGACAATAGTGATAGTCTCTTAAAATTATGCCAATACTGCACCATTCAAAAAGGCATAAAATGTGCAAACACCTCTATCAAAGGGGGAGCAATTTTCGAGTATTGACTCCTCAAGAAAATAATTGCTTATTTTGGGGTCAAAAGATGTCTGATGAAGGAATGAATCAATCAAAACCTCCTCTAACCACTGGATTCTCCAATCACTCCCATAAAGCTCTTCATCATGGAATAAAGACCTGTTACATTATTTTGATACAGTTTTCCAATTTAAAAGAATATCAAATTAAGAATACAGTATTAAAAAATTTTAAACAAAAATCTTTTGAGATTCATATAGTAATTTGAGGGAGTGAGAATCAATTTAGAACTCAATAATATAATATAATATTATTAATTTTTCATAAACATATTTGATTTTAATCATAAACGTATAAAGAATAGGTGTCCCTCAGAAAGAAGGAGAAACAAATATTGTTACAAAAAAAATCATAGTAAGAAGATTTTTTATAATGAATTAACTCAAAGGAGCATTTTTTTTAGAATTCAAAGGCATTGGGGTTGATGAAAGTGTTAAAGTCATTGATTTGTTTGTTGAAGTCAACAGAAATGGATTCTTGTTTAAAGAATTTTTCCCAGCCAAGAGAGGGAAGTCTGCAGACGCTCTTTTGCTTTTCCACAAAGTTAAGCCCAAAGTCCTCATCGAACTCAACAATGGGAAAGTTGGTCATGCAAAAGTTATTTTCTTCAGGTTCTTCAGTATAGATAACTGGAGAGGATTCAGAGGTGGTATTGTTAATCACTGAATCCATTGAGGTAAGTTGAGGGGAGCTCATCATAATAGTTTCAGTAGTGGTCCATTCATCGTCTTCATTATCTTCTTGGCTCGAGGTTTCTTGGCCACATCCGGGTCTTTTGGGGAGGCTTTCCCAGGCATTTCTCACATCAGAGTTGTTCTTCAAGAAATCATACCACCAATGCTTAGAGCAGGTGTTCTTGTCACTTAATGGCTTGCCGATCTTATGGAAGATGTGATTTAAGGATTGTCTGAGAAGCTTGAGACTTCTGTAAGCGAAACCGCTGAGTGCAGTGAGTAAAAGCATTTTAAAGTCTTCGAGCTTTTCATTAGGTACCAAAAGGGTTCCTCTGGATTCAGGCTTGTCAAGGACCTTGAGCCAGTCCTTAACTCTTCTTCTCCAGATTCTAAGGCCTTCAGTGGAGTTGTCGTAAGCAGGGAAATATTGAGAAAGAGATGATCTTAAAAAGTTATTAAAATCATTCTTGTGGACTTTGGTAAGCACTTCAAGGAGTTCCTCAGAAGAACAGTTTTCTTTGAGGCTTCTGATCTTGCTGAGAGATTTCTTGAGGTCCATGATAATAGCTTTCTTTTCAGAAGAGTCGAAAGTGTTGTAAGTAACAGTCGAAGATTTCTTGTTACTGACCTTAGCCTTTTGAATCTTCTTGCTTTTGGAGTGGACAGATAATTTGACTTGGGGGTTGTTTTCAGGGATATACAAGTTACTGTTCATTTTTAGAGAACTGGTTGGGGTAGGGATTGCTTTTATTTGCTGTTTGTTTTTTTTTATTAATTTGATCTCGAAGTCATGTTAATTTAAAGGAGTAAGCGATTTCGTAGACTATACTTAATTGATCTGATCAAATTAAATTAATGCTTCAGTCTACGAATTAATATCAGAAATCAAACAGCAATTTTATAATAATTCAATTCATTAAGCCTGAGGCCCAAATTAATCTTGTCTTAAAATTCTTATTGCTTACTAATTAATATTCGGAAGTGAAGAATTTCTTGACCTCTTGAGATCGTTTCGGAAGCCTCAACCTCAACCTGGTACCCACCCTTCCACTATGATCTTTGACAATGGCTCTCTTTCAAAAAAAACCTCCAAAAACCTGGAAAAACCATCACAAAGGAAGATCTCAAGTGAATTCAGGTCAAGTCTTTTGCTTTAAATAAAATTAAAGAATTGATATGGTTTATCCTAATATATCAGTCGGTCAATTTCCTATATAATATCATAATCTTGGACTTAATAATGTCATTTCTACTCCAAATGATGACTTTTTAATTGATTTGACCTCTTGAAAAATCCTCAATAACCCTTTCTTCTTCTCTTTATGGGATTAAGTGAACTCTTTATCTCTTAAATATTCAAAAGAAAACTCTTACCTATCTCCTTTGGCCTTTCTCGAGTTCCCTGTGCTATCAGATAAGGTTATCCACTTCATTCTTACCAAAACCTAATGAATATTATATCATCCAAAAGGAATCTGGACTCTTGATGGTCTTTCAGCACATTCTAATTCTATTTTAGGGGTGAAATATCAAGTAAGCACCCTTCGATGTTCATCAAGGAGGAGGAATTGCTTCGTCTCGGCTTGAATCTTGAAGTTTCGCCTGCATTGGAACTTGTTTGAGGAAAAGTGACTGCAACATGAGAACACAAGAACAAGAATATAGAGAAAAAGCATAAAAGAAGAGACAAAAATGATTTTTGAATGAAAAGACAACCCAAAAACCTGATACATATTACAACTCGAACCCGTTGAAATTGAAAAAGCTGCCAAAACCTTTGATTTGTTCTTCAAAGTTGACCAAGGTGCTATTTTCTTTTTGTCCAAAACAAAAGAATTTTTCCCAACCAACTGAGGGTGCTCTGCTTACGCTCTTTTGTTTCTCAAAAAGGTTTAGGTCAAAGTTTTCATTCAGTTCAACTATTGGGAAGTTGTCAAAAGTAAAATTGTTAGTTTCGACTTCTTCTTCTTCTTTCTTGACAATCTGTTCGTCAAAGAAAACAGCTGGAGAACGCTCGCCACTATTTGTATAATTGTTTTCAAGAGAATTGATCATTGTAAGTGGAGAAGTGTTGTTAAAATTGGCTTCAGTAGCGGTCCAGGCATCACTTTCTTCTTCCTCGTTCTCTGGGCCAGAGCCAGCTCTCTTAGGAAGACTTTCCCAAACATCCTTGACGTCTGTATTATGTTTCAAGAAGTCATACCACCAGTGCTTAGAGCAGGTATTTTTGTCGCTTAATGGCTTGTCAACTCTATGAAAAACCTGATGCAAAGTGTGTCTGAGTTGCTTCAAACTTCTAAAAGCAAAATTTTGAAGCTCAGTGATTAATAGTCTCTTGAAGTCGTTAAGTTTTTCAGGAGGCACCAACAGAGTTGCTCTTGATTGAGGCTTGTCAATCATTTTGATCCACTCCTTAACTCTTCTCCTCCAGATTCTCAGACCTTCAGTTGAGTCATCATAAGCGGGAAAATATTCAGAAAGAGAGGATCTCAAAATAGTATTGAAGTCGTTCTTGTGAACTTTGGTAAGGATCTCAAGGAACTCCTCGGAAGAGCAGTTGTTGAGTTGGAGGTTTCTGATTTTGCTGAGGGATTTTTTGAGGTCCATAATGATAGCTCTTTTTTCAGAAGCGTCAAAAGTGTTGTAACAAGTTTTTGAAGAAGACTTTTTGGTCTTTTGAATCTTTTTGCTTTTGGATTGAACGGATAAGTTTATGTTACTGTTCATTTTTGAATTATGTTTTTGTTTATTAGTTTCCAAACAGAAATCAAATTAATTTAAAGGGCAAATTATTTCGTAGACTGCCTGCAAAATTTTTCTCTAATTAATTGAACCTTCAATCAGTCTACGAATTAAACATCAGAAATCAAAGAATTTTTTTTACTAAAATTATTTCGATAGTAATGAGGCGGAAAATTATCTTGTCTTAAAATTTCTTCCTCACTTTGTATCAACCAAATTAAAAGCTACTTTTGGTCAGCACCATATTAAGGTAACTAAGAGTATGACATTGATCCAGATCTTGAACACTTTAACGTAATAGTTGTTAGTTTCAAACAACGCGCCTCTAAAATAACAAACTCATTTATCTTCTTTATTTTTCTTCGTATTTCTAACCTATTTCATTCGAGGTATCTTTATTAATAAACCTCTTCAAGGGTCCTTTTTTCACCCCCAAAATTTCATTTTGTTAGTCAGAGAATAATCTTCGGACCCCTGTCAACTCCCACTTTTCATTGATTGCATACAGAACGAAAAAGAACAAGAGGGAGCTTTCCTAACAATTTTTGTTCTGAAGGCAGTAAGACGTCTAGAAGGCCTCTAAAAGGCAATCTTCAAAGGTCAAATACCCTATCTATGCCTTCAAAAGAAAAGAAGTTTTTGAATGTTCTCTTGTTCTGGCCAAATTCTCTTGAAAAAGCCATTATAAAAAAACTCATACTCATTCGAGAGTTACAAAAATCAAAATATATTCGTTTTCAGTTCTTTTCAAAAACCCGGTGATTACTTGAGGAATAACAGAATAACGGTTCAAAATACAGAGAAACTTGAGAAAGTATGAAACTACAACACTCCTAAAGTCTCATATTCATCCTCAAATAATTTTTCAAAGGAAAAACTCAAATAAGCAGGCAACTCCAAACTTTAGACTTTTGCCAATTCTCCGTCTCTTTTTGAACAGAAAACTAATTTTTTAACGAAAGGAACAAGGAGAAAACTTCATCGTGCCCCTGTGTCTAGAAGTGGCTTCTGACATTCCAAAAGCCCGCTTCCTTTCTCAATCTGAAATCTTTTTCCCAAACTAGAATAAATCTGTGGTTTTCTGGAATTTTTATAATGATTTTTTATAACGGAATTTCTAATTATGGTAGTTTCCTGGTCTCCGTTAATTCTTCCAATTTTGAATTCACTCTCTCGAAGGACTCCTTTTTTTAGTAATTTGTGCCAATCCTGATGTTTGTTGGCCAAAGCAGAAAAAAGAAGTTTGAATCAGCTTGAGAAAATTGAAGATCACAACTTGAAATTTCAATTTCTTTCAAGAAAAAACCAGCCCCTCTGAGCCCTGAAAAATGCCTGGACAATGGAAATTTCAAAGATTTTGTCCTGTTTTTGCAGAACTCTGGTGACTAGTCCAAAAAATAATGAAAAGTTTTCTCATGTCATTTTCAAATTAAAAAAGTCTTTGGAAAAAAATGAATGACCTCAAAGAATTTTGGAAGTCTGAGAAATTCTGCCAGTCCCTTTCATCTGCATAAAATATTGGGGAGTAAATGCTCTTTTTTGAGCTTTGTTTTTGATGAATTATGATTCTCAGAAAGGTAAGTCGAAAGATATTTAAATGAAGAGTTTATCGAGGTGAGAGCTATCCAAGCATTCTGAATCTAGCCAAGCTGATCATGCTAAAATCTCCAATTCCTGTGCCTGTGAGAGATAAAATCTTGAATGACCCTACTTATATTTTAAAGGCTTTAGCGTAAAAATTCATACCCATCATTAATATCATCATTGTTTAAAGACAGGAGGAGGAGTAAATGAAAGCATTTCAGTTCATAATGACTCCATTTTCAATGGTTGATCAACATTTGATACCATTTAATTATGGGCTAGAATATTTGGTTAATACACTGAGATGAATACGTTTTTTTTTTTAATAGCACTCATACCTCATAAATAAAAATGCAGAAACCTATTCAAGATGAAGAATTGAGGCAAGATAAAGTTTTCTATGAAAATTTTCAAAGCTTTTTACAATTTATTTTCGGAAAGGGTTCTTTCTGAGGGCTGGAAAAAATTGTTTTTTCGGGTGTGCAATTTTTTAGAAGTTAATCAACCAGAGTCCAAAATTTAAATAAATAACCTAGAAGTGTTGAGAAAAAAAATTGCCCTCAGTTTCAAAGGCTTTTATCGAAAATTTCTTTTCGCTTAATTTTCTTAAAGTATCTGGTTCGGCCTTAAGTTTATTGGTCAAATAAAAATACCTGAGCAAATCTAAATTCAAAAAGAGCCGGGTTTGATTCAGGTCATATTTTGAAAAATTTTTTTGAGTTAAAGAGTCTTTTTTATCATCCAAGCAATTTTAGCAATTTGTCAATAATTTTTTCTTGAATTTTTATTCATCAACTTGAATATCCGTAGAAATTTGGGATAAAAATGTCTTCAAAAAATCTCTCCTTGACAAAAAGAAATTGTTTAAAATTATTTGAATTAAAAAATAAAAAGCTCTGATCCATGAAAAAAATTCTTTTGATTTTTTGCAACTGAAAAGGAAGGCGAAGAATCTTTCAAGATTCGATTCTTTTCCACGATGAAAAAAAAACCAAATCAACAGAAAATTTTTGAGAAGGATTATTTCAAACACTTTATTTTCTGCTATTTAGAGTTCTCAAAAATCCTTGGATTTATTTTATGAAATGATTTTTATCGTTCCCATCTCATGGTCAAACCCCAAAATTTTCTTGAAAAAAGTTTGGATTAATTTTGCAAAAACAAAAAGGAGAGAAAAACCCTCTTCATCATGACTATATGGATGTTTTTCTTAATTTTTCCAATAGTTTATGTATAATTCTTTTTTGTTAATTTGCATTTATGAAGATCTCTTTATTTTTCAATTTTTAAGGAGAAATTTCAAGGTTGATTGAAATTCCAAAATAGAATAAAATTTCATGGATTGCTTCAAAAAATTGTTGGAAACTTTTGAAAAAAGTGAAAAATCTTCCCTTCAAATCAAAGCGAAAAACCATCTACTTCAGTACCTTGATAAAAAATCTCTCACAATCATTCAAAATATTATTTAGTTCCACAAAATTATTTTTTCGAATTATCAAAACGACAAAAGTTTATCAATCCAAAAAAGAATTTAGTCCGTCTTTTTGTCGTTTTCAAAACAGAGAATTGTAAAAATTAAGAAATTTTTCTCCTAGAACAAACGAATAGATGAAAACTTTCTTCTTTGATATTTTATTATGATCAGTTTAAGAAAATTTAATTAAGAGTGAAATAAACTTCGTTCATTGTAAACCTTCTTGATTTCAGGAAAAGAAAGACGAATCAAAGCTCAAAAATCTGGTCGAATTTTCATTTCAGAATCACTCTCTTCAATTTCAATCGAAAGCCTTTATTCATCTTCTGAAGTTTCGGGAGAAAAAATCAAATTTAAAAATATTTAAGGAGGAAAAAATTACAAATAAAATTGGCCACTTCTGAAAAACCTTCGATTTTTTTTTTACGTTTACAGAAAGATACCAAAAGCTTTTCCTCCTCTATGATGTCTAAAAGTTCCCCTTTCATAGGCTTGACCTTCTTGAGCCAAAATGCCCTTCTAACTTCTAATCGACATTAAAAATTCGCCTCAATATGTTAGATAAATAAGGAAAAATAATTTTTTTTTAATGGAGAATCTTCAATCTTTATGGTATTAAATAAACTACAGTATTCCAAGAGAAAAAATATAAAGTCCTATACCAGAAGAGACGCAGAAATTCTAAAGAGTTTGGGGGCTCAAGAGTTTAAGGTAGGGATTTTCAGGCAAGTTTAGAAAAATTTCATTTTTTTTTTAATGTTTCCCATTTTATGAAATTAAGTCTTTATTCCCTCAAATATCCTCTTGTCTGACCGACTTCAGGTGCCATTCGAAGCATTCTGACAACATAGTCTCAGCCTTTCATAATCTCAACGTTTTTACCATTGAGACAAAAGAAATAACACAATTAGATCTGAAAAATGAAGAATAAATTTTATTGAAATATTTATTGTCCAAAAAACTTTTTGTCCAGCCAACTTATGAGAGGAAGAAATCGAAATTTTATTCATTATGAATCTCTAGAAACTAGATCTTCTGGAATCCATTCAATAACTATGATCTCATGATCTGGACCTAACGAAAGTCTGAAAGTTCAAAGCCAAGTCCAGTTTTCACCAAGTTTAACTGATCACTTCATCAATAAAATTTGAGATTTGCCAAATGAATGAAAATTCATGAGAGAGCCGAAATAAAAAAATTTGTTGGAAAAACCAGATGTTTAAACTCTGAATTTATGATTCTCATTTTTTCCTTTTTCATCTAATTTTTTCAAACAAAATTAACTGACTATATCCATTAGCTTAATAAAAAAACTGCAAAAGATTCAAAATCATTTCATTTGGAAATTGAATCAAATTGAAAACAAAAAAAAAACCCTAATTATTTTTTCAAGGTTTTTTCCAATCCTCCCTTTCGAATTTTCCTCTTCTTCTCCTTCCTCCAAATATTATCCTTGCTGAGTTAGAGTATTTTTCGTCTAAAATCCAACTCAATTAAAAAAAACTTCTCTCTCAAAGAAAATTTCTCATAAGAGATTTGAACACATTCACCTCGAATCCTCTTCTTCTGAGACCTTTTTCTAGAGAAATAGACAAACTCAAAAACTCTATTCGAGACCTCTCTTTCCCTTTTTAAAAAAAAAAAAATAATAGTTGCTCATCATACATGAAATCACAACATCATTCTCATCAACGTTATCAGTTTACCATTCCTTTTCTCTCACAACTTAGTTCTCACAAATACTCTCATTATCATGTTGGATGCTCTCCAAAAACTTCATTTAAAAACTAATTTTATCATGATGTTTTATTCATTTCTTTTAGTTTTGAGTCCCTTGAAATCTTGTCAAAATATTGATCAAGAACCCCAAAGGGAGCTTATATTTTGAGATTTTTAAGTCCTTTAGACCTCTTTCACGACTTATCTCAATTAATCCAATATTTACCCCCGCAATATTATTCATATAATCAAATGAGTGAACTCGAAGGGTCCATTGAAACCGTATTCTTTCATAATAAGAGAAGATGAGAAAGATTTCTCAGAGCTTTTGTAGAGTGACCATCTCAAGACAAATATTTCTGAAAGAATATATAGATCTCCAAGGATATTTAATTTAGGGTTTTAAATCCCTTCATTTAAATAGGAAATTCCTTCAAACCGAATTAATATTCTTGTTTTGCTCTGAAGGCCTTTGCTAGCCGATAACTGTCCAAGAAAACAGACCCAACTCTCATTTTTAAGCCAGACTTGAGATTTAAGATCTCTTTAAGAGATTGAAATTGTTAATCTCTCCGTTTTTCGAATTTTTATATAATCATTCGGCTCTTGCTAAATGTCTGTATTTTTCTGATCGAAGATCACTATTTTTTGTCCTCAAAGGAGTGGTTCTGAGACTTAAGCAACACCTTATTTTTATATAGAAACAGATATCACTTAGCGACGAGCAGAATTGAACATCATCTCTCACTCTGATTTTCTTCGGATGAAACTCTCTCTTATTCACATTATTTCAGTTTTCCCATAAATCTCTTTCATCTCAACTCAAATCACTCAGAATGAACATCTCTTTAGAAAAATCCTTTGTTTTTTTGTCAAAGTTCAAAGTGCTAATCAAGCCATAGAGGGATTCAATGAATTCATCTTGAATTCAAACTTCTTCTAATGACTACCAAGTGAAACAATTTTCTTTAAAGGCTTCTCTTTCGATGAAGAAAAAATGCCTCTTGATCTCCTTGAAAACCAAGGTTCAGTCCCCAGCTGTTCTCGAAAAGAAAAAGGACTTATTAATAATAATCAGGTTTTAAAACGTAGTTTATTTCGCTCAAAGATTGCTTTTCCATCTCTCATTTTAATAAAGGAATATTCATTTGTATTCTATTCAGATCAATTATTCACCATAGCTTAGCAGAGAAAAGAAGACGAGGCGTTTTTCCCTGTCAATATGAATCTGGGTTCTAAAATTTAATTCTAATCAACATTATTCATGGAAAATCTATTTCATGGTAAGAGCTTGGAGTGCCTGCTCAGCTAGATCATGATGAGATGAAAGCAAGCTAGTTCTGCCGCTCAATGATTTTCTTTATAAAAAATCAAAAGTTCGTTTGAAAGTTTTTCTAATTTCAAATGAGAATTCTAATGCTTTTTCAACCTTTATTCCGGTTTGAAATATCTCTGACTATATGATGCCTCCTACATTCTCGTATCCTTTGATAAATTTTGTCAATAAGTTGAATCTCTCTAAGAGAACTTCAAATTCTATTCTTTACAAGAAAGAAATGAGGCAAACAAAACAAAAATGATCAGTTAGGATCTCGAGGTGAAAATAAAGCTAAAGAAAACTCCTGAAAGAATTTAGAGCCCTGAAGGATTTCAGGTGACTTGAAACTATGGACCCAAGTTTATTTGGGAGTGAAAAATACATTGTTTTTCCCATTTCTATGAATGAGGGGATTTTCTGGGAAAATTACCTCGGCATCTCCAAGCAATACGTTTCTCGGTGCTGTTTTCAAAGAAAGAGGGAGCCTTTCAAGATTCGACCAAGAATTCAAAATTTTTTTCAAACAAAAAAGTGAAATATTTTGGAAATTTTGCTCAAGTATTAC
>Ga0182738_1005388_pt1 | contig 13693 bp, 10 predicted proteins | sample eDN5th30CBELigMG_FD_128876 | JGI IMG/M metagenome (GOLD analysis project Ga0182738, IMG submission 128876) | Enriched Miracle-Growth compost microbial communities from Emeryville, California, USA - eDNA 5th pass 30_C BE-Lig MG (version 2)... ...
AGATTTACTCTATATTCAATTATTAATATGAATTTCAGAAGAGATAGCAGAAATCGTCTCTTCATAGATTTTTTTCCTATCTGGATCTTCTAGGAAATGCATACTGATTAAATCAATGAGAAAAAGAGCACTTAAATCTAGACCTGTTGATAAATAAGCATGACGACCAGGATGGATGGTCCATAATACTTCATCTGATAAGTTTGTCAATTGTGTCTGGTCATAAGCCGTTAGAGCGATTAATTTAACATCTTTCTTCTTTGCTTCATTGACCGATCTAATTAATGCCCTACTTTGCCCAGTACGGGAAAAAGCTACTAATAAATCATCTTTCTTTAATAACGTACTTCTAATAATCATTAAGTGTGGATCTGTTACGGCTTCACTCGCAAAGCCCATTCTACTCAACCGGTAATTTAATTCCTGTGCAGCAAGTCCTGAACTTCCTAAACCATAAATAAAGATCCGCTTAGATTTCGTAATTAATTGCAGTGCTTTCTTGATAGATTTGCGACTGTTAAGACCTTGTATATCGCGGATTACATCCATATACTGATTTCTTATGGTAGAATTCATATCTTCCGTTTCTTCATGATGGGTTTCTCTAGCTAAGTTCATTTTTAATTCAACGAAATTTTCACAAGATACTTTTCTACAGAAACGTGTAATCGTAGCAACAGATACATTCGTCTTTTCTGCAATTTCTTTAATATTCTGCTTGGAAGCTTCTGCTGGTGAAGAAAGCAAATAATCAGCTAAACCTTTTTCTTTATCGGAGAACGAGGAATATTTCGATTGAATTTCCTTTAAGAGTGTAACCATAAATACAGATGACTCCTTCTACCTAATGATGATCATCCCCTCTTTATTTCTTCGACAAAGCGAGTTGTTATTTGTTGTGGTCGAGTAATTGCTCCACCAACTACAACGGAGTAAGCGCCCTGTTGAAGTACCGTTCTAGCCATTTCAGGAGTCATAATATTCCCTTCAGCTATAACAGGGATTGATACATTTTTTAGGATTGTTTTAATAAATTCAAAATCATTCTCGTATAGTTTACAACCTTTTGTCTCATTTGTATAACCATAAAGAGTTGTAGATACGCAATCTACTCCCAGCTTTTCCGCTTCCAATGCATCTTCTAAGGTCGAGATATCTGCCATTAACTGAACCTCTGGATGACTCTCTTTTACATATGTAATGAGATCCGCTAATTTTTCCCCATTTGGACGGTCTCTAAGTGTTGCATCCAACGCAATCATTTCACAACCTGTTTCCAATAGTTCATCGATTTCTTTTTTTGTTGCTGTGATAAAAACTTCACTATCTGGATAATCTCGCTTTACTATCCCGACAACTGGTAAATCCACTTCTTGTTTTATCGCAATAATATCTGGTTTTGATTCTGCCCGAATCCCTAATGCTCCACCTTGCTTTGCAGCCAGAGCTAGCTTTGACATAATAAATGAGCTATGAAGGGGCTCCCTTTCTTGTGCTTGACAGGAAACAACAAGACCATTTTTAATAAGTTCTAACATTTGATACACCTACTCTTTCTGTTTTTCACTGGTTGATATAAGATAAGGATTCAATTCCCTAATTATCGTTCCCATTCTCGCTTTAAGGCAATCCAATTATATAGTGGAGGTAACCTAGTATTATAAAAAATAGGAATGGGAAAAACATAATACTGGTACTCTCCACTTATTAAATTTTTTTATAATTAGTAGTTTAATAATTATTTAACTTTATTTATCTCATTCTTTAAGATTTCTGCAAGGGCTCCATAGATAACTTGAACACCTGACCCTTTCTTAAAGAGACCCTTTGCCTTCAATTCATCTTTCCAGACCGAATCATCTGCCACTTTATTTATATCTTTGACTGTTACTCTTAATCTAGTAATACATGCATCAACATCCACTAGGTTTTCTCTTCCACCTAATGCTGTAATAACATCTTCTATATCAATATCCTTTAATAGAGCATCTTTCTTCGTATATAACTTATTCTCAGCTTCCTCACCACGCCCTGGAGTTTTTAAATTCAACTTTAGAATAAGTGTTTTAAATAGGAAGTAATAAATCAAGGCTGTTGGAATTCCGAGAACGAGAATCCAAATATAATTCGTTTTATCATTCCCTTGTAATAAACCAAACAAGGTAAAATCAATAATACCCCTTGAGAAGGTAACCCCAACCGATACATCAAGAGCATATAACACAGCATAAGAAATTCCCTCTAAGACAGCATGGATTCCATAAAGTAATGGTGCTACGAAAAGGAACGTGAATTCAATTGGTTCTGTAATCCCTGTTAAGAAAGATGTTAATGCAGCTGAAAATAGAATACCACCTACAATTTTCTTGTTTTTACTGTCAGCTGTATGATACATAGCAAGCGCAGCTGCAGGAAGACCGAACATCATTGGTAAGAATCCACCTGTGAAATACTTCGTTGCTTCAGCAGAGAATTTTGTTACAGTTGGATCAGCCAATTGTGCAAAGAAAATACTTTGGCCACCTTGTACGACTTTCCCTGCAACTTCTAATTCTCCACCTAGTGACGTATACCAGAATAATGGATAAATCGCATGATGAAGTCCAAAAATATTAAGAAGTCGCATTAGGGATCCATAAAAGAACATTCCGATTGGACCCGTTCTTCCAAAGAATTCAGAGAAAGTGGAAATGCCAATGTGAATATATGGCCAAATAAATGGAATAATAGCCCCTACTACACTAATACATAATACAGAGATAATTGGAATAAATCTTACTCCAGAGAAAAAGGAAAGTGCTTCTGGAAGCCGCTTGTCGTAATACTTATTGGCTAAAAAGGCTACTAGTAACCCAACAATAATTCCTCCAAGTACGCCAATTTTAACTGTAAAAAGACCGAGCTCGTATCCATAGACATTTCCTTGCTTTGCAGCCTCAACAGGATCTAAACCTTGAGATAAGAAATAATCTACAGTAGTCGTTTCTGGTGTATGTCCTAAAAACCCTAGAATGGTACCAATAATTACATGCATAACAAGAAAAGCAATTGCTGCCGATAAACCTGCTGCACCTTTTTCTTGTAAGGCTAACCCTGAGGCAATCCCTACAGCGAATATCAATGGTAAGTTAGCAAAAACAATATTACCTATTGCAGACATCGTACTTAAAATATAATACAAAATGGTACCTTCACCTAAGATTCCTGTCAGCCCATAAGTCTCAACCATAAGTGGGTTGGTAAAAGCTGCACCAATACCGAGCAATATCCCAGCTATCGGCAAAACAGCGATTGGAATCATAAAAGCTTTTCCTAAACGTTGCAGTTTTTCAAACATTCTTATCCCTCCGTTTAACATGAATTATTAAATCAAACGACTATGCATGAACAACGATGTAAATTAATTACACAAATCTAATATTATGTAATTTATTTTCTTTTATTATATGAGAGTAATAGAGTAATATGCAACTGTTTTTTTATTTTTCTGATAATAAATAAAGTATGTTTGATTATTATTTTTGTTTTAATAATCCTTAGGGATAAAGAAGCTTACAGGGGAGGGTGATTTAGGTGTCTAGTCAAAATTAAGTGTATCTTCATTTTTTTGTTATCTAAAAAGAAATAATACCTAGGTAATGTTATTTTTCCGTTATGCATAAGTGAATAGATAAAAAAGTTTATTTAATCTCATTTTTCTTTCCTTTACTGAATTTTATGAAACTAAAGACACACATATAAAAGGGCTTCTCATCATATGAGTAGCCCTTTTACTCTATATTGACTTTGTCAGATTCACTTCAAGCATGTCTAAAAACAAGTTAGATATGTTCTATCGATAGTACCAATAATTCTTAAATAGTAACCTTTTTGTATATTAATAGCTACTACGAATATCAATTCATAAGACAGTTTTTTCTAATAAAAATACATCATAAAATTAACCTTATTTATTTGCATTCAAATTATTCCATGTTACACTATCAGGATTTGATCGCCAATGTCCATTAACTACTGTTCCATCTTGACGAATATAGCTATCTACATAATGAACATTCACAAACTTTGGACATTGATATGATTTAGAGTGAATTAGCGGGTCACTTCCAAAAGATCCTTCTATATAACCTCCCTCATAACCATTAATTACATAATCAGTATTGTAAGTATCATCTATATATTGATCATATTGTTGGTCTGCGCTATCATGCGTTTGTTGCTGAGACATTCCTTCATTATTTAATTGATCATAATTAAACATCTTCTTACCTCCTATTTTCATTCTGCGATTAAATAACGTTCCTTTAATAAAGTGTCTATTCTATTCATTATAGTTTTATTTTGTTCTGTATTTGTTTCTCTAGATTGAAGTTGCTGTTGAACAATTTGTTCTTGTTCCAATATGCGATCCTTAAACATTAAAACACACTGTTCTAAAATTTCATGGCAACTCTTGTAAATATACGTTTGAACTTCATCGGTAAAATCAAACTGTATTTGTTGCAATTGTACTGTTAAATCTGCCTTCATTTGAGGTTTTAATTTTTCTAAATTTTCCTTTTGCATTTTTCTTTGTAAATATGGCAAACCAACCATTCCTAAAATAGGTAAAAGTATTGGACCACCTAATACTAATAATAAAGTGCTAGCTCCACCTACTATTAATCCAGAAGTAAGTAATGGATCTAACTGCTTCCCAACTGATAACTCAACCTGGACGACATTACTCACTTGTTGATTTGAATGAAACTGCTTACTAATAACTTGTGATTCAAAAGTTTCCTCTAAAATCTGTAACAACGCAGTTTCTAACTTTCCAATTAATTCATGAATATGGGGATTATACCTCTCAATCCATAATTTCATTTTACGTTTCAAAGCATTAGGAATTTCTTTTTCAAAAAAGACTTGCACTTGCTGGCCTTGGTATAACTCAATACGATCTACTAATTCTTCTTCTACTTCGGTAAAAAAAGTAGTAATGGACTTTGCTGCCATTTGTTTAAACTCATTAATACGTTCCTCTGTATAACCACGTAACTGTTCTAAGAATGCTTTTTGCTCTGCCTGCCATTTTGCAAGTTTCTTCATTTGTAGCTGTAATTCCTCAGTTGACTGCGTTAATAGTCCTTTATTACGTTCTAAAGATTGAAATAATTCTTCTCGAAGAAATAAGAAACGTTGATTATATCTATTTTGTTTTTCTTGTTGGCGTGATCCTGCTTTACATAAATATTCAATGCGCTCCTTGACTTTAGGCATGCCTGAGATATCGTATAATTCTTCATCATTATCTTCGATTGCATTAATAGCCTCTAATGCAGAAAAGGGTATTACTTCAACCTCGGATAACGACGTACCTTCCATTATCCTATTTTCAATTCTTGCAATAATCCCATCTAATTCATCTTCTTCTACTTCATCTGCAAAATTAGCAACAAAAATTATTCGATTTAAACCTTGAGCCAATAATGTTTCTGTAATAAATTCGTACTCAGTACTACTCAATGGTTTTCGAGAATCCAATATGTAAAAAACCACATCCGCTCTTGGAATATATTGATATGTAATATCTGAGCGTAGAGTATTAACGTCATTTAATCCAGGTGTATCAACAAGCACAATTTTAGGCTTAAGAAAAGCAATAGGACGTTGGATTTCAATTGTATCAATTTCCTCTGCACGCTTAATTTCTTTTGCAATAAAATCCTTTAATATATCTGAGTCTGTATTCAATAACTTTGTTCCGTCACACTTATTTATGGTTATCCTATCTTCCTCTCCATATTTAACAACATTATTTGTCGCGGTTGTCGGAGTAATTCCTGTAGGTAGAATATCTTGTTCTATTAATGCATTTAAGAAGGAAGATTTTCCTGTACTAAATTCACCCACAACTACAAATGTATACGTATCTTTTTCAATATCACCTAATAGCATTTCTAATTTATCGGCTATTTTTATAAATTCGAACTCATAAGCCAAATCCAAATAATATTTAATATCTTTAAGTAAATTATTGTTTAACTTTAACTCTGTCAATCTCCTTCACCTCTTTTTGTTCAATATAATTAGTAAATGCCTCTTCGATATATCCTATTAAAGATTCACATACCATTTGTAACTGTTTCAATTGGTATATTTTTTGTTGCTGTACATCAACTTCTAAACTTTGATTATCAAGAAGCATTTTTGTCTTCTTACGCTCTTGATCAATTTTATTAACAATTGTATCATTATACTGTTTTTTTAAATTATCTCCCATTGATTTTAACGCTTTAGTTATTTCCTTAGTTCGCTTGGAAATACTCCCTTTATATCGCTCTTTAACTTGAACTTTTAAACGATTATACATGGATGCATCACTTTCTCGTGATAAAATTGCAGAAGCAGATGCCCCTGCTACTCCAGCACCGATCATTCCCCAACCTGCAATTCCTCCTGTAAATACAACTGTTGCTAAGCCAACAAGACCTAAACCAACACTAGCTCCACCTGCAGCATCATATGTTTTTTCTTCTTGACGATAAATACGTCCTCCCCACTGTTCATAATTGCTAGATAAATTGAGAACATCCTTAGTTAGATTTCCTATCTGTACTTCTAAACGAGCATTTTCATCAGACATAACTTCATTAATCATTTGTTGAATTCGATACTCTAATTCTTGTGTAAGATTTTTTTCGATATTTGCTGTTGCTAGCTCAATATCACTCTTGATATTTTCTGGATCATGGCCAACTTTGATTCCCTCATTCATCACGTTCTCAGCAACAATGGCTATATCATTCATCTCTTTCACATACCAGCGAACAATAGTATCAGACTTACTTTCTAGTGTTTGAGTAATACGATTGGAGGACTTTTGAAAATCACTTTCTACCATTTTTAGTTGATTTTCAATATTTTGTACATGTTCTTCTATATTTTGAATAGAGTGATTTAATGTTTGTTGTTCAAATATAATATCCTCTTCTAATAACTGTTCTAGTAGATGCACACCTCGTTCAGTAGGCTTTCTTAACTTTTCTGTTCCACTTTCAATAGAAAGAAAATTCATTAAGTGACTCTCAAATTCTAGCAATCCAGTCTCTTCAATAGACAAAGACTTATTTTTTTTTCGGGCTGCCCGGCGGCTTTCTGAAACAGGTACCTCTATTCCCTTTTCTCTTTTATAATGATTTAATGCATGTAAGGCAGAGATAAAATGAATTTTTGGATTTTCAATTCCTGGGGGCAAATTTTGCCGAACAACTTGCTCAATTTCATCATACTCTTCCGGAGATTTAATACGGTCTTTAAAGTTAATAACAAAGAATATTTTTTGTATATCTGCATCTAATATACGTAATAAAAACGCCTTTTCACTATCTGTAAAAATCTTTGTTGCATTAAGTAAAAATATTGCTGCATCACTTTTAGGTATATATGTATCTGTAATCATTACACGACGCTCATCCATATCATTGGTACCTGGACTATCAATTAAGACTATGTTATTTTCACATAATTCTGTAGGATAACCAATATCTAAATGGGTTGCTTTTCCAAAGTGGTCTTTAATTTTTTGAACTACGTTAAATTTTTTACCATCTATTTGATGTTTGTCCTCAGCAACGTAATCTAAGAACTCCTCTTTTGTAAGTGTTTTTGATTTTCCATTATCAAAGTACACTGAATAACTAGGTTCATTATTATAATGAATTTTACTAATAAGTTCAGTAGTAGGTACATTGGAAGATGGAAGTAATTCTTCACGTAATAGAGCATTTAAAAAAGTCGATTTGCCATTTGAAAATTCGCCAACTATCATCACCTCAAATTGCTCCCTATATAAGGTGGTATATGTAATTTTTAAGTCTTCAGCAATTTTATTATTATTAATCTTTAAAGCCAGCTTTTCTGCTTGTTGCAAGTATTTTAATATATTATTTTTTGTTTGCTCAAAAATTTGCAAACTAGACATCTATTACTCTCCTCCTTAATAGTTGTAAAATAACACATTCTCATTATCTGCGTATAGCCAATCCGTCTCATTAATACGATACATACCTTCTGTTCTATCAAACTCATATACTTCTGTAGTGGTACCTTCTATTAATTCACCAGTTTTATTCATAGAATAATCGTATAAAGGAATGTCATATAGAACATCCACGTAACCAATAGGTGCTTCTAACAAAGTATCATCATAGTTACTTTCCCCATACTCTATTACTTCTTCATCATAGCTTGTATAAGAAACATATTTATTATCGCTACTCACCCATCCATACTCACCAAGTGAATACCAACCATTTAATTCTGAGATGTCATACACAGATAATATATCTCCTCCAGATACACGACCAATTAAGTTCGACTCTTTATTATCTTCTTGTCGAACATTTAAGTTATTTGCAAGTACCTCAATTTCTCCAATCGGATCACTTTCTGCTACTGGAGAAAACGTCCAATCTATATTTAGATATTTATCAGCTTCAATCCAAGCGTTATTACCTACGTTTACCCAATTACTATTCGGAACTTCAAAAATATCTATTTCTAATTTATCTTCTAAGAAACCAATTACTGCACTCTCACGAGTACTACTTTCAAAAACAGGAATTAAATCAGCTACCACTTGTTCCGTTCGAATACTTTGATTAGTTGTATATAAAGCGGATTCAAGCTCATGCTGATAAAAATCTATTTCATCATGATATGCCACCCATGCATCTTCTCCAACCTTCATCCAACCATTTTCAGTGAGATGACTGACTTCATAATTCAAATCATCTAAGTAAGATACAATTTCTCCATTCTCACTTGCACGATTGTAGACAGGCGTTTGATTATTATTGTCATATATACTTCCAATACTATATTCAATATTAGGTTGTTCATAAGGAAAAAGATCTTTAGTTTGCTCTTCAGTTTGCTCTTCAGTTTGATCTAAAGTATCATACTCCTCACCCGTATAATCAGAGAAGGAATTCTCTGATATAGATAATTCAGGACTATTTCCTCCCATAAACTCTTTAACTATAGATTTTGCATCATCTTTATACATCACAAATACATATATTGCACATGCAATCACTACTACTAATAAAGCTGGTTTAAAACTATACAAAATATGTGAGGGAATTTTGGTTGGAAGATCCAATTGTTCCGGTATACTTATATCCATTCTCATACAGTTTAAGTTTTTTGTTTCCACACTTGATTTGTATATTAAACTATTTAATCCCTGTATTTCATTTTCTGTATTTTCTAGTTCCACCTCGTGTAAATATTTTGCACTTAATAATGCTGTCAGCCTCGCCCTCGAAATATATTGTTGAATTAGTAATAAATGTTCTCGTAAATTTATTAAAATATGCCAATCAGATACAATTTCTTTTGCTGTAATAATCGATTTATTGTTGTCTTCTTGACGCTTTGCTTGCTCTTTAGATAATGTAACTATCTGGTCGTTTAATGATACATATTGTTGTTCAATGTAAGCTAAGATATTCGGCATTAACTCATCAAGCTGTTCGTTCATTAGATTAAGCCCATAATTAATTTCTTTAATTTCTTTAATTAATTGAATGCGACTTACTTTTAGTTCTTTTTTTCTTTCGCGAGCAATCTTATATAATTTTCTTTGCGCTATAAAATTATTTCCTTTTCCTATTTTTGTTTGAAAAAATTTTTCAAACTCACTTACTTCTTTTAAGAAGATTTGATTTGCAGTTCTTACTTGTTCAAAGATTTGTAACGTTGTTTCCCACTGTTTGAACTCACCATATTCTTCTCTTAAAGTTCCATGAACATCTGTTAATATCCACCCCTCCAATGAATATGCAGATTTCACTTTCTTTTCTAATATGTTTTGCTCAAGAATTAACGCTCTTTCTCTTATTTCCCATTCCTTATTTAACTCTAGGTTTTCTTTTTTGACATCATTCAAAAACTGTTGAAGTTTTTCTACTGAATCTATATAAATCTGTGAATGCAAAAACGATTCAACATCTTCAATTAACTTCTTCCAATAAATTAAAAATGCTTTCTCAAAGCTCTGTTGCTTTCTTACTTTATCTTTTTTTATTTTTTCAATTTCATTCAGTAAATTTGGAAATCCACTTATGCTATATAGCTCTTCATCTTCTTCTGCAATAGCCTCCTGAGCTTCTTCAGCTGAAACTCCAACAATTGCTCTTACTCTCCCTTCAAGCTTTTGAAGTTCATATGCAAAGTAGGAGGTAAGATCATCACTATCCGCTTCATCTATCATGTTAATAATACCCAGTGGCTGCAATCCTTTATCTTGTAAAACTTTGAGCATTTTCAATTCTGTAGAACTACCAACGGAACCATATTTAAATATCCATAATCCATCATCTGCTTCATCATATGCATTTATAGCCTGTTCATAATGATGTGTAGCATTTGTGGCATTTAAACCAGGAGTATCAATTAAAACGATATCACGTAAAAAGTCGTTACATAAATATAGGTTAATACGCTCAATATTTGTTCGTAGTAGCTTTCCTTGTTCATTTCTTTCAGAAGTAGATTTTTGTAAATTACTAAGTGATGTACATTCTACTTCACCAGTACGGTAAACAATTTCTAAAAATTCCTCCTCTGAGTAACGTATATAAGTTGCTACCGCTGTAGTAGGTACTGCACCAGTATGTAGTATATTTTTTTGAAGAAGCGTATTAATAAGAGTCGACTTTCCTGAGCTAAATTCCCCCATAATTAATAATCGATTAGGATCCAAAAATCGCTCACGATATTTAGCTAAATGTTTCGCATTTGACTCTAGCAACGGCAATTCAGAAAAAATCTTTTGGAGTTTTAACAGCACTCCCTCTAAACTCATATTATTCCTCCATTATCAATTTTTTTGAAATAATATTTTGAAATTTTTTAATGATAATAAACCTTTATTCTAAATTGAAAAAGTTTGTCGTATTATTTTAGAAGATTGATTTAACCAGCAAATGCATCCAAAATATTCTTCTATAATAAGATATTCCTAATAGGTCTTTAATCACATAATGTCATATTCCTTTTAAATTTTTTGTCGAAAACAGACGAAAACCAGGCTAAAATATTTATTTTTTTAGTATTCCTGAATATTAATCTCCAATTAGAAAAATAAGTAGTATGAATTCCTCCAAAAACGAGAGAAAAGGTCAAGTAAATAATAAACTTAAAAGAAAGTTTCTTTTTTCTAAGAAAAAAACACCCAACAACGAAAGTTATCGTCATTGAATGCCCTTTATTATTTCAATACATTTTCTGCTAATACACGTTGAACATCATATATATTGGTTGTTTTATTGAAAGTCTTTTGAATAGGTAATTGGTTACCGGATATCCAAATTTTCAATTCTGCATCTAAATCAAAGGTACCTGCAGTTTCTACAGAAAAATGTAAGATACTCTTATACGGGATAGAATGGTAATCTGTTTTTTTACCTGTCATTCCTTGTTTGTCGATTAAAATTAATCGTTTGTTCGTAAAAACAAACATATCTCTAATTACTTTGTATGCATGCTCAATATTTTCTGATGGAATTAATACTTCTTTTAATTCTTCTGTCAATTGTCCAATGTTTACTTCTGAAGCATTACCCATTAATCCACTAAATAGTCCCATTTTCACAACCGTCCTTTAATCTAATGTAAAAACTATTCTCTATTTACTATTCCATATTTTGAGTTTGATTATGTACTACAGAAAGTATGCGTAACACATAACTTTTTTTTAAAAAAATACTCCTTATCAAAAAAATCTCCCAATTTCAGGAGATTTTTCAAAGAGCATATTAAAATACTTCTTTCATAAATTTAGATAATTGTCTTGTTGTTTCATTTAATGCTTCAATCGCATTACTCATTTCTTGTGCCAATTTTGCTTCTTCATCAGATGCATCTGAAATATTATTCATATTTTCAAGCAATCCAGTTAAGCTATTTTTTACACTTTCCAAAGAAGTTTCAATTTTCTTCGTAGACTCATCTGTTTGATCCGATAATTTACGAACCTCTTGAGCGACAATATTAAATCCAGCACCATGTTGACCAGCACGTGCAGCTTCAATGGAAGCATTTAATCCTAATAAATTTGTTTGACGGGAAATTCCTTTAATGAAACTTGTAATTTCATTTGTCTGTTTTGAATCCTCTAATGCCTTTTCTGATTGTATACGGATTTCATTACTTGTTGCGGCTAATTCTTCTGAGTGAGCAGCAATTGTATGGGTTTGTTCTTGCAAGGATAAAACAATATCACGAACTGTCTCTATATATCCTTCCAGCCTTTTTTCTTTATCTAACGGTTTACCGAATCCTAAAGCGCCGACTACTTGTCCATTTTCTCTAATAGGAAACGCATACGCATTGATAGGCATTCCATATACACTTGCATCTAAATAAATATCAGAATTTTTACCATTCAAGGCAGTATGGACGTTTACATCATCGTCCTTAATCTTATCTCCTTCTACATAACCAATATCAAGATTAGTACCTGTTAAATATTTCAATACTACCTTTGTTTCTTTATCAACAACAACGAGCACAGCCTCTTTTTTTAGTGCGAGATGAATGTACTCTGCCATATTAGCGAACGATTGAATAAAACTCATATTAAAAGTAATCTCCTCTTTATCTCCTGTATATTTGCTCAAAGTTAATCCATTTACACAAGAAATTAATTTATTGCTCCATACTATTTATTTTACATACTAATAGGAAGAAATACTTAAGTCTAATTTACTATTTTCTGCTCAAAATAAAGCCTCAATTGCTTTTTCAATATCTAAAAAGGAACTATCTGGCTCAAAACGTTGTAATACCTTTCCATTTTGATCTACTAAAAACTTAGTAAAGTTCCATCGAATATTACGACCAATTAAAAACTCAGGAAAATTCTTTTCAATTCCGTTGTACATGATCTTTTGCTGAAGTGTTTCACGAACAATCGGTGGACAATCTACCTCATGCTTTAAATAATTAAATAATGGATGAGTTTGATCTCCATTGACATTGATTTTATCAAAAACTGGATATGTAACCCCAAATTGAAGCTTACATTGGGTAGCAGTGGTCACGCCATCTTCAGGGTTTTGGTCTCCAAATTGATTACATGGAAACGACAATACAGTGAATCCTTTTTCTGCATATCGTTCATGCATCTTTTGTAAGTCCTCATATTGATAAGTAAATTCGCAATGGCTTGCCGTATTGACTATTAATAGTACCTTATTTCGATAAGTTTCCATAGATAAAATTTCACCATTAGGTTTTTTAACTAAATAATTATAAATACTCATCGTATTACTCCTTTTTATTTGAGATTGGATGTTTACTTTTATAGATTGAAAACTAAAAATTTGCCAAATACGTTACACCTTTTACAACATTTTACAAAATTAAATTGTGCGCAATTTAATGAATTACACTTATTTTACAGAATATAAATATATTTGACAAGTATTATTTTAATTTCTAACAATTACTACACACTTTTTCGTGAGCTAATTTTTTTCAAAATAAAAAGATGGCATCTCAAGCATTGTCGTGCATAAGACACCATCCCAGGATTTATATTATTTTACAGCTTCCACTAATTGCATAAGCTGTGAGGTAATCCTCACTTTAGCATCTTCATCTAAAGTGTAGGTATTGTTTTCTTCTTTCGCAATCTGAG
>Ga0182738_1005389_pt1 | contig 13691 bp, 10 predicted proteins | sample eDN5th30CBELigMG_FD_128876 | JGI IMG/M metagenome (GOLD analysis project Ga0182738, IMG submission 128876) | Enriched Miracle-Growth compost microbial communities from Emeryville, California, USA - eDNA 5th pass 30_C BE-Lig MG (version 2)... ...
AGAGGACTCTCACCTCATACTCCTTGCCGGTATCCCGGCGCACCGCGCATCCTGCGCGCTCATGATCGAGCGCCTTCATCGGCGCGTATGAGCGCGCAGGATGCGCGCGGTCCAATGAGGATGAGCCGGCGCACGCTCTCGCCGGCGGACGAAAACAGGTCTTGTCGGTCCGAGGCAGCTGCGACTGCGGCGAATGAGGGGCAAGGAGCTGTCGTGATATGAACGACGTTTGCCACCGGAGTCCGCCATTTGGCTTCTTCCCACCCCCGCCCCATCCGCGAGATCGAGAACGCCTGGATCCCGCTCGCCGACGGCAGCCGCCTCGCCGCCCGCCTGTGGCTGCCGCAGGATGCCGATCGCTTTCCCGTTCCCGCCCTGCTCGAGTACCTGCCGTATCGCAAGCGCGACGGCACGTCGGAGCGTGACGCACTCACCCATCCGTATCTCGCAGCTCACGGCTACGCTTCGGTGCGCGTCGACATCCGCGGCTCCGGCGAATCCGACGGCGTGCTGTCCGACGAGTACAGCCGACAGGAGCAGGACGACGCGCTCGAGGTCATTGCCTGGCTGGCGGCCCAGCCGTGGTGCTCGGGCGCCGTCGGCATGTTCGGCATTTCGTGGGGCGGCTTCAACGCGCTGCAGGTCGCGGCGCGCCGGCCGCCGGCGCTCAAGGCGATCGTCACGCTGTGCTCGACGGACGATCGCTATCGCGACGATGTGCATTACATGGGCGGCGCCAGGCTCAATGCCGGCTTCGGCTGGGCGGGCTTCTTCTTCGCCGACATGTGCCACCCGCCCGATCCCGCCCTGGTCGGCGACCGCTGGCGGACGATGTGGCTCGAACGGCTGCGCGGGTTGCCGCTGTTCCTCGAGCGCTGGCTGGAACACCAGCATCGCGACGCCTATTGGCGGCACGGCTCGGTGTGCGAGGAGTACGCCGCGATCGCGTGTCCGGTCTATGCGGTCGGCGGCTGGACCGACGGCTACACCAACGCCATCCCGCGCCTGCTCGAGCACCTGTCGGCGCCGCGCAAGGGGCTGATCGGACCGTGGGCGCATGCCTATCCGCATTTCGCCCTGCCCGGCCCGCAGATCGGCTTCCTGCAGGAGATGCTGCGCTGGTGGGACCATTGCCTGAAGGGCCGCGACACCGGCGTGGTGGACGAGCCGATGCTGCGCGCCTGGATGACCGGCAGCCACGCGCCCGCCGAGCATCACGAGACGCTGCCCGGCCGCTGGGTCGCCGAGCCATCCTGGCCGCCGCCGGAGCGCGTGCCGCATCGGCTGTTCCTGACCGATGCCGGCCTGCTGGCCACGCCCGCGCCGCTCGCCGCGCGGGAGGTCTGCTCGCCGCTCACGGTCGGCCGCCACGCCGGCGAATGGTGCCCGTTCGGCCGCGGCAAGGACCAGGCCGACGACCAGCGCGACGACGACGCGCTCTCGCTGGTGTTCGAGACGCCGCCGCTGGCCGAGACGGTCGAGATCCTGGGCGCGCCGGTCGTCGTGCTGGAGGTCGCGTCCGACAAACCGGTCGCGCAGCTCATCGCGCGGCTGTGCGACGTGCATCCCGACGGCACGTCGCTGCGGGTGAGCTTCGGCGTCCTGAACCTCACCCATCGCGGCGGGTCCGCCGCGCCCTCGGCCCTGGTGCCGGGGCAGCGCTACCGCGTGCGGCTGCAGCTCAACGATTGCGGCGCGGGCCTTCCGGCCGGGCACCGGATTCGTCTTGCCCTCTCGACGGCCTACTGGCCGATGGTCTGGCCCGCGCCCGAGACGGCGACGGTGACGATCCTGGCTGGCACGCTCGACCTGCCGGTGCGGCCAGTGCGGCGCGGCGAAACGCTGCCAGCGCTGCCGCCGCCGGAGTCGTCGCCGCCCGACAAGGGGCGGCCGGTCCGGCCCGGCGTCGTGCACTTCGATCGAATCGGGCTCGAGGTCGGCGCCGAGGGGAGCTTCAGCGCAGACATCCGGGGCCACGATCCGCTCAGCGCCGCCGTCGGCATGCGCCGCACCCTGACCCTCTCCCGTGACGGCTGGCAGGTGCGAGTCGAGACATCGATGCGCATGAGCTGCACGCGCGAGACATTCCGGCTGGAGGCGTCGATGCGGGCATTCGATGGCGACGAGGAGATCTGCCGCCGTGAGTGGAACCCCTCGATCCCGCGAAATCTGGTCTAGCCCCCGTAGTGTCCGGCGCGAAGCGAAGGACGAGGGAGAATCCACAGAAAATGGCCCGCGAACCGGGGCTGGTCCGCAGGCCATCCCGTCAACCCAAATCGCCGTCTTTTCGGGGGAGCAGACGACGAGCTACTCATACACCGGGATGACAGACATTCAATATCACACCATGTGCAATTAGCAAGCTTCTCTTCCGGGTCACCAATTTGGCACGCGCTTTTCGTTGAACGCGGCCAGTCCCTCCTGGGCGTCGTCGGTCTCGATGATGTTGCAGATTGTCTCGACCGTGTTCTCGATCGCCCGGCGATACTCGAAGTCGTTGGCCCGCATGAAGGCATCGCGGGCAAGTTCCATCACCAGAGGCGACCTGGCGGCGAAGTCGCGCGCCAGCGCGCGGGCCTCCTCCTTCACTTGCGCCGCGGGCACCACCTTGTTGACCAGCCCCATGCCGCATGCCTCATGCGCCGGGATCGGCTTGCCGCTGAACAGCAGCTCGAATGCCTTGTGGCGGCCGATCTGGCGCGGCAGGTGGACGAAGTGCATCGCCGGGATCACGCCGACAACTATCTCGGGGTAGCCGAGGCTCGCGGTATCGGCGGCGACGATGCAGTCGCACGAGACGGCGAGCGTCACGCCGGCTGCACGCGCCGGGCCGGTCAGCGCCGCGATGGTCGGCTTGCCCATGCGGTATTGCAGGTCGTGCATCTCGAAATAGAGCTTCTGCAGGTAGCGCCGCAGGTCGAGCCCGCGCTTGCCGCGGATCATGGCGAGGTCCATGCCGGCCGAGAACGAGCGCTCGAAGGCGCTGGTCAGGATCACGGCGCGCACCCCGGGATCCGCCTTGGCCTGACGGTAGGCATTGTTGATGTCCTCGATCAGACCGTGATCGATCGCGTTCACCGGCGCGCGCCGCATCGTGATCTCCGCGACACGGTCGATAACCTGGTAGTCGAGATTGTCGAATTTCAAGAGCTCCTCCAGTGCAACGCCAACGTCTCACGCAACCTGCCGGTATTTGCGCCGTTAGGGATGTGCTTCAGCCCCCGTCAGCAACCTCCCAGGAGCTCAACCAAATGAACGGCATCATATATATCGTCGGGCTGATCGTGGTCGTGATGTTCATCCTGTCGTTCCTCGGCCTGCGCTGAGTCGGGGCAAGGTCATGGCCATCACCACCACCACAGTCGCCGCAGCCCCGTCCGCGGTCGTCGGCCCGAGTGGCCCGGCGCGCTCCGTCCAGTGGGGCGCCGTCATCCTGGGCGCCCTCGGCGCCACCGCCATCTCGATGGTGCTGCTCACCTTCGGGGCCGGCCTCGGCCTTTCCGCCGCCTCCGCCCAACCCTATGCCGGGGCATCGGCCAAGGCGCTCGCAGTGATCTCGGCGCTCTATGCGGCGATCACCATGGTGGCGGCGTTCGGCGCCGGCGGCTACGTCACCGGCCGCATGCGCCTGCCCGCCACCCAGGAACTCGCCGAGCATGAATTCCGCGACGGCGCGCACGGCTTTGCCGTGTGGGCGCTCGGCATCGTGATCGGCGGTATCGTCGCCATCTCGGGAGTGAGCGGCGCCGTGAAGACCGCCGTCCAGGCAACGGCGGCCGTCGGCGGCGCTGCCGCCGCGGGCGCCGCTTCCAACCCGGCGCTCGGCCAGGCGGCTCTGTCGATGACACCGACCGACTATGCGATCGATCGTCTCATGGCGCCGGCGCCTGCCGCCGCTCCGGATGCGGCCGGTGGCGCTCCGGCAGCTGGTACTCCCGCGGCGCCGGCAACAGGCACCGCCGGTGCAGCCAACAACGTACCGTCGCGAGCCGACGTGACGGCGCCAATGACCCGCGCCTTCGCGGCGTCGCTGAAGAGCGACCAACTCGACGCGCGCGATCGCACCATGCTGGTGCAGACCGTGATGCAGCAGACCGGCCTGCCCCAGGCCGAAGCCGAGAAGCGCGTCGACGAGGCCTATACCGAGCTGAAGGCAGCGGAGCAGAAGGCTCGCGATGCCGCCGACAAGGCCCGCAAGGCAGCGCTGATCACCGCTTTCGCGGCGGCGGCGACCTTGCTGCTGGGCTGCGCGGCAGCTTGTGCCGGCGCGGCGGCGGGTGCGAAGCATCGGGCCGAGAACACGGCGGTCACGTTCTTCGGAGCGAGCCGCTTCTGGTAAGCCGGTTGCGGTAGCCTATGATCCCTCCGTCGGCGTAAGACGCTGATACCTCCCCTTCGCCGATCCGGCGAAGGGGATGTGCATGAGTGGAGGGTCGCTGTGACTTTGCCGTTGGAAGGCGTACGCGTCATCGAAGTTGGACAAGCCCTTGCCGGTCCATTGGCCGGCGTGCTGCTGGCCGATATGGGCGCCGACGTGATCAAGATCGAGAAGCCCGAAGGCGGCGACGATGCCCGCATCTGGGGCCCGCCATACGGGCCGGACGGCGAAACCTCGCTCTATTTCTACTCGCAGAATCGCAACAAGCGCTCGGTCGTGCTCGACCTGAAGCGCGCGGCCGACATCGAGACGCTGAACGGGCTGTGCGAGACCGCCGACATCCTGATCCAGAACCTGCGGCCCGGAGTGGTCGACGAGATCGGCATCGGTCCGGAGGCGATGCTCGCACGCCACCCGCGGCTGATCTACTGCTCGATCTGGGCATTCGGCTACCAGGGCCCCCTGCGCATGAAGCCGGGCTTCGACCCGCTGCTGCAGGCCTATGGCGGCATGATGAGCATCACCGGCCGGCCCGAGGATCCGCCGACCTTCTGCGGCGCCTCGATCAACGACAAGGCGACCGGCATGTTCTGCACCATCGGCGCGCTGGCGGCGCTCCGCCAGCGCGACAAGACCGGCAAGGGCTGCCTGGTCGACACCTCGCTGTTCGATTCGGCGCTGCACTGGGTCGAGGGCGGGATCAACTCGTACGTCGCCAACGGCACCGTGCCGAAGCGGCACGGCACCGGCGGGAACGTGATCGTGCCCTACCAGACGTTCGATTGCGCCGACGGACTGGCGCTTTGCCTGGCACCCGGCAACGACCGGCTATGGGCGCGCTGCGCCGTCGTGCTCGGCCATCCCGAGTGGGCAACCGATCCGAAGTTCGCCAGGAGCGCGGCGCGGATCGCCAACAAGGCCGAGCTGCTGCCGATGATCGCCGCGGCGATGAAGGCCCGCGCCCGCGCCGACTGGATCGAGGCGCTGGAGAAGGCCGGCGTGCCGTGCAGCCCCGTCAACGATATCGGTGAGCTCGCCGCGACGCCGCAGTTCGCCGCCTCCGGGATGATGGTGCAGCTGCCGGTGCGGCCGGGCGAGCCATCGGCGCCCAAGGTAGTCGGCCTGCCGATCACCTTCGACCGCAAGCGTCCGGTCTCGCCGCGTTCCGCGCCCAGGCTCGGCGAGCATACCGAGGAAGTGCTGGGCAGGCGTTAGGCGCACGGCCGAACTGCTCGAAGGCATAGCACGACCTGCCTTCGACCCCCTCGACGCGAGACGCGATGACGCCTTGAGACAACGTTCATCTTCGATACGGAGGCACGATTCTCGAGGGCTATCGTTTCCGCGGCTCTCGCAGGTCGCGCTTGCTCGACCAGCGGATCGGGTTCAGCATCGACGCGGCTCAAGACCTGTTTTCGTCCCACGACGAGAGCTTGCGACGGGTTATCCTCATTGGACCGCGCGCATCCTGCGCGCTCATGATCGAGTGCGTTCATATGCGCGTATGAGCGCGCAGGATGCGCGCGGTCCAATGAGCATGATCGGGCAAGGTTGCGCCTCGGCCAACCTGGAAGGTCCAGCCTGTATTCGGCGAGAATTCGCCAGGTATGCCTGGCCTGTAGGACGCGACTGCATGTCGCTCGCAACCACGTGTCGGCATTTCATTGTTGAAGGAGACTCGCGAATTCACGGGGTGCCTTTGCTCGGAAGCAAAGCAGGGGTTCACTTTTAAGGCAAAATTGTGGAACAATTCGGTGCGGGGTTGGCGTTTCCCATAGCCACGGGGGTCAACGATGTTGTTAGCCAGGGTTCTTTCCCGCGTATTGGGGGAAGGACAGCTGACCATTATCGATGCGGCGGGACGGTCGCATCGGATCGAAGGGGCCAAGGAAGGGCCGGCGGTCACCATGCGGATACACACATGGTGGACAGGCATGCGGCTGATCCTTCATCCCCGCCTCGCTTTCGGCGAGGCCTACATGAACGGCAAGCTGACCGTCGAGAATGGCGACGTCTATCAGCTGCTGGAGCTGCTCGGCCGCAACATGGCGGCGATCGACTCCACTCCCTTCGTCCGCTGGTCCTATCTCTGGCAGCGGGCGGTCCGCTGGATAGAGCAGTACAATCCGGTCGGGAAGGCGCAGCGCAACGTCGCGCATCACTACGACCTCGACGGCCAGCTCTACGATTTCTTCCTCGACCGCGACCGCCAGTATTCCTGTGCCTACTTCAGGAACGGCGACGAGCCGCTGGAGCAGGCGCAGCTCGACAAGAAGCGGCACATCACTGCCAAGATGCTGCTGAGACCCGGGCAGAAGGTGCTCGACATCGGCTCGGGCTGGGGCGGCATGGCCCTGTTCCTCGGCCAGCAGTACGGCGTCGATGTGACCGGCGTCACCCTGTCGACGGAGCAGCTCACCGTGTCGAGCCGCCGCGCCCTGGAGGGCGGCCTCGCCGACCGCGTGCGCTTCAAGCTGCTCGACTATCGCCAGGAGCCCGACCGCTATGACCGCATCGTCTCGGTCGGCATGTTCGAGCATGTCGGCGCCGCCCACTACGTCGAGTACTTCCGCAAGGTGAAGGAGCTGCTGAAGGACGACGGCGTGATGGTGCTGCATGCGATCGGCCGCATGGAGCCACCCGGTGCGACCAATACGTGGCTGAAGAAGTACATCTTCCCCGGCGGCTATACCCCTGCCCTGTCCGAAGTCATGACGGCGATCGAGAAGGTCGGCCTGTGGGTCACCGACGTCGAGATCCTGCGCATGCACTATGCCGAGACGTTGCGTCATTGGCGCCAGCGCTTCCTGGCCAATCGCGAGCGAGTGAAGCAGCAGGTCGGCTACGACGAACGCTTCTGCCGCATGTGGGAGTTCTATCTCGCCGGCTGCGAGATCTCGTTCCGGTACATGAACCAGATGGTCTTTCAGATCCAGCTTGCCCGCAGGCAGGACGCGGTGCCGCTGACCCGCGACTACATCGTCGACGCCGAGCGCGGCATGACGGTCAGTCGCTCGATGGCTGCGGAGTAGCTTCCGCCCATGTTCCTCCCTGCGCGCAGCGCGGGGAGGTGCCCCTCCATCGTGGATGACCGCGCCGCCTCCCCGCGCTGCGCGCAGGGAGGAACATGAGCGGAACGAGGAAATCGCTTTCCTTCCAGGCGCTGCGGTGCAAGAACAAGCCCGGAACGGTTCGGAGATATCCTCGCGTCGCGCAGGATTGTCGCGAGATATCCGGCCGGCGCAAAGTACAAGCCATGATTACTGGCCGGAAGGCGCGCAAACAGCTTGGCTATGGAAGCAAAAGAAGACGCCCGAAAAATTCTCCGCCTGCCCGGCGTGGAGCCCCTCGCTCCCCGGGAGCCGCCGCATAATTTCGAAGCGGAACAGGCCCTGCTCGGCTCGATCCTGGTCAACAACGCCGCCTACCAGCGGGTCGCGGAGTTCCTGAAGGGCGAGCACTTCGCCGATCCGGTGCACGGCAAGCTGTTCGACGCCCTCGCCCGCCTCATCGAGCGCGGCCAGATCGTGAGCGCGGTCACCCTCAAGACCTACATCGAGCACGACGAGGACATCAGGGCGGCGGGCGGCCCCGCCTATATCGCCCAGCTCGCCTCGGCGTCGGTGCATGTCATCGATGCCGGCGACTTCGGCCGCATCGTCCACGACCTCTACCTGCTGCGCCAGCTCATCGATCTCGGCCAGGACGTGGTCAACACCGCCTTCAGGCCGACGCTCGAGGAGACCGCCCTGGAGCAGATCGAGGTTGCCGAGAAGAAGCTCTATGACCTCGCGAGCGTCGGCCAGACGGAGGGCGGCTTCAAGCCGTTCCGCGCCGCGCTGACCGAGGCGATGGTCGCAGCCGAGGCGGCCTACAATCGGGCCGGCCAGCTCACCGGCGTGGCCACCGGCCTCAGCCAGCTCGACCTGCTGCTGGGCGGCCTGCACCGGTCGGACCTGCTGATCCTGGCCGGCCGTCCGTCGATGGGAAAGACGGCGCTCGCCACCAACATCGCCTTCAATGCCGCCAAGGCCTATCGCGAGGCCATCGTCGACGGCGTGCCCAAGGCGATTGACGGTGCCGTGGTCGGCTTCTTCTCGCTCGAGATGTCGTCCGAGCAGCTCGCCACGCGCATGCTCTCCGAGCAGGCCGAGATACCGTCCGAGAAGATCCGCAAGGGCGAGCTGATCAGCAGCAACTTCGACAAGGTGCTCGAGATCAGCCGCGAGCTCGAGCACCTGAACTTCTTCATCGACGATACGCCAGCGCTCAGCATCGCCGCGCTCCGCACGCGCGCTCGCCGGCTGAAGCGCACACACGGGCTGGGGCTGCTGATCGTCGACTATCTCCAGCTCCTCGCCCCCTCGGGCAAGTCGCGACAGGAGAACCGCGTGCAGGAGGTGTCGGAGATAACCCGCGGCCTCAAGACGCTGGCCAAGGAGCTGGACGTGCCGGTGCTCGCCCTGTCGCAGCTCAGCCGCGCGGTCGAGCAGCGCGAGGACAAGCGGCCGCAGCTCTCCGACCTGCGCGAATCGGGCTCGATCGAGCAGGATGCCGATGTCGTGATGTTCGTCTACCGCGAGGAATATTACCTGACGCGCACCGAGCCCGCGCGGCGCCCCGAGGAGAGCGACCAGAAATTCAACGAGCGCCATGACGACTGGAAACAGCGCTGCGAGCGAAGCTACGGCAAGGCCGAGGTGATCGTCGCCAAGCAGCGCCACGGCCCGACCGGCATCGTGCGGCTGTCCTTCGAGGGCCAGTACACGAAGTTCGGAAACCTGGCAGCCGATGCCGACGGGCTGGGGCCCGTCTTCGAGTAGGCCCATCTTCGAGTAGGCCCCTTTTTGAGTAGGATAGTCCCGATGTCCCTGTCTGCCGACGACGCGACGCGCCGGGCCGGCGCGATCCTCACGGTCGACCTCGCCAACATCGCCGCCAACTGGCGCGGGTTGCGCGATGCCGGCCGTGCGGAAGGCAAGCCGATCGACTGCGCCGCCGTGCTCAAGGCCGATGCCTACGGCACCGGCGCCGCGGTCGTCGGGCCGCGCCTTGCCGCCGAGGGCTGCCGCCAGTTCTTCGTCGCCCATATCGAGGAGGGCGTCGCGCTGCGCGGCGTGCTGCCCGATCATTCCATCTACGTGCTCAACGGCCTGCTGCCCGGCACCGAGCCCGATTTCGTGCAGTTCGGCCTCACGCCGGTGCTCAACCACCTCGGCCAGCTCAATGCCTGGCGCGCCGCCGCCCAGCGCTTCAACCGCCCGCTCGACGCGGTGATCCACATCGACACCGGCATGCACCGGCTGGGCTTCAGCCCCGAGGAAGCCCAGGTGCTGTCCAACGAGCGCGGCCGCCTGCGCGGCCTGCGTCTGGCGCTGCTGATGAGCCATCTCGTGGCATCGGAGGAGCAGGCCAACCCGATCAACGGCGAGCAGCTGTCGCGTTTCCGCAATTTCGTGCGCATGATGCCCGGCGCGCCGGCGTCGCTGGCGAACTCGTCGGGCATCTTCCTCGGCCCCGACTACCACTTCGACCTGTTGCGGCCCGGGGCGTCGCTCTACGGCATCAACCCCCTGCCCGGCCAGCCGAATCCGATGCTGCCCACGGTGACGCTGCACGCCCGCATCCTGCAGGTCCGCCGGATCGACGCTCTCCAGACCGTCGGCTACGGTGCCGCATGGCGGTCGGCCCGGCCCAGTCGCGTGGCGACGATTGCGCTCGGCTATGCCGACGGCTACTTCCGTACCCTCATCAACCGCACGCACGTGCATCTTGCCGGGCATAAGGTGTCCGTGATCGGACGCATCTCGATGGACCTCGTGACGATCGACGTGACCGATGTGCCCGAGGCCGAGAGCCAGCCGGGCGCGGCGGTCGAGATTCTCGGCCCCCACCTGACGACGGACGACCTCGCGGACCATGCCCGCACCAACGCCTATGAAGTGATGACTGCGCTCGGCCGGCGCTACGCCCGGGTCTATCTCGATGCAGGCCCGCCCGATGCCGGACCGGATGCGGAGACGCCGGAGTGACCATTCCCGTTGTCACCCAGCTCGGTCGGATGACGCTGGCGCTGCTCGCGACGATCGGCGCCGTCACTTCCTTCGCCGCGCAGGCGATCCGCCAGGGTCTGCAGCCGCCCTATTATCGCCGGCAGATCCTGCGGCAGATGCTGGAGATCGGTTACTACTCGCTGCCCGTGGTCGGGCTCACCGCGATCTTCACCGGCATGGTGCTGGCGCTGCAGAGCCATACCGGCTTCGCGCGCTTCTCCGCCGAGTCCGCCATTCCCAACGTCGTGGTCGTGTCGCTGACCCGGGAACTTGGTCCGGTGCTGGCCGGTCTGATGGTCGCCGGCCGGGTCGGCGCCGCGATGGCGGCCGAGATCGGCACCATGCGCGTGACCGAGCAGATCGACGCGCTCACCACCCTGTCGACCGACCCGTTCAAGTACCTCGTGGCGCCGCGGCTGATCGCCGGCATCCTCACCCTGCCGGTCCTGGTGCTGGTCGCCGACATCATCGGCGTGCTCGGCGGCTACCTGGTCGGCGTCTACAAGCTCGACTTCAACGATGCCACTTACCTGCGCAATACCGTCGACTTCCTGCAGTTCCAGGACGTGCTCTCCGGTCTGGTCAAGGCGGCCGTCTTCGGCTTCCTGATCACGCTGATGGGCTGCTACCACGGCTACACGTCGAAGGGCGGCGCCCAGGGTGTCGGCGCGGCGACGACCAGCGCCGTGGTCTCGGCCTCGATCCTGATCCTGACCTCCAACTACTTCATCACCGAAGCCTTCTTCGCCCGGTGATGAACGCTCCCAAGATCTCGCTGCGCGGCGTCACCAAGGCCTTCGGCGCCAAGCAGGTGCTGCGCGGCATCGACCTCGACGTCGCGGCCGGCGAATCGGCAGTCGTGATCGGCGGCTCCGGCAGCGGCAAGTCGGTGCTGCTGAAATGCATCCTCGGCCTGATGCGGCCCGAGAGCGGCTCGATCGAGGTCGACGGCGAGCCGACGACCGGCCTCCGCGACGGCGAGCGCACCCGCGTGATGCGCAAGTTCGGCATGCTGTTCCAGGGCGGCGCCCTGTTCGACTCGCTGCGCGTCTGGCAGAACGTCGCCTTCGGGCCGATCCAGAGCGACGGCATGGCGCCGGCCAAGGCCCGGGACCTGGCGATGGCCAAGCTCGCCAATGTCGGGCTCGGTCCGGAAATCGGCGAGCTCTTTCCCTCGGAGCTGTCGGGCGGCATGCAGAAGCGCGTCGCGCTCGCCCGCGCCATCGCCCGCGAGCCGGAGATCGTCTTCTTCGACGAGCCGACCACCGGCCTCGATCCGATCATGGCCGACGTGATCAACGAGCTGATCGTGAAGTGCGTCAGCGATCTCGGCGCCACCGCCGTGTCGATCACCCATGACATGGCGAGCGCCCGCAAGATCGGCCACCGCATCGTCATGCTGTACGACGGCAGGCTGATCTGGCAGGGCCCGGTGAAGGACATCGACCATTGCGGCAACGCGCATGTCGAGCAGTTCATCAACGGCCGGGCCGAAGGACCGATCCGGATGCAGGTGAGGAGACTGTGACGATACCTCATCCTCGTCATCCCGAGCGCAGCGAAGGATCTCACCGGCGGATCGGACAAGTCCTTCGCTACGCTCAGGACGACAGAGGGGCTGCAGCTCCAGGGTCCCGCTCATGAATCCGGACGAGTGACATGGCCCGCCCGGTCAAGCGATTCGTCTGCCAGTCGTGCGGCGCGGTCACGAGCAAGTGGAGCGGCCGCTGCGAGAGCTGCGGCGAATGGAACACCATCGTCGAGGAAGCGGCCCCCGCTCCCGGCGCGGCCGGCAGCGGCATGGCACGCCGCGGCAGGGGCAGGCTGCTCGACTTCGCCGGGCTCGCCGGCACGACACCGCAGCCGCCGCGCTACCAGAGCGGCATCGTGGAGTTCGACCGCGTGTGCGGCGGCGGCCTGGTGGTCGGCTCGGCGCTGCTGATCGGCGGCGACCCGGGAATCGGCAAGTCGACGCTGCTGCTGCAGGTCGCGGCGGCCCTCGCCAGTCAGCACACGGCCTGCGCCTACATCTCCGGCGAGGAGGCGCTCGACCAGGTTCGGCTGCGCGCCGAACGGCTCGGCCTCGGCAGCGCGCCGGTACAGCTCGCCACCGCGACCTCGGTGCGCGACATCGTCGCCACGCTCGAGCAGCCGGACGCTCCCAGGGTCGCCGTCATCGACTCGATCCAGACCATGTGGCTCGACACCGTCGACAGCACGCCGGGCACCGTGACCCAGGTCCGCGCCTCGGCGCAGGCGCTGGTCGAGCTCGCCAAGCGGCGCGGCATCGCGGTCCTGCTGGTCGGTCACGTCACCAAGGACGGCGCCATCGCCGGCCCCCGAGTGCTCGAGCACATGGTCGACACGGTTCTGTATTTCGAAGGCGAGCGCGGCCATCAGTTCCGCATCCTGCGCACGGTGAAGAACCGCTTCGGCCCGACCGACGAGATCGGCGTGTTCGAGATGTCCGACCGGGGGCTGGCCGATGTCGCCAACCCGTCCGCCCTGTTCCTCGCCGAACGGCGCGGCCACGTCTCGGGTGCCTGCGTCTTCGCCGGCATCGAAGGCACGCGGCCGGTGCTGGTCGAGATCCAGGCCCTGGTCAGCCCCTCCGCGCTCGGCACGCCGCGGCGCGCGGTGGTCGGCTGGGATTCGAACCGGCTCGCCATGGTGCTGGCCGTCCTCGAGGCGCGCTGCGGCGTCACCACCGGCGTGAACGACGTCTATCTCAACGTCGCCGGCGGCCTGCGCATCGGCGAGCCCGCGGCGGACCTCGCGGTGGCGGCGGCGGTCGTCTCCTCCCTCGCCGACGAGCCGGTGCCGCCCGAGATGGTGGTGTTCGGCGAGATCGGCCTGGGCGGCGAGGTCCGGCCGGTGGGCCAGCGCGAGGCGCGGCTGCGCGAGGCCGCCAAGCTCGGCTTCCGCAGCGCACTGGTTCCGCGCGGACGGGCGGGCAGCGCGCCCCCGAGCCGACCGCCAGAGGGCATCGTTGTTGACGAAATCGAGCATCTGGCCGACCTTGTCGCCCGCTTCCAGCCCGCTCATCGGCCCCTCGAGCGAACCCGTCGCGGGGGCGGCCCGGAACGAAGGCGCGAGTAACGGCCGCGAACAAGCCAAAGGCAGCGCAGAGAACCATGGAAAAGCTCGGCATCACCGTTTTCGACGTTGCAGTCATCGTCGTCGCCGTGTTCGGCGCGGCCATCGGCATGTCCGCGGGCTTCGCGCATGCCGTGCTTTTCATCGTCTCGTGGGTCGGCGCC
>Ga0182738_1005391_pt1 | contig 13687 bp, 7 predicted proteins | sample eDN5th30CBELigMG_FD_128876 | JGI IMG/M metagenome (GOLD analysis project Ga0182738, IMG submission 128876) | Enriched Miracle-Growth compost microbial communities from Emeryville, California, USA - eDNA 5th pass 30_C BE-Lig MG (version 2)... ...
GCCGAGACGGCGAAGGCCGCCAGCCCGGCGATCACGCGGATCTGGCTTAGCCACCGCAGCCACGATCCCAGCCGGATGGTGATCAACTGGCTAAGCGATGAGCCGGGCGATTCGGTGGTGCGGTTTGGCACAACGAGCGAACTTGAGCAAACCGTGCGCGTGGCGGGCCAGACATACCTGCACCATGTCGAGATTCCATTGGATGCCAAGGATGCCGTGTATCACTACCAGGTGAGCACGGGCGATCAGCGTTCGGCCGTGGCCACGTTCAAAGCCTATCCAACCGACGTGCTCCGCGTGGCCGTGGCCGCCGATTGGCAGCGCAAGCCAGACCTGGCAGTCATCGTCCGCGACGATCCTCATCTGCTGCTCACTGCCGGCGACAACGTTAACAGCTTGTACGAGAAGTGCGGCCCCGGGCGGACCGATTGCATCAAGCCGTATGCCGCGCTCATTGAGGCTTACCCGCGGCTGTTCCGCTCGGTGCCGTTCATGCCGGTGCTAGGTAATCACGATCGGCAGATTCGGCCGCGTGGTAGCGCCCCACCGCAGGAAGCCGCCTATGATGTCAAAGCCATGGCGTTTCGGCGGTTCTTTGAGTTGCCGGGCGATGAATGGAAGTGGCACTTCGATGTGCCCGACTTCGGCGTGCGGTTTGTCGGTTTGGATTTCAATCACATTTCCGACTTTGGCACCACCTGGCAGACGTGCCACGCCTTCGGTGCCGACTCAGAGCAACTCGCCTGGTACGAAAAGCTGATGGGCAGCACGCCGCCGTTTGTGGTCACGCTCTACAACGAGCGCAACGCCAGTATCCGCGGGCAGGCAGGTGGCCGCTGGCATCAGCTGTTTCGCCGCGGCACGGCATGCATCACCGGGTTTGGCTACTTTGCCGAGCGGGCAGTGGTCGACGGCTTCCCCTATTACAACACGTCGCTCAGCGGCCAAGGCGATCAATATCCCGATCCGCAGTCGGCGTTTCTGGCCAGCGAAGATTCGTACATCCTGCTCACGTTCGACCGAAAAGCCGGCACGATGACGGCGCAGATCAAGAACCTGTTCGGCAAGGTTCTCGACCAGCAAATCTTTCGCAAGCGTTAAAGCCGGCGCGGCGCGCATCAATTGGAGGGGCGGCACGCCGTTTATCGCAGATAATCCGCGGCTTTTGTTTCGTGTGTATTCGTCCAATCATCACGTGCAACTTGGCGGCGCTGCCGCAAGTGTCGCCAGAAGTTCGTTTAGCGGCATGTTGTTCGCAATGCTTCGCCGGTCGCGTAGGTGGCCTACGTGGATTGTGCGGTTTTGGCACAGTGCTGCGTGCGATGCGGCACGGTTCGGCTATGAATGCACCCTAGACGAGGATCGAACCGATGCGACGACTCTGGATCGCCTTCACCCTGGTGATGGTGCTCTCATTTCTAGTCCTGGGCTGGATCGGTACCCGCATCTACCAGGAGATGCCGCCGCTACCCTCCCAAGTTGTCACCACCGACGGCACGGTGGTGATCGACGAAGGCGAGGTCACGGCGGGGCAAAACGTATGGCAATCGTTAGGCGGTATGGAGGTCGGCTCGGTGTGGGGGCACGGCAGTTATGTCGCGCCCGACTGGACCGCCGATTGGCTGCATCGCGAGGCCGAGTTCATCATCAACCGTTGGGCTGAGGAAGCCCACGGGGCACCTTATGACGAACTCAGTGCTGAGCACCAGGCACAGCTTCAGGGCCGCCTGGCCAGCATGATGCGGGCCAATACCTACGACCCGGAAACACAAGCCATTACCATCGAGCCGATCCGGGCCGAGGCATTTCAGTCCAACCTTGAGCACTTCTCGAAGGTCTTTTCCGAAGGCAATCCCGATTACGCCATTCCCGCCGGCGCGGTGACCGATACCGACCGGCTGCGCAAACTCTCGGCGTTCTTCTTCTGGACCGCCTGGGCTGCCACCACCAACCGGCCCGGCGAAAACATCACCTACACGCACAACTGGCCGTACGAACCGCTGGTCGACAACGGCCCCACGGGCGAATCGGTGGTGTGGACAGGCGTAAGCATCATTGTGCTGCTGGCCGGCATCTCGGCCATGGTGTGGTGGTACGCCGCCAAGAAAGCCGAGGAAGAAGACGCCCCGCTGCCCACCAGCGACCCGCTGGGAACCTGGGTTGCCACGCCTTCACAGCAGGCGACGGTCAAATACTTCTGGGTGGTTGCGGCGCTGTTCCTGGCTCAGATGACCATGGGCATCGTTACGGCCCACTACGGCGTGGAGGGCGACGGCTTTTACGGCTTCCCGCTCTCTGACTGGTTGCCGTACAGCGTTGCTCGCACCTGGCACGTGCAGCTTGGGTTGTTCTGGATTGCCACGGCCTGGCTGGGAGCCGGGCTGTTCATCGGCCCGCTGGTTAGCGAGTACGAACCGCCGGGACAGCGGCTGGGCGTGAACGTGCTGTTCGGCGCGCTGCTGCTGGTGGTCGTGGGCTCGATGGTTGGCCAATGGCTGAGCGTGTTCAACCAGATGAGCGACACGGCGTCGTTCTACTTCGGTCATCAGGGGTATGAGTACGTCGACCTGGGCCGCGTCTGGCAATTGGCCCTGTTTGTCGGGCTGCTGCTGTGGCTGTTCCTGATGATCCGCGCCATGTGGCCGGCCATGCGCCGCAACGACGATCAAAAGCAACTCGTCACGTTGTTGGTGATCGCCACGGGGGCCATCGCCCTGTTTTACGGGGCCGGCCTGACCTGGGGCCAGCACTCGCACCTGTCGATCGTGGAATACTGGCGGTGGTGGGTGGTGCATCTGTGGGTGGAAGGCTTCTTCGAGGTGTTCGCCACCACGGTGATTGCCTTCTTCTTCATGCGGCTGGGGTTGATCCGGCCGGGCGTGGCGGCGGGAGCGGCGCTGCTCTCGGCGACGATCTTTCTCTCCGGCGGTATCATCGGCACCTGCCATCACTTGTATTTCTCCGGCACGCCGACGGTGGCCCTGGCCTGGGGATCGGTGTTTAGCGCGCTGGAAGTGGTGCCGCTGGTGCTGATTGGCTTCGACGCGATGGAAGACCTCCGCCGCAGCCGCCTCACGCCCTGGGTGAAGCAGTACAAGTGGCCGATTTACTTCTTCATCTCGGTGGCGTTTTGGAACATGATCGGGGCCGGCCTGTTCGGCTTTATGATCAACCCGCCGATCGCCCTGTACTACATGCAAGGGCTTAACACCACGCCGCTGCACGGGCACTCGGCCCTGTTTGGCGTGTACGGCATGCTGGGCATCGGGCTGATGCTGGTTTGCTTGCGAGCCCTCATCCCTGGCCGCGAGTGGAAAGACGGCCTGCTCAACTTTGCGTTCTGGGGACTGAACATCGGCCTGTTCCTGATGTGCATCCTCAGCCTGCTGCCGGTAGGTTTGCTGCAAACTTGGGCTTCGGTTGAGCACGGTTACTGGTATGCTCGCAGCGCCGAGTTCATGCAGACGCCGGTTATGGAAACGTTCCGCTGGCTGCGGGTGCCCGGTGATACGATCTTCTTCCTGGGTGCCGTGGCGTTTGTGTTGTTTGTGATCGGGTTGAAGACCGGGCGTTCGTTCCGCAAAGTAGACTAGATGGAACCTAGCCACTGTGATCTCGATACGTCGGTGCCCGACTGGTTGATCGACCATCCCGAAACCGAGCCCGTGTTTCGGGAGTTTGGGATCGACCAGTCGTGCGCCGGCAAATCGCTGCGGTATGCCTGCCAGCAGCGCGGCGTGAACCCGGCAACCGTACTGGCAGCGCTCTATGAAGCGGTTGAAAATCACCGCCGCCAGACGTAAAGCGCGACGAGCGAATAGATGTGCGTGCCACGGGCACCAACGTTCGTGCCACGGCATTACGAGATGCGGGTACCCACGCGTGTGCCACGACTCTGTGAGCCGTGCGCATTTGAACAGGATCTATTCGCGCTACCTCGTTCGCGGTCCGCGCAGCCGCACCCTACGAGATGATGTCGTCGATCACCTGGCCGGACACATCGGTCAGGCGGAAGTCGCGGCCGGCGTAGTTGAACGTGAGCCGGGTATGGTCCAGCCCGAGCAGGTGCAGGATCGTGGCGTGCCAGTCGTGCAGGTGGACCGGATTTTCCACCGCCTGGTACCCGTATTCATCGGTGGCGCCGTAATTGATGCCGCCGCGCACGCCGCCGCCGGCCATCCAGATCGAATAGCCCTTGTGGTTGTGGTCGCGCCCGTCGCCGCTTTGGGCATACGGCGTGCGGCCAAACTCGCCCGCCCAGATCACCAGCGTATCGTCGAGCATGCCGCGCTGTTTGAGATCCGTCAGCAGCCCGGCGATGGGGCGGTCAGTCGCCGTGGCAGCCTTGGTAAGCTGCTGCTTGAGCAACCGATGGTGGTCCCAGTTGGACGGTGCGGTGATTTCAATGAACCGCACCCCGGCCTCGGCCAGTCGCCGCGCGAGCAAGCATTGGCGTCCAAACCGTTCGGAGCCGCCCTGCCCAATGCCGTATAGCCGCAGGATGGACTCCGGCTCGTCGCGCAGGTCGAGCACCTCAGGCACCTCGCCCTGCATGCGAAACGCCAATTCGAACGACTCAATGGCGCCTTCAATCTCTGGATGGTACTGGTCCCGCCGCAGCTTGGCTTCGTTCAGTTGCCGCACCAGGTCCAATTGGGCTCGCTGCTGCTGCGGTGTGCGATCCGGGTTGGCGACATTCTTAAGCGGCGGGCCAGGTTCTTCGTCCCTGCCGAGCAAAGCGGCGTAAAGCTCGGGAATCTGCCCGCCGCCAATCCGCGTACCTTGGCAGATGGCCGGCAAAAAGGCGCTGCCGTAGTTGCGGGCTCCGCCGTAGTCGGCCGGCGGATTGAGCGTGATGAAGCCTGGCAAGTTGGTGTTCTCGGTCCCCAGTCCATACAGCGTCCAAGCTCCCAGCGACGGCCGCACAAACTGGAAGCTACCGGTATGCATCTGCAAGAAGGCCTGCGGGTGATTGGGCAGGTCGGTATGCATGCTGTTGATAACGCACACATCATCGGCGTGCTTGGCCAGGTGCGGAAGGACTTCCGAAAGCCACAAGCCCGATTCGCCGTGCTGATGGAACTTGAACGGCGAGCCCAGCAGCGTGGTGCCACCGCGCTCACGGCCGATTTGAGTTCGCTGACCCGACTCTTGTTGCAGACGCGGCTTGTAATCGAGCAGATCGACGTGGCTAGGCCCGCCCTGCATGGCCAGGAAGATCACCCGCTTGGCCCGGGGGTTGAAATGCGGCTGTTGTGGCGTGAGGGTGCCCTGCCCTCGCTGCGAAGCCTCCGTCGCTAGCGCGGCAAACGCCAGATAGCCAAAGCCCGATGCCAGCGCTTTCAGCGCCGTCCGCCGCGAGGCGTTCCAGCCGACATTCCCCAGGCCGCAGTTTGCGTGATCGGTCATGGTGATGCACCTGTTCTATGTAGGCCGAGTGTTCGCCACCCGGCAACAGCGCTAATCCAGGTTTCTGAACTCAGCCGTCGCCAGCAGCGAGTGGCAGTAAAGCTTCAACGCGTCAGTCGCCTCAGCGCCTTCCATTTCGGCGGCTTGGGCGAAGAACTGCCGTGCAAGCTGCAATTCCTCCGCGCTTGGCAACCGGCTGAAGCACAACACAAACGCATGGCGAATCTGTCGATCCTGGTCGCCGGTAAACCTGGAAACTCGGGCGGCCAAGGCGGCAGCCCGATCCATCACAAAGGGGCTGTTCATCAGGTACAGCGCTTGCAATGGCACGTTGGTCGTTTCGCGGTTGCCTGTCACCAGGCTCGGCTCCGCGAAGTCGAACAGATCAAGCACATCAGGCAGCTTGTCACGCAGCACCGGCAAATACACCGAGCGGTGCAGCGAGCCGTCCAGATCGGGCGGTACGCGGCGATCCAGGGCAATGATCGATACAGGCCGGTCGCCGATTTCGGCTACTAGCGAAGCCCGCGGCCGCGACACATCCAACTGGCCCGAAACCGCCAGCATGGCATCGCGGATGGCCTCGGCATCTAGCCGCCGCTTGCTGGCCCGCCACAACAGCCGGTTATCGGGATCGGCTTTAAACGCATCCTGCCGCCAGGCCGACGATTGCCGATAGGTGCGCGACAGCACCATTTCCTTGATGAGTGCTTTGACCGACCAGCCGTGTTCCTTGGCGAACCGCAGCGCCAAGTGATCCAACATTTCGGGGTGGCTGGGCCGCTCGCCGCCGGCACCAAAGTTATCGACTGTCCGCACGATGCCTTCGCCAAAGAGGTGGCTCCACACGCGGTTTACCATCACGCGGGCGGTCAGCGGGTGGTCGGGGTGTGTGAGCCATAGGGCCAACTGAAGCCGCCCGCTTTGGTTGGCCGGGATCGGCGGCACGTCTTCGATCTGCATCACCCGCGGGAAGCCGCGGGGCACGACGTCACCGGGCCGGCTAAGCTCGCCGCGTTGGAGCAGTGGCACATCGGCGATGCGTTCGTTGTCGACAACGCCCATCGCCAGGGGCAATGCCCGGCCTTCATCATCGACTGTTTTCAGCGTGCCTTCGATGGCGCCTCTGCGCCAGATGGCTCGCAGGATATCGGCCAGGCTGATGACCTCGGTGGGGTCTTTACCTTCGGCGATGATTTTCTTGAGCAGTTGGCGGCCAAGTTCTTCGCGGCGGGTGAACTCGGCCAATTCCTCCTTGTAGGCTTTGACACGTTCCTTAGGCAGCGACTGGTTGGGGATGACTTGCCCTGGGATTTCTGGCAGCACGATCAGATCACCGCCGACTTGGTTGCCCGGCGCGACCGACGTGCCATAGCAGGCTTTGCTGCTGGCAAAGATGCCGGCCAGTGCGTAGTAATCCTCCATGGAGAATGGATCGAACTTGTGATCGTGGCAGCGGGCGCAGGCCACGGTCGAGGCGATCACCGCCTGGGTTAAACCGTCGATCTGCTCGTCAACCACGTCGGCCAGGAACTGCCGCTTGTTGTTTTCGTTCAGCCCCTTGGGGCCCACGGCCAGAAAGCCGGTGGCGATCAGTTGATCGGCCCGCTGCTGAGGGCTGTCGTACGGCAGCAAATCGCCCGCGATCTGCTCGGTGAGAAAGCGATCGTACGGTTTGTCTTGATTGAAGGCGTCGATCACCCAGTTGCGATACCGCCAGGCGTGCGGGAACGTGACGTTGGTTTCCTTGCCGCTGCTCTCGGCGAAGCGGGCGACGTCGAGCCAGTGACGGCCCCAGCGCTCGCCAAACCGCTCGCTGGCGAGTAGGCGATCGACCTCGGCGGCCAATGCGGCGTCGAGCCCTTGCTGGTTGACCTGCCGGAGAAACTGCCGCAGAACCGGTGGCGAAGGCGGCAGCCCGACCAGGTCAAAATGAAGCCGGCGGAGCAACGTGGCCGGCCGAGCATCGAGCGACGGCCGCAAGCCTTCTGCCTCTAGCCGCGCCAGGATGAAATGGTCGAGCGGTTGCTTGGCCCAGGTGGGGTCGTTGGTGGTTGGCGGCTGGTGGTCGATTGGCCGCTGATAGGCCCAGAACGCGCGGCCCTTCTCCCAGTCGATCCCCTGGCGAGCGACCGCCGGGGCTTCGCCATCGCGCGGGTCAGGTGCGCCGCGGGCAATCCAAGCCTTCAAATCGGCCCGCACGTTGGCCGGCAGTTGTGGCTGCTCGGGCGGCATCTGTAACTGGCCTTCGCGATGTTCCACGACCTTCAGCAACAGGCTTTGCTCGGGTTTGCCCGGCACCACCGCTGGGCCGCGTGTGCCACCGCGGCGGATGCCAGCTCGGGTATCGAGCAGCAGGTCGCCGGCAGCCTCGCCGGCCTCGGTGCTGTGGCAGCTATAGCAGTGCCGTGCCAGCACCGGGCGGATTTTGATTTCAAAGAAGTGGATGCCTGCCTCGTCGGCGGGCTCCTTGGCCGGCGTCGCAGGCTCGCCTGCCCGGCTGACTGCGGCCAAGGCGAACACCAGTAGACAGCTCATCGCTGGCAGCAGAAAGGCAAATCTTCCAGCACAGCGTGGCGCATGTGGGCCAGCATCCAAAGATCGTGCTTGCAGCATGGCCTAGACCCCTCGAACCGTATGCCAGAGGGCGACGCAAGGAAATGGCCGCGAGCCGCAGAAACAAATCGCAAGGAAATGGGGCGGAGCAGACTCGCGCCCCGTCATTGTAAACGCTGCCCCGTTCGCGGGGGAAGCACAATTGGGACGCCGTCGCCTCCCACGGTGGGCCGCAAGTCAGCCTAAGCGGTACGGCAGATTTGCCAAGATCGCGGCAATTAACGCGTCTGCGCGTTAGTGAACGCCCGAGAGCGATGCATCGGCAGGCTCGCCGAGCAGGTCGTCTTCGTTGGTGGTCGATGCGTTTCCTGCTCCGTCATCGGCCGCCACCGCTTGTGAACGCCGCTCGGCATTACGCATTGCCTGGGCCATCATCGCCCGATTGGCAACGTAGTACACGGCCCCAATCAATGCGATCAGGATTGTGATGGCCCGATACGTCAGGCACACCAGCAGGCCAGCCCCGGCGGCAACCGGTTCTGCCGTCGGCACGTGCGTGTACAAGAACTCCACCACGGCTTCCGTCGCCCCCAAGCCGGCCATCGGCAGCGGCGTAGCGCCGGCCACAATGCCCAGCGGTACGATCAGGCAGTGATCGGCCAGGCTGGGCGAGTTGCCAGGCAGAGCCAGGGCGATCAGATAGAAGCAGCCGGTTGATAGCCCGTGAATAACGAAGCTGACCAACAGCGCGGCCACCAGCACGTGCTTGCGTTCGCTGTAGATGCGCACGGCCGTCAGCAGTCGGATGGCGACGGGCCCAACCTTCGGTAACCCGGCCAGCACGCGCGACAAACGACCGCGGCTGATCCGCGGCGTAAGCAGCATCGCCACGGCAATACTGCCGGCCACCGTGCAGCCCACCGTGATCTGGCCGATCAGACGGATCTGCGGCACCGGGCTGAACAACATGCCCGTCCATAGAATGGCCGCCGAGGCGACCAGGAATACGGCGTACAAACCGACGATTCGATCGATCACCACCGTGGCCACGGCCTCAGCCCGACGTCCTGGTTGCTCACGGGCAACGAACACGGCTTTGAACAAGTCGCCGCCGACGCTGCCTAGGCTCACAAAGTTGAACAGGTTGCCGACAAAGCCCAAGCGGAAGGCGTCGCGCATCGTAAAGGGCAGGTCCAACGCCCGCACCAGCCAATACCAGCGGACGAACGACACGCACACGGCCGCCAACCCCAGCAGCGTGGCCAGGCCCAGCAGTCCCCAGTTCTTGGGCTGGTTCTGCAGATCGCTCAGGCTCTCCTGGGCGCCGGTGAACAGCACGGCCAGGATGGCGACGGAAACGCCGATCTTGACCAGGTTGATGAGCAGCCGTTTCACGCGTTGTCCTTGAGTTGGAAAATGGTGCGCAGCCGGCCCGTAAGGCGGCAGCGACCAAGGCCGTTTTCCATGCGGCCAGAAACGGAGCAGCCTGGCTCCCCGCAGGGTGGTTACCATCGCGGCGAGGTCTGCCGCGCGGCGGTGGGGCACCGCCGGGTGTGCCATCCCCCTGCTGGCTGGGCATGTCGCGCCGGTACCGGCGGCGTATCATAAGGTGGTTCGATTGTTGCGAACCAGCCCAGCCTTACTGTTGTCTTACTCTAAGCCTACGTTGGGGCGAAGGGGTAAGCTGGGCAGAATATGCCCCAGTGTGCCACACCAGCCGGGCCGTGGTAGGTACGGAAATCCCGGCGGCGCCGGATTTTTCGCCCTGCAAAGGACACTTATTCAGGGTCGCTTGACAGCACCGGCACCGAGTGATACTTTTCTAAGTCTGCCTTCCAACGGCAGCAATTGCTAACGTTTCGGGGGATTAGCTCAGTTGGGAGAGCGTCTGGCTGGCAGCCAGAAGGTCAGGGGTTCGAGTCCCCTATCCTCCACTTAAGGCCACTTGGCGTGTGAAGCGCACGGTGGTCTTTTTTCTTGCGCTCAACTCTGTGAGCTGCTGATGAGCCACTGAACTTTGCAACCGGGGCTTTACCTGCCGCTGCTGGCAGTGCCGACGTTGCTAGTGCCGGGCTGCCATCCCCGTGCCCTTCCGCTGGGCGGCACTACCCACCCCGTTGATGGCTGCAAACCGCGATTCTGGTGCCTGCTATCGCAGGCACGATAAAGTCCCATTGCCGCTGCGCCCGATTCTTGTGATGGAGTTGGTGCCGATCGTTTGCAATCGTTGCGCGCAGTGCTTGCAAGCCGCCGGAACCAACTCCGCATCCGTTTACGCACTGCCCAGCGGCGAACCGACGAGGGAGATCTGAATGGCGGCAGAGGCCCAAATACCGGCCTTAGGTTTCTTAACGGTGGTGGAAGATGCCGAGCACGGACTGTTCGGCGGCTACCTGGTGCTCAACCTGATTGGGCGACCGCTGGAGTTCCATTGCACCACGCCGCTGAAGGCCAATCGGGCCCAGCAAATCCTCTACGGGCCCACGCTCGCCCCGTACCTGTACGGCGAGCAAATCGCCCAAACGCTGATCCGCAAAGGGGCGGTAAAACCTCGGACAGTATTCACCGATCAGACTGCCGTCTTGGCCGCGCGCCAGCACGTGGATGTGCCGCTGGTGCTGGCGGTCGATGACGCAGCATCCCAGCCTGCTGGCGATGCCACGCGTCGAATCGATCCGCCGCAGACGGCCCTTAAGCGGTTTGGTTGGGGCCGACAACCGCTGGCGGTAGACGTTGCCAGCGCGACCGATGAGCAGTTGGTGCTCGACCGCTTGAGCGACGTGGCGCAAGACTTCGACCTGCTGGAGCCATTTGGGCGGATCCGCGAAGCGATTGCTGAAGCCAGTCGCAACTGACGCTGCTGCCAACCTGTTTGTTGCCCGCCTGCAAAGCCCGCTCGCCGCACCCGCCATAAGGAACCGCCGTGAACCTCTGGGACCCGCGCACAGATTACGTCGATCCCGCCGCCGGCGCTGCGCCGGCTGACGCTTGGGCTACTGCGCCTGATGCCCTGCCGCGCCCGGAGGTCACGCCGCCGCAAGTCACTTCGTACGGCGCGGCCGAATTGGCCGTAGCGTGCGACATTTATCCCTTGGGTATGCAGGCGGCCTTGCAACGGGCTCCGCGGTTCAAGGTCCGCACGGCCGTATTGAATGCCGCGGCTCCCAAGGTGGTGTCCATTCCCATCGGCCGCACGTCGCTGAAGGTGCGCAGCTTTTTGTTCCCCGCGCTGACCGAGGCGCTACTGGCCAAGCAGCGCGGCCAACATCTGCCACCACCGCCCGCCAAGCCACAGCCCAAGCCTGCGCCCCATGGTGAAGAAACTTGCGAGCGGCGTGACGCCCGGCGGGTTCGCATGCGTCCCCCACGCGACATCGTCAAGCTCGAAGACCGGCTGATGTACCTGCTGGAGCCGCCGGTTGAAAGCTGGCTGGCTCGCGAGTCGTTGTCGTTCCCCTTCCAGCCGTTCCCCTATCAACTGGAAGGCATCGCCTTTTTGTATCCGCGTACGATGGCGGTGCTGGCCGACGAGATGGGCCTCGGCAAAACCATGCAGGCCATTACGTCGATCCGGCTCTTGCTGCACAGCCGCGAAGTGACGAGCGTGCTGCTGGTGTGCCCTAAGCCGCTGGTCACGAACTGGAAACGCGAGTTTGCCCTGTGGGCGCCCGAGGTGCCCATCGTGATTATCGAAGGCGACCAGGCCAAGCGACGGTTCCAGTGGCTGCTGCCGGCCCCGGTAAAGATTGCGAATTACGAGCTTTTGCAGCGAGATCAGGAACTGCTGCTGGACCGCGATCGCCATTTCGACCTGGTGGTGCTCGACGAGTCGCAGCGGATCAAGAACCGCGGCAGCACCACCTCCCAGATCGTGCGCAGCATTTCTCGCCGCCGCAGTTGGGCTTTGACCGGCACGCCGGTCGAGAACAGCGCCGAGGACCTGATCGGCATCTTTGAGTTCGTGTCGCCGGGCTACCTGGGCAATCACATGAGCCCTCGCCAGTTGGGTGACGCCGCCAGCGAGCACGTGCTGCGGCGGACGAAAGATAAGGTGCTGACCGACATGCCGCCGCGGTTGTTCCGCGACGTGGAAATCGACCTCAGCCCCGAGCAGCGCGAAAGCTACCGCCTGGCCGAGGAAGAAGGCGTGCTGCGGCTTACCGAGATGGGCGATTCGGCCACGATCCAGCACGTGTTTGAACTGGTGCTGCGGCTCAAACAGATTGCCAACTTTGACCCGGCCACCGGCGAAAGTGCCAAGCTCGATCGCTTGCGGGCGGACCTGGAAGAAGTGGCTGCTAGCGGACGCAAGGCGATCGTGTTCAGCCAGTGGGTGTGGACGCTTCAGCGGTTAGCCCGTGAGCTCCAGGCATTCAACCCGCTGGAGTACCACGGCAAGATTCCGCCCAAGAAACGCGACGCGATCATCGAGGAGTTCCGCCACAACCCCAAGCGGCACGTGATGCTGATCAGCTACGGGGCGGGCGGCGTGGGGCTGAACCTGCAATTCTCGCAGTACGTGTTCTTGTTCGATCGCTGGTGGAACCCGGCGATTGAAGACCAGGCGATTAATCGTGCTCACCGGATCGGTGCCGCCGGGGCTGTCACGGTGAGCCGCTTCCTGGCCTGCGGCACGATCGAACAGCGGATCGACAACATCCTCCGCGAGAAGCGCGAACTGTTCGACACCATCTTCTCGGGCGCCGAACCGGGCCGCAAACTGGGCCTAACGCAGGAAGAAGTCTTTGGGCTATTCCAGCTCAAGTGCCCGACTGGGCCAATCAAGTTTGTCGCGTGATCGGTGCCATTCACGCCCGTGTCATAGCGCTATCCGCCCGTGCTACGGCTCTGTGAGCCGTGCACTTTCGATACACACTTCTGACGAGCGCATAAAGTCTGACACAAGCGAAGGAATACGTGCCGTCGCGGCAATTACGCGGATTCCCGGTCAGCACAGCGGACCTTACCGCAGCGCTTCGTACACGTCGTACAGCTCAAACAACAGTTCTCGGCAGTTTCCGCCGTGCCGGTGATATGCCGCAGCCGCGTGGTCGATAAGCGTGCGCCGTAGCGCCTCATGTTGTTCGCCTTTGCAGTCGCTTAATAGCCGCTCGACTACTGCCAGGGCCGTCGCCTGGTCGCAGGTAGTACAGTACAGCCAGGGCAGCCCCATATCGGCATGCGCGGTGACGAGCAGGCCCAGGTTGTCGCGGCGGCATTGCCTGCGCAGCCGCCAGCGGTTCCAGCGCCAAAGCTGTTCGTAACCGTCGACTACGATCAGCGTCGTGCCGTCTTCGGCCAGGCGGCTTAGCGGCACGCCCAGGCTCCGCTGGCCATCGTGCAGTTCAAAGATGCGCACTCGCTGCTCGGGCGACAGGTTCGCAATCAACTCGGCCAGCAACGTCGACTTGCCGGAACCGTGCGGGCCTACGATCTGCCCCCACCAGCCTTGGGCGGCCAGCCGCTCAATCAATGTTTGAGGCGATCCGCCCTTGCCCCACAGGAACGGCAGCGCCCCCGGCCGCACAAATGCGGTGGAGAAAGGATTGCTCTCGGGTGCCGGCGGTTCCAAGGGAGCGGACGCCACAAATGTATGCTGCGAAGAAATGAAGTTTCGGGCGAGTGCCGCCAATCGCTGTCCATGCCAGCGGCAGCTCAAACCCACTATGATGAAAGCCGCCGGGCGTCCGCAAGGGGCGGCGAACCTGTCCACCAGGAGCGC
>Ga0182738_1005393_pt1 | contig 13686 bp, 10 predicted proteins | sample eDN5th30CBELigMG_FD_128876 | JGI IMG/M metagenome (GOLD analysis project Ga0182738, IMG submission 128876) | Enriched Miracle-Growth compost microbial communities from Emeryville, California, USA - eDNA 5th pass 30_C BE-Lig MG (version 2)... ...
ATTGTTATTCAAAGACATGCGAGAGGTTACATTTGTCGTCAAAGAATGAAGGATGAAATCGAAAGGATCAAAAAGGCCAAAGAGGATTTCATTTACAACAAAATGGCCACTCTTATCCAAAAAAATGCTCGTGCTTTCATCGTCAGATCTTCATTCACAAGACTTTATAATGCTGCTGTTTTCATTCAAGGTTACATGAAAATGCGCTGGCTCTCTACTTTATTCCAAAGACTCAGAAATGTCTCGATCAAGATCCAAAAAGCCGTCAAAAAGTGGTATCTTCGTCGCAAAGCCATCAATGATAAGAATAAACATTACATGAATACTGAAGGAAAAGCTTATCAAAGCCTTCAAATCGCCGAACAAGCCAACTTCTTTGGCATCCATAACCTCTCTAAAGTTGGTAAACCTACTCCTCGTGAACTACTCCTTGCTTCTAAATTAAGTAATCTGGATTGATTTATTCATATTTCTAATCTCCATCTAGACGGAAATCAATCACAATTAGTTAATGAGAGTGTGATGAATACGACTCAAGCAGCTCATCATAATGTTTCTCAAAGATCTTACATGATGTCTGAAACTCTCAAAACTCAATCCATTGAAGCTGCACAATACGAGTCCTTAATCCAAGGCGATGAAACCCTCCAAGATTACATCGATTTTAAACAACACACTTCCCTTAATACTCCCAGAGGTCTATTTCATTCATCTCTATTTTCAATAACCTTTTCGTTGACAGAATTCGACCCATATGGAGCAAAGAAGATTCAGGTCTTTACAAAATTGATTGATGTGGATATAATGAGCGATACTTCACTTCTCTATGATCCTATGTGGTCACTTCAAGTGCTTCAACTTCAAAATGATTGTAATGCTGCTGGCACAGATATCCAAGTTGTTGAAGTCGGACAAGCTCACACTACTGTTGTACCCACCACCGGAAAATTGTACTCATTCGGTTGGAATGATTATTTCCAACTTGGAAGACCCACTCAACCTGATGAACACATCTCATCTTGTGCTCAAATCAGTCTTCCTGTCGAAAACTTTAGACCCAAAGCCGTATATTATTTTGGATGGTTTAAAATTATAATCCTGCTTAGATTGCATCAGGAGATGATCATAATTTGGTGTTGGATTATCAAGGCAACTTGTATATTTGGGGAGATAACAGCAAAGGCCAACTAGGTCTTGGCCATTGCCGACAAACTTCTAGAATCACCATTTTGGACTTTTTATCCAATGATTCTTTGCAAGAGATCAGAGCTAAAGGAAATAATTCTTTAGTTGTCACTCAAACAGGAAAAGTCTTTGCTTGGCCTATTCAACTTACTTCTGGAGAAAAAATCTACAGACCTGCTGAACTCTGCCTTCCTCCCAAAATCACTATTAGCACAACCGCTTGTGGTTATAATTTCGCAGTTCTTGTCGCTAAAAACGGTCTCGTCTTCACCTTTGGACGTGACAATCAATTTGGCCAACTTGGACAAGGGGATACTGAACCAAGAGACACACCAACTTTGGTTGATACTTTAAAGAATGAAAATGAAATAGCTGTCAATGTCTCATGTGGTTTCAAGCACGTCATCTGTAAAACTAAGCTTGGACGAGCGTACACATGGGGTTGGGGTGGAAAAGGACAGCTTGGTCATGGCGACTTTGAAAACTTGTCAAAACCAAAAATGGTCAATCTTAACCAAAATGGCTCCAAGGCTAAAGTCCTTCAAGCCCAAGCTGGTTTCAAGCACTCTGTTGTCATCCTTGATAATAAAAAACTTCTCTGGTGGGGTTCTAATGCTTCTCTTGATTGTCAACCCACTCCTATTGAAGTCAATCTTCACAAAAAAGTAATTCTTGAGAAAATTCCAATCATTTAATCCCATCATAGATACCTGGATATCATAAAGATTTTACACCTATTAAGCTCTTGTGCTCGTGGAGCAAGACTATTAATGTGACATATATCACAATGACTGATACGAGATCATGCGATCAAGCTCCTGGTATCAAACAAAAAATCATCTCAACTCTCACCAACAAAATCGAAGAAACGAATGGTCAAAATTCCAGTAAAAAAACTATTTTTCTATATCTCCCTTCTAACCCCTCCTAGTTGATCTTCCATTTATTGAGTCCATTTCTAAACATTTCTCTTCCAGAGTCATGAAAAATCACCCTGTTAATAAAGACAAAAAATCTTCCAAACCTCAAATCTCTCCAAGAAAAACTGCAGGAAATATTTCTCCTACCAATTCTAGAAGCGATGGTTTACCACAATATCTTGATTCTCTAGCAAGACTTCGAAATTCTCCTCGCGGCAAAGAACCAACTTCAATACACAACACCACACAATCTTTCAGTCTCAGATCTCCTCAATCGTCTCACAATACTTCACAATCTTTCAGCCTTAGATCACCAAAAGCGTTCAGTAATTCAATTAGCCAAACAAGTCCAGCATCTAGAACAGCAACAACAGCTTTTACAAGCCCTAAAGGAAGTATTTACAATAGAGAAAGATCAAATGAAAGATTGAATAATTTGGTGAGTTCTCCTGGAGGAAAATCAAAGACTATGGGATATAGAAGTGGATCCAGAGAAAAAATTAGTCCTTTGAAGAGCGCATCTAAAACTCAACCTGTTGGTCAAATGAGTTCCTCATTGTAAAGAAAATAAATTTGAAAATATTCTAATGTTTCTCCCTAGGAATCATAAACTAAGTGAAATCAAAAAGAAAATGCAAGAAATTATGTCAACACCAATGGAAAGATGGAGTAAAACAGACTCAGAATTCATGAAAATGGCCACTGAAGATGAAATGTTGGAATTGCTCCAAAATCTATAAGTATAATAATATGATATGTTTTTTTTCTTCAAACATGATAGTTTTTTTTCTCTTTCTGCTATCATATAAGACTTGATGACGATGATATTTTTTTTCTTTTGTTATTTTTTAAAAAAGAAAAACATTATGATATAAATATATACATTGTAATCATTGTATGTATGATGCCTGCCTGCCTGGTTCATCATAATATCATGTCAAAACTATTAACCATGATCTCCTTTCTTGAGCCTTCTCCCAGATAATCCTCCTCTGTGACCTTGAAAAAGTGTTCTTTGGCTGACTCCTCTTCTCTTAAGTTGATATGGAGTAACGAAATCTAAATAAATCCAGATCATGATAATATTATAACGACTTCAACGACTTCATTTCACACATAATCAGAAACTCAAAAATAGCTCAGAAATTCAACTCAAAACAGCAACTACCCCATCAACACTAGCTTTTCTCGAGTGAAAATATTTTTTCCAAGATCATCATAAAATAGATCATTATGGTCAAAAAAGAAGATGCGCAGTCTCTCTTACTCTCTTCATAAACCCATCAGAAAACATCTATTTAATCGAAATGTTCTGTATGAAAACTCCAAGCAAGTAGTTTTGAGCGAGAAAAGAGGCACATTCAGCCAGAATCCAGAAAAAATAGATTTTTTATAGAAGAATGGAAAGAAAGAAAAATAAACCATTCAATATCGAACAAGGAAAGAATGGATGCGAAACAGAGACAAACAAAACATTTAGATCAATTTTCAGATTTATCGTGCTTGGTTATTATTCATCCCATTCTTGCAACTTCCATTTTTAATTATTTTTGGTCTTATTTGATTTTATTTTTTCCTCAAAAGCTAAACTTTAATTTTATTTTCTCTTCTCCTCTGAAGAAAACTTCTCTTTCTTCTATTTGACACTTTTTCCAAAATTGCCCTAGAAATCGTCTCTATGATGTCATAAATGTTCAAAATAGCCTACTCGTCTGTGGAAAACTTCGTTGTGAGATAAACTATATAAATATAATTATGATGATGAATCCAATCAGTCATCAAATGTCAGGAAAGTTTCGCTTTTATTCAAGAGAGCAGCTCCCAAAAGAGCCAAAAGAGGATTAATGTTTTTTGTACAGAAATACTCAAAAATTATTTGAGAAAACCAAAAATTACATTTGTTCATATATATGAATGTAAAATAATCTTCATCCATCTAGATAAAACACCTGGCTGGGGACAGAAGAAATCAGTCCCTCTTGATCTCTATCCATGCCAAAAATTATTTTGTGGTTTCTTGAACAGGCTTTTTGGTTCCTTTTAAAGCCTCTTCACCCTCAATTCTCTTTTGATCTGCATATGATACTGCATCATCTTGGATTGCTAACGTTGAAAACCATGTTGGGAAATCCACAAATTCATCATATAATTTCGCTTCATTCTATGAGTTGTTTTAGTATAAAGAGAACACATTTAATAAGCTTACAAAAACTCTGTGATGCATTTGTCGTAAAATTATAGCAGCTGATTTTCCTGTCATATCGCATGGTCTGACACAATGTTTGATTCCATTTGCTGCATATGAATCCTCTATTATAATATTTAACGACTTAACCTCTCAATAATAAATCTTACCTTCCATGATTGTGATGCAACCTCTTGGCATTGGAATACAGAAAGCACCATTACAAAATCCATACAACTGACTTCCGAATGATAATCTTGAATCTGAAAAGATTCTCACACTGTAAATTGGCTGTTTAAATCTGACAGCATCATCAAAATGTTGAGCAATTCCTTCTTTCCCATCATGATAAACATTCATTGCTATAGAATTCACAAAATCCTGTTCGATATTAACAATAATTTCACAGAAAAACACCCTACTTTTTCCATGATTCCAGCGTCAACCATGGGCTTCTCAACAATATCCTTCATCCATTGAGGGATCTGAGTGACATCGACTCTAATACCAGCTCCAACCATTGAATGAGCTTCAGAAAGTTGCTGTCTTGTCCACATGTATCGAGCTCCAAAGAAGAATTTTGTACGTCGAACCTTCTCACTTGTACATGTCATTTGTCCTGTCATTGGCAAGAAATGATCTACAATGAAAGTAAATATTATCGAAAAAATTCCCAATAATTACTGGAGAAGAACTTTCGTTCGGTCTCATAACATTTGCTTTCAATTTGTGTCAATTCTTTATGAGTATAAAAGTCATTGTAGGTTGTCACACCGACTCGAAAATCAGGGAATTTATCAGCAAATGACTTGAAGTTGTGTGGATATGATGCTCTATCAAAGAAGTATTCGGTCTTCTTTACTTTTCGTCCAAGGAGATTCACAAAGGTGACTTTCTCAATCAAATCGTATGCAAAACTGTCTCTTGTACTGATTTGATACAAAGGCAATGCCATTGATGTCACTTCTCTATCAGATTGATCTTCAACATTCAACAATTCTGCAACACTCAAATCTTTAGCTAATTTCATATTCGCTGGTTTATGCTTCTCATGACTTTGTTCAGAGGAATTGACTAACTCCTTGATTTCGGGGTCAAAATTCCAGTTCAAATTTTTATAAAGAGGAACAATGTTCTTGAGAGTAGATTCGTCATATTTGAAGCCAGAATGGAACGATAAAAGGTCTTTATTCTTTTTAAACAACAAAGGATGCTCTTCTTCTGAAGCACTGATGTCCTTTCTTATCTTGGTCCAGATTCTGAACCTCTCTTGCAAAGCATCAATAGCGTATGTGATAAAGGTATAAAGAAGGTTCTTGGTGTGGCTGGTCGCTGACTTCCAGGATTCTTCTTGGGTATATAACTCAAATCTTGTACTCATTGTTGTCAAAGTTACTCCTGGCTCTGATCTGATATCTGCGATTATTTCCATTATCTCTTCATTCGTAATCCCTCTATTCTGGTATTTTCTATTCTCTTCTTCTGTCATTTCTTTAGGCTCTCTATGTTCTTCATGATGCTCTTTTTTGTCTTTCTTCTTTTTATGTGTCTTCTTTGTCTTTACGATTTCTTTATGTTCCTCCTCTTCTTCCATAGTCTTTTCTTCAGTCTCAATTTGATCTTTGGTTGCTTGAGTTTCTTGAATACTGATTTCAGGCTTACTTCCTCCTTCTTCTTCCTCCTCCTTAATTGGGGTCTCGGGATCATCTAATTCTTGATCCTCCGCTGCAACTTCAATCACGACTTCAAACCCACTACGTGGAGATGATGCTTCTGAATGTACTGCTTGAGGTTGAACTGCTGGCAACTCAGCTACTCGGACTTCCTCAACAACCTTCTTCTTCTTATCAGCCACCAAATTCAGATAATCTCCAATGATATCATGATGATTGGATGAATAAAATCCAAGAGAAGATCGGTTATATATTTGATTATTAAAAGTAAAGTTCTTGATCTTGCTAAATTTCTGGAGTTTCTCGGCAGAGATTCTTGGTTCATCCTCTTCTTCATCTTCCAGCATCTCTGCAATCATTTCAATTTCTTCTTCCTCTGTAACTTTCTTCTTCTTTCCTTTTGCTGCCTTTGGTGAATCTGTCAAATGTAAATCCTCTTCTTTCTTTTTCTTTTCTTTCTTTTCTTTCTTTGGCTTCTTCTCAATCTTTTTCTTCAGACTAGTTTCATCTTTCTCAGCCTTAACCTTCTTAATTTTTTCTTTATCATCATGATTTCCTCCTTCATCTTCACTATCGGAACCTTCATTCCAAGGGATATCTGTTCCTTCAACAAAAACCTTCAAAAATGCCTTCTTTCCGCTGGTACTTTTCTTACATATAATACCCAACTGGATATTGCTTTGAGCTAATGCTATCGCCACTTCATCTTGAGAAAGACCTTTTAATTCTAAGGGACGAATAAATTCTTTCTCATCATAGCAAAGGTGAATGCAGACGAACTGCTTGTCCTTAAAGAAACCCCATATAGAGTCCAAGGATTTCGCTAAATACACATCGCCCTTCACCAATTTCAAACGCCTCTCTGGATAATACAGGTACTCTCTCAATAAATTTTCGTCTTCAGCTTCCATTGTAGTCACCACCAAATACTTATTCGGCTCCTCTTTAAACACATTTTCAAACACTTGTTCAATAAATTTCTCATGAGGCCCTTCAAGTCTTGTACATTCTGTTGATCCTTGGAAAACAAGGGGAGGAAGCTTCGCAAAGATATGATCTACGTGGAGCTGATGACTTTCAAGGGCTTTGACGTAAGAGACACCACAGGTTCTTTTCAGACGAGCACTAGATGAAGCTTGTTTCCTAAAGAAAAGTTTAAAAGAGGGTTCGAAAAATTGGGAAAAAGTTGTACTTTTTGATAAAATGATCTTTGTAAGAAAATTCCTTTTCTTCTTGTTTGGCCTGGATATCGATCGGCGCGTATCCACTTCGATAGTCTGTGATAAAATTGAACTGTTTAAAGAATTTGTCTCTGGCATCGGTGTCCATCTTGTTAGTGATCTGGCCCACCATGCTCACTTTACCGGGCTGAAAACTCACCTTGATTTTCTCTCTCTCGTTTTTATTTGTCACCAATTCCAAATCATAAGTAAAGTCGCTCATAACCGAGTGGTTTTCTGGTTCCATATTAACAGCCGAAAATTTCATGTCAAAAATAGATGCATTCTTATTGATCCTTTCCTCAGGCTTAAATGAAGCAAAAAACTGCTTTCTCTTCTCTTCAGTGCTGTAAAGGCGGTATTTCTTCTGAAAGTCCAGGATATAGTCAGGAATTTTGAAATTGTTTATAATGCTGTTATCTTCGGTAGATTCTTCGATCGGATCATCATTAGTAGAGTGGTTCGATTCAAAATCTATGAGTTCTGGCGACTTGGTTGCCAGTTGAACGGCCTCTCTCGGTAGGGCTTCAGCAATAACAGAGTCTCCATTCAAAGGGATGGAAGTCGGATTTGTCTGTAATTTTATTTCAGTAGAATTTCCTTTGATTATTTTTGTGTGAATTTCATAAGCCACTTCGAGTGAATCTGTTGTAGATTCTGGCTGAGTCTTGACTTCAGCCAGCGGGCGCTTTCCCAATAGCTCTTGCTGAGTCTTAAGCACCACAAAAGGCCTAAGAATTTGCGAGTTTATTTTTGGAGGGTAAGATGAAATGTTTGACTGCATTATGTCCTTGTTGAGATCCTTTGAACTGGGAGTGTTTCTTGTGCTTGATCTCGTTCTGCGTTCAGGAATGTTGGGTTTTGCTAAACAATAGGTCAGGGGGATGATTCAAGAGAAAAGAAAAAGATGAAGGATCTAATTAGAGAAGATGAAAATTTTTAACACAAAAAAATCAAAATAAAAAAAACTTCAAGTACGCTTTTCAGGATGGATGATACGAAAAGGAGATGGCTTGAGAGGGGAAGTAGAGTTCATAAGTGAAAAAGCGTATTATAATAAAATACAGCGAGATTATTAACAAACCAAAAAGAGTTGAAATTAATTATAATTGGCAACAATAAGATCAGGGATAAACTAGGGATATTTTGTCTTTTGAATCCACAATTTATCTCTCCCTTAAACTAACTGATTTTTTCACTTCTCTCATATTAATTTAATCTTTTCCAAATCTAAATTGAGATAATTGTAACCTTTACTTATTTTTATACTCTCTCAATAATTCAAAAATTATTCTTCTTTTTTTTCCACATCTGAAAGATTTTTCCTTTCATCGTCGTTTCTTTTCAATTTAACTTGAAATGTGAATTTTTTTCTTTTGAATTCCACCCCTAAACTAGAGATAACCAGTATCACTCAAAGTTAAAGAATAAAATTTAATGGTTCAAAATGTCGGTTTTCTTGATTTGATCTATATTTTTGTTCATAATTTCATTATTCCACAACCGTTTAATTTGAATTTTCTCGAATGAAAAACCATTTCAAAAACTTCATTCCTGAGAGACACAGATCTCCCCTCAATCAATGAAAATCAACCTCTGCCGTTCAAACTCCGTCGAAACTACATCCTCCCCTTGCTTTCGTTTTGAAAAAAATCATGAAAAGAAAATTCCATCATAATATCCATCAGATCATAAATAATATTATTATAAACTCACCTAGGCAAAGTTGAATTTCCTGCTAAAGTCATGGCGGATCGTTCACAACGACTGGAAACAAGTATCATAACACGCTTTTGGACGAGTTTACGTTCGAGGCTCTCATAAGGATTGCATCAATATCTTCTCAAGTGGATATAAAGAACCCTCCCTTTGATACATATAGTCCTAAGACCTTATGCGGTTAAGTTCAATCGACTTATATAAGAATTGGGATGAGAACCGAAGGTTTGAATGATGTTTCGTCTTGTAGATCAATTTTACGAATCGATTCTATGATTATTCGAAACCTGAAGTGCTTAGTTTAGCAGGGTATTTAAAATCTCTGCTATTGAGGGCGAGTAAGGACAGAGGTGTAGAAAGTAATGAATTATAAAGAAAATTTGGGAAAGTTTTTCTAGAAATAGCATAATGTTCTTTTATAATATTATCGATTTTAGTCAGTAAGATCCTTTTTGTGAATCTTGCTCTTAAACATGATGTTTTAATTACTTCGTGAGTTCTTTCAACCTTACTTAGAAAAGAAGAATGCAGTCCTGATGTCTCCTTTTCATTTCCTGGACTTTGGTACTTTTAATTTGAAAAATTTGAATTTTTCCAATTAAAAATTCGTAATTTAAAAAGAAATTCTTCTTTTGAGTCATTAATGCGTTTTCTTTCATGTAACATCATAATTTGACTTTCACTCATCACATCACACAAAATCTTGATAATTCATAAACAAATAAATAATTTGATGATAGATCCCTAATTAAGTGCATCCTATCAATCATCCAAGTCGGGAGAGTTAAAGGTAAAAAAAAACTACTTGAAAAGTAAGTATACACGATGATACTCATATGTTTTGTTTATCGATAGGGAAAAAAATATCATTCTTCTCTCAATAGAGTTTCATTCTTCTCATGATTCTTTTGAAGTCTTCGACAGTTACATATCCATCGCCATCTCTATCAGCAACCATAATCATTTGCTTCAAAACTTCATCACTGGCTTCGATATCATCCAGACCTTCGGCCACCTTTTTGAGTTTTTCAAAAGAAATCTTGAGTTCTCCTTCAGGGGTTTCTCCTTCTCCATCAGCATCAATATCCACAAAATATTTAAAAGTCTTTTCAATTTCTTCTTCAATATTTCTCTCTTCCAACTATTTTATCATTAAGAAACTCCTTCTACCAAAAATCTTCCTTACCAATTTCTTTTTCATCATGTAGATGAACTCATCTAAATCAATGGTTCCGGAGCCATCTTGATCGACTTCTTCAATCATTTCATCAACTTGCTTCTTGGTGACTTCAAAACCCAAAGCTCTCATAGCCTCTTTCAGTTCATTAGCATCAATAACACCGGAACCATCAGCATCGAACAAATCAAAAGCTTGCTTAAAAACTTCAATTTGTTCCTCACTCAAATCCTTTCTCTTTCTACGGACCTTCTTTTTTTGTTGAGTCTCGGGCTCGGGATCCACTTCTTGCTTAGAACTGACTTTATGAGGAAGAATTGCGGCAGGGTTGACAGCGTGCATCTTGTTGGTGTGAGTTAGTAGTTAACAGTCAGATTAGTTTTTTATTTTAAAACTGATTTTATAAAAAGAATTTTTTTTCATGAGCTCCTCATCTTTAACAATTATATATTTTGAACCTTTTCAAAAACAACCGCTTTTCACTAGCCAACTTTTGAATATCTATTACTACTATTCTTTTCACTTTTCCCTCTTTGAATGAAGGAAGTAGGAACAATTCGCTTTCAAAGCTGGTTCAACTATTTCAGTGTTTGAAAATGTTTCACAGTAAACAGAGGCTAGAGAGAGCAAGACATTTTCAAAATATTGGGAAAATTTGAAAATTATTCTCTTGATTAAGTAGCTTAGTTAGTCCTGAGCCCTGAAGATTATTTAAGGATTGCAAATCTGTAATTTCTACAAAAAAATTTAAATTTCAAAAATATTATCTATCAGCAACTCATATAATGACTCTCAGAAGACCTCAACAACAAACCGCCGGCAAGACTGCTACCAGAAAGGGCAGAAACGAACTTACTGAAGAACAAAGACAAGAAATCAAGGAAGCTTTCGATCTTTTTGATACTGATGGCTCAGGTTTGAATTTCAAATCTCTTTTCATCTTACTTACCCTTTCCTTTAGGAAGAATCGATGCTAAGGAATTGAAGGTTGCTATGAGAGCCCTCGGCTTCGAACCCAAGAAGGAAGAAGTCAAGAGAATGATCGCTGAAGTCGATAGAGAAGGAACTGGCACTATCGAATTCCAGGACTTCTTGGACCAAATGACCGTCAAGATGGTACATTACTTGCATTATTTTGAAATATTAATCATATCCTGATAGGCTGAAAGAGATCCCCTTGAAGAAATCAGAAAGGCCTTCAGGTTGTTTGATGATGATGAAACTGGCAGAATCTCCTTAAAGAACCTCAGAAGAGTTGCCAAGGAACTCGGTGAAACCATGAACGATGAAGAATTACAAGAAATGATCGATGAAGCTGATAGAGATGGTGATGGTGAAATCAGTGAAGAAGAATTCATCAGAATCATGAAGAAGACCAACTTGTTCTAAAAAATCCTACTGTATTTTACTCAAGAAAAATTTGAAATTTAAATCATATCTTCATATGGAAGTCCTTCATTTTGTTCAAATCTTTATGAAACTACATATGAAATAAGCCCTTACTATGTATGGCTTTTGATATAGCAATCATTTTTATATGACAAAAAACCTCTCTCCTTTTTTAAAATAATACTATCTCTCTGAAACGAAACACTATCGCTCCAGATGAAGAAGAATCTATCTTCAGCTGAAAGAAGTCTTTCGAGAATTGAAAATTCTACTTCTTTATGTTGAGATAAGTTCTTTCTACTTCGCACTATTTTCAAAATTCATTTTCAATGTATTTTTTTGGGGAAAAAAACTCCGTTTCGGATATCATTTTTTCCTCAGTTGATGTCAAAGAGAATTTTGGTAGTTGCTGACCTTCAATCAGTAGAAATGAAGTTTCTATTTGAATATTGAAAAGAGAGAAATTCAAAAACCAAGGCAGGAATTTCAAATTTTTATTGACCTTTGATTATTTCAAAAAAGTCTAATTCATTCTCCTGAAATAGCTTTTCTTGTTTTTCTTTCCTCCAAAATTCTCTCTTTCTTGGAGTTTTTGTCTTGAAACGTCATCAAATTTGAAATATTTTTCATTCAGTGAAAACCAATTCTTACAAGTCCAAAAATTTGAATGAAATATCCTTGAAAAATTTTGCAAAGTTTTGAATATCTTGAAAATTAATTTTTCTGAAAGAATAAACTAACGGATCAATCACAAATTTGATAGCTTTAATATTTCCAATTGCCTTGATCATTTGAAGATTTCTCGACCCATTTTTCAAATTTACAAACCAACGACTTCCGTTTGGATCCCATTGAAATCATTTATAATTCTTTCAAAAAAGAAAATCATCACATATTGTTTAGAGAGACGCCAACTTAGTTAGTTTACTTGTTTTTCTTTCCATTTAACTTCGATTTCAAATTTATTCATCAAGAAAATGAACGATTCTTTCTCTTTTTAACTAACTTTCAATAATTTGAAAAATTACTACTTATAAATTTCTGATTTCAAAAATTGAATCAAACCCAATTGACAAGAAAGTTCAAATTCTTCCAATGCAAGCGAAAAAAAAATACACTCAATTATTTAATGAGTAGCAAATAAAAATTCTCAAACCTGCTTTCAATGTCACGAAAAAAAATATTTGAATTTTTTTCTTCCTGGGTTCATAAGAAAAGGCAAAAAAGGGATTTTTGAAACTTCTCACTTTCGTTTGTTCTCATCCAAAAAAAATAATCAAGAAAATTTTTTTGTTATGAAGTTCAAACTTTGTAAATTTGGAAGAAGTTGAGTACTAGTATTAGGTTGAAAATAAAACAAACAAAAACTGAGAACCTCTCTGATATTTTTTTTGATTTTTCAAGAAAATATTTGCTTTTTTGAATTTCAAAAACCTCTTGAGTCTATTTTTCACTCCAAAATCAATAGGATAAACCAAAGAACATCCAAAAACCTTTAAATTCAACATATGACATTTCAAATTCAAATTTTTCAAAGAGCAAAATAGAGATGTTTGATTTTACTGGTTGACTTTTTCAACTCTCGCTATGAGACTCAAATTAATTTTTGAAATGTTGTCTTTTATTCTATTGAGATGTGATGTGAGATTTTCAAATCTTAAATCTTGTAGGAAAAATATCTTTTGAGCAGCTTTCTTGAGAGTAATCAAATGATTGTACCAGAATGCTTCAGCGATTTTTTTTTCGCAATTTTTTTTTTCTCTTTTTGAAAAAATTCCTATTATCTCTTTTACCCTATTCCCCTTTAGAATATTTCCTGAAATTAACTTCTCGCAAGCCCATTCTTCAGCGCTTGATTCAAATAACCAAAGGAAATTTCTTGATTTGATAAATGAGATGTCAAATGAATCAACCTTCAAAAAATTCAAATTTATTTTGTTCAAATTCAAAAATACTTCAAAGAAAAAGACCCCAGAAATTGAAAAGACGAGAGAATCAAATGGGGATCAAAAAGTTTTGGTGAATCTTTCATCCCAATTTATTCGAAAAAAATTTCTGAGCAAAAATCTTTTTTTAAAAAAGTTCAGTCAATTTTATTTCACTCTTGACTCAATGAAAGCTACACGTAATATTTTGGCATTGATTTCGGTTTTTCATTGAAAAGCCAAATTGATTCGGAGAAATTTTATTAAAAATCCCCCTCGAAAAACAATTTCGG
>Ga0182738_1005394_pt1 | contig 13685 bp, 8 predicted proteins | sample eDN5th30CBELigMG_FD_128876 | JGI IMG/M metagenome (GOLD analysis project Ga0182738, IMG submission 128876) | Enriched Miracle-Growth compost microbial communities from Emeryville, California, USA - eDNA 5th pass 30_C BE-Lig MG (version 2)... ...
CGGCCCATCATCCGATGTGGCCGCGCGTTGCTTTGCGCCAATCAATCGCCTGCACCCGCTGGTCCAGCAGCCAATCCAAAGGATCGGCTGATTCGCTGCCCTCCGGCAGACGCAGCACGGTTAACTCCGCGGCTTTGTTTTGCTCCAGCGTGCCAAGCTGATCGGCTAATCCGAAGGCTTCCGCCGCGTGCAGCGTTGCCATCTGTAGCGCCTGTTCCACCGGCAGCGAGTGGTTGGCCACGACGTACCGTACTTCTTCTAGCACGTTCAAATCAGGGTTGGAGCAGCGGCCATCAGTGCCGAGCGCCACGCGCACGCCTGCGGCCAGCATTTCAGCCAGCGGATAGCGGGCATGTTGGAAGTAGGCGTGCGTGCGAGGGCAGTACACGACAGTTAGCCGCTCACGCAGCGCAGCGGCGGTGGCAATATCCTCTGCCGAAAAGTAATTGCAGTGAACTGCCAGAACCCGTGAGCGGCCCGAAGTGAGTGCCCTTAAGTAATCGCTGGGCGTGGTGCCGGGGGCAATGACGCCGGCTTCCCAAACGCCCGCGTCCTGTAGCAACTTCCGCATCGGCCCGGTGCCGTGTTCAAGCAGTTCCATTTCTTCAGGCGATTCGGCCAGGTGCATTGCCAGCGGGCAGCTTTGCCGGTCGGCTTGTGCCACCAGTTGGCGGAGCAACGCGGGGTGAACCGTATAAGGCGCGTGTGGGCTAAGGCCAAGTGTCAAATGCGCAGGTAGTTGCGATGTACCTGCGATTAGCCGTGTCTGGGCTTCTTCCACCCTGCCGGCAATGGCTGTCGACGAGAAACCGATCAACTCATGAAACAGCACCAGGCGTGACACTTGTACCGAGGGTTCCTGCTCGTCGGCCGAGCCTGCTTGATACCACTCTGGCTGCCAGTCGCCTGTGGCAATTTCGCCCACCAGAATCGAGCCGTGCCGCTGACTCTCAGCCAGCCCGGCGGCAATGGCCTTAGTGCGATCTTCGCCCATCGAACGCCGGTAGCCGATCACCTGGCGAATCCAGTCAGGTAGCGGCTGACCAGGTTCCCCCAGCGGCCTTTCCAGCAGGCTGAACTCCAGATGGGTGTGGGCATTGATCAGCCCCGGCAAGATCATCACATTGCCCAGGTCGATTCGCTGTGCCTGTCCCGGCGGCGTGGTGCCCAGCGACACGATGCGGCCACGATCCACGGCCAGCCAGCCATCGGCCAGCGGCGGCGAAGCCACCGGCACAATCCAGCGGGCACGCAAGGCAATGGGCGGCTCGTTCGAATAGTTCGTAGGCGTGCGGATAGGCATGAGCTTGCTAGACCAAAAGGATTGCGTTACTTCAGCGGACGATGGCCGCCCTGTTCGCGCCAGGTGTTGACTAGCTTCAGCGCGACGGGTTCATCCTTAAGGAACCGTGTTAACTGGCTGCCGGAACAGCCTAGCCGCTGTGCGGCCTCGGCAACCTGTCCGCCGGTATCGTGCAACTGATCGAGCGCTTCGGCCAGCATCGCCGGAAAATCATCATGCGTGGGATTCACGGCGATGCGTCCTTTAGGGCAGCGGCGGGTCCACAAGGCCGAAGGGGCATCCGCCGCCGGGCATCGCACCGCCAGTGCCAAGCGAAGCCGCAACCGGAAGATGGCTTTGCGGCGGTTCTCGGCCTGGCTGCGGGCTTCGTTGGCTTCGGCCTCGATCCCGCTAGGCACATGCCGCACGATGACGGCAGTTTCCACCTTGTTGCGATGTTGCCCACCCGGCCCGCTCCGCCGCGTGGTTCGGATTTCGCACGCCTCAGCAAGCGCATCCTCTGGCAAGCACGCGGGATGAACTTCGGCACAATCCATAACAGCGGCTCCGGGCGTGGCGGTCGGCGCGGCGGTGCTCGCGGCTACGGGTTCATCGTGGCCGGCAGATCCTCGGCGGCCTCGGCTTCCTGGTCGGGCCGGGTGAACAGTTCGGCGATCACTTCTTCAAGCGGCGCGTCTTCCACGCTCACGTCTTCAACCGCGTAGCGCTGCAAAACGTGTTGCAGGACCGAAGTCATTTCGCGGCGCTGGACCCGCACGCGTACCCGGGGCGGATTGACTTCCAGCACTTCGCCAAAGCGGGCCAGGTCCGGAGGCACCTCATCATCCGCAAACAGCAGGGTGATGATCTTATGGCTGGAGAAGCGATCGATGATGCCCGAAAGCGAGCCATCGTAGGTAATGCGGCCGTGGTTGATGATCACCACTCGCTGGCAGAGCGCGGCCACGTCCTTCATGTAGTGGCTGGTCAGCAGGATCGTGATCCGCCGCACTTCCTGGTAGTGCCGCAGGAAGGCCTGGATGTTGCGCTGGGCGACAACGTCCAGCCCGATGGTGGGCTCGTCGAGAAACAACACCTCGGGGTTATGCAGCAGGGCAGCGATCAGTTCCATCTTCATTCGCTCGCCAAGCGACAGTTCGCGCACGGGCTGGCCGAGCAGACGCCGCACGTCGAGCAGGTCGACCAGTTCGTTCAACGTACGGTCGAATTGTTCCGACTCGATGCGATAGATTTGCTGGTGCAGCCGGAACGACTCTTGCGACGGCAGATCCCACCAAAGCTGATTCTTCTGTCCCATCACCAGGGCGAAGCGGCGGCGGTACGCGTTCTCACGCTTCCAGGGGATGTGGCCCATCACGCGAGCTTCGCCCGAGGTCGGCGTAATAACGCCTGAGAGCAGCTTGAGCGTGGTGGTTTTGCCGGCGCCATTGGGGCCAAGAAACGCCACAAACTCGCCCTGTTCGACCGTCAGGTCGATCTCGCGGACGGCGCGCACGTCGCGATGTTCTCGGTGGAACAAGCCCGTGAGCGAAGCGAGCAGCCCTTCGCGCTTTTGATACACGCGATAGGTCTTAGACAGCTTGTTGATCTCGATGATCGGCATAGATGTGCGATTATAGGCTGCCGAGCGATTCCTACCCAGGGGGCCTTGCCGGCGAACCACCCGCCGTGTTCCCCACGCACTGCCTGCTGCTTGTGACTGGGGGGACGGCCCCTTATATTGTTCAAACGTTCGTTTGTGTATTTGGATGCAAGACAATTCCGGCGCAGGCCGCCGGGATCAATCGATTCGCAGGCAAAGGGTTAACGCATGGCAGACCCCATCCGGTTCATCATGGTGGGCGGTTTCTTGGGCGCCGGCAAGACGACCACCATTGCCCGGCTGGCCAGCCAGTACCAAAGCCAAGGGCTGAACGTAGGCATCGTCACCAACGATCAGGCCAGCGACCTGGTCGACACGCATGCCCTGCGGGCCCAAGGGTTCCAGGTGGGCGAAGTGGCCGGAGCGTGCTTCTGCTGCAACTTCAACGAGCTGACCAAGACGGCAGATGAGCTTTCTTCCGCCCAGCGGCCCGACGTCATCTTGGCCGAACCCGTGGGAAGCTGCACCGACCTGGTAGCCACGGTGGTTCAGCCGTTGCGGCGGCTGTTCGATGCCGAGTTCACCGTGGCTCCCTACGGCGTGATCCTCAAGCCCAGCCATGGGCAGAAGATCCTGCGCGGCGAGGGCGGCGGTTTTTCGCCCAAGGCCGAGTACATCTTCCGCAAGCAGATCGAAGAAGCCGACTTTGTGCTGCTCAACCGGATCGACACCCTCAGCACTGAGCAAGCCGATGAACTGGTGAACCTGCTCGAAGAGCAGTTCCCCGGCGTGCCGGTGCTGCGCGTGTCGGCCAAGACCGGACAGGGCTTCGACGCCGTGCTGGAGATGCTCGATCAGCAGGGACAATTCGGCCGGCGGATCTTGGAACTCGATTACGACGTATATGCCGAGGGCGAGGCCGAGCTTGGTTGGCTCAACAGCAGCCTGAAGTTGACGGCCAACTCGCCTATCGCCCTCGACGAATATCTGCTGGCCGTGATCAACGGCCTGCGCGATCGGCTGGCCAGCGCCGATGCCGAGACGGCGCATCTCAAAGCCATCGGTCTGTGGGAAGGTTTTTACGGCGTGGCCAACCTGGTCAGTCGCGACTCGGCTGCCGAGCTTTCGCTGCCTTCCAACTGCAAGACCGCCGACGCCGATGTGATCGTGAATGCCCGCGTGGCGATCGATCCGGAACTGCTGCGGCAACTGGTGGAAGAAACCGTGCAGGAGGCCGCGGCCTCGCTGAGCGCGAAGGCGGAGATACGCCAGACGCAGAGCTTCCGACCGGGCCGCCCGGTGCCGACGCACCGCTTCAGCGACGCGGTGTAAATACGGCTAAGCGGCCAAGCATCGCATGGGACACTGGATTACGCGCGCTGGCCGCAGCATAGCCACAGCACGGCCATGCGGACGGCCAAGCCGTTGGAAACCTGTTCGAGGATTACCGACTGGGGGCCATCGGCCACGTCGGGCGTGAGTTCCACGCCGCGATTGATGGGGCCCGGCGCCATGATCAGGATGTCTTCCTTAGCCCGGGCCAGCCGCTGCCGATTCATCGCATACAGGTGGGCGTATTCCCGCACCGAGGGGAACGGCCGCGTCAATTGCCGCTCGAACTGAATCCGCAGCAGGTTGACCACATCGCAGCGTGGCAGGATATCGTCGAGGCTGTACGAAACCTCGACGCCCAGTTCTTCCCAGCGGCGTGAAACCAGCGTGGCGGGACCGCACACAATCACGTGCGCCCCTAGCTTCTTAAGGCCCCAGATGTTGCTCCGAGCCGTGCGGCTATGGGCAATGTCGCCCACCAGGGCCACGGTCAGCCCTGCCAAGCTGCCGCGATGTTGGCGAATGGTGAGGATATCGAGCAGGCCTTGCGTGGGGTGCTCGTGAGGTCCATCGCCGGCGTTAATGACCGAGCAGCCCAGGTTCTGAGCCAGCAGGTGCGGGGTGCCGGGCGTGCGGTGCCGGACGACCACACAATCGACGCCCATCGCCTCGATGGTCTTGGCGGTGTCGATGATGGTTTCGCCCTTGGCCAGGCTACTGGTGCTGGCCGAGAAATCGACCACGTCGGCCCCTAGCCGTCGGGCGGCCAGGCCAAAGCTGGTACGGGTGCGGGTGGAATTCTCGAAGAACAGGTTGGCCGTGGTGGTTCCGGCGAGCACTTTCAGCTTGTTGCGGCCATCGCCAACCAGGGCCTTGAAGCGGTCGGCCGCGTCCAAGATCAACGTGATTTCTTCGGCCGTGAGCGATTCCAAGCCGAGCAGGTGCGAGTGTGTCCATTGCTTGGGAACATACTCCAGCTCACTTTCCGCCACGCTCATCCAATTCCTCCAGCTTGCTGCTTCGATCGTGCCCCGCACACGCCCGTACGCCGCCATGGTGCCACAACGGTACCGTTGCGCCCTGGGATTCTAGCACGATGCGGCCCAGCCGGGGAGGACGGCGCGCCAGCTTCGCGGCCGGCAGCCCTACTGCGCCTCGGCAACCATCTTTTCCAGCGCTGCTTGAAGCTGAGGAACCTGCTCGGCTGTCGGGCGATGGGCAGTGAACAGCGGAAGCAGTTTATCGGGCACCCGCACATCCTTGCCGCGGGGCAGTTGAATCATGGCGAAGGCCCGATCCGTCGGCAGGCCAAGGGCAAAATGCTGCTTGTCGACGTGGATCGCCCGCTTTTCTACGATGCCCACCGGCACCACGCGCACCGTGCTACCGGGGATTTGCAGTCGCTCGCCCTGCCCTGCCTGGGGCGCTAGGAGCCACAGCACCTGCGATACCTGGCCGGTCTTGGGATGGACGAGCACGGCGTGCCGCACGTACCACTCGCGATGCTTGCCTTCGTTCAGCACGTAGGTCTTGGCGTCGAAAATGGCCATGTGCAGCGAGCGGGCGAACTGGATCACGTCCTTGAACACCGCTTCGTTGCGCTGGAGGACCATCCGCTCGATGAAGCCCAGGCTAGCGCCCTGCGATTCGTCGGCCGAAACCAGCACGTAGCCATCGTCATTCTTGACGGCGAAGCCACAGCCCAGGCTGCGGAGGTAATACGTGCCGTCGCTGTTGCGGCGAACATCGGCGGCCAGCGTGAGATTGAAGCGGCTAGCCAGGCCGCGAGAGAACGCATCCATGTCGTCGACATCGCCGGCGGCCAAGGTGGGTTCGCACACCATCAGCAGGTGCGACCAGCCTTCCACGCGATCGGTCACCTGCGTGCCAGGCCGAATGACCGGCAGATACCGCTGGGTAACGTCGACGAATGGTTCGACCGCCAGCGCTGGCCGTACCAGTGCGGCGCAGCACACCAGGGCCGTGGCGGCCAACGTAGCGCGGGGCAGCCAACGCGGCGGCGATGGCCTGCCGTCCACGCAAGGAACCGTGAGCCGGAAACAAAACGCTCGTTCACGGATCATGGCTTGCCTCGCTGAATATCCATTCGTGGCGGGGCAGGTTGTTAGTCGGTGTTCGCCAAGCCAGGCGAAGCCGACCGGCGGCTATTGGCCGTCGTCGATTGGGATTTCGATCTTCGGCGCCGGAATGACGTTGCCGCCTTCAGGCAGACGCGGCTTGGCGTTCTCCTCTTTCTTCGGCTCCTGCTTGGGGGCCGATTCTTTGGGAGTGTCTTTCGCATCTTCCTTGGCGTCGGCTGGCTTTTTGTCTTCGTCGGTGATCGGCTTGTCGGTCAACTGCATGGTGACCTGGTACCGCATCAGGTTCAGATGAACCTGGTTCTCGGCATAGCTGCCGGTCACGACGAAGTCGCTGATCGAGCCGGGCTCTTCTTTCTCGAAGATCAGCCGACCGTTGCGCTTGTCCAAGCAGGTGACGGCATACCGTGTATCGCCATGGTTGCCAACCCGGCGGTAACGGTGCGCGGCAAACACCAATATCGGCAGGTCCGATGGCTGATCCAACAGCACGGCTTGCCCAATGACGGGCGTGGACCACAATTGCTTGCCGGTCGCTCGATCGAACGCGTACACCGGCCCGTTTACTACTGGGTTGTTGGTGCCGCCGGGGATGGGGTTCACGTAGCTGATCGTGGCATCGCGGTGCTGAGCGCTATCGGTCAGCAGCAGGTACTGATCCGGCGTACGGATCACGTACATGTCGTTGAGCGCCGGATCGACTTGCAGCTTGGTGTCAATCTCCAGCTTGCCGTCGGGTAGCCGCAAGACCACGAATCGGCCGTCGCGTTGCAGCACGGCTAGACCTTGGTTGTCGATGTAGTAGCCGCTGCTGCCGGCATCGAACTCCATCCGCCAGACGTCTTCGCCCTTGAAGGGATCTTGCAGCTTGACGATCGTCTTGCCCGAGAAGTTCCAAGTCAGCAGGCGGCGACCCAGCGAGGTCATGATGCGGTCGGCGGCCGGGATGCGGCGCGTGCCAAGCTGCTGGCCGTCGGACGCCCGGAACACCTTGGCGGTCGTTTCACTCGGTCCGGCGATGAAGATCAATTCTTCGTCGCCGAAGATCGTGCTGCCAGCTTCCAAGCCTGAACGCTTCCAGAGTACTTCGCCGGTCAGCGGGGCCAGGGCCAGCACTTCTTTGCCACGCTGGAAGCACAGGTAGCTGTCGGTCACGGGACCGAGCGTGCCGAGCGGGCGACCATAGGCGTCGGCCGCGTAGAACTTGCGGGTGCCCCAAGGCTGCCGCACTTGCCGCGTGCGGATGCCGTAGCTGGGCCTGCCGTTCAGCCCTGGCAGCGACTCAGTCAGGTTTTCACGCCACAAGATGCGCGGCGAACCGCCCAGCCCCAGCGTGTCGATGGCCACCAGTTCATGGCCCAGCGACAGGTACAGCACGTGCCCGTGCATCTTGCCCATGATCAGGTTGGGGTTCACGTAGTAGTTACGTGCGCCGCCCAACTCCTGCACGGCCAGTTGCCACAGGTCGCGGCCCAGCCCGTCGCGGGCCACCACGGCCTGCCGAGTCTGGTCCCAGTGGAATGTGACCTGAGGTTCGATGGTATTGGGACCTTCGCCCAGGTTGATGGAATACGTGCGGGTGTTGGCCACCACCTTGGCTTCAACCTTTGATTCCACCATGCCCACCGGCCACGATTGCTCGGGGGCATTGAGCAGGCGGACGACGGGATCGGCCTCGGGCAGCGAGGCCAGCCAGTCTTTGCCGGACTTGCCTTCGATTTCGACATCGGGGAACGATTCGCCCAGGTTGCGGTAATAGTGGGCAGCCTCTTGAGCTTTGCCGGCCTGGGCAAACAGTTGCGCCAGGCGCAGGGTGGCTGCAGCTTGTTGCGTCTTGCTTTCGCCAGCGGCCAACTCGCGCAGCAGCGCGGCTTTCTCCAGCAGGTCCGTCTCAGCATTAAGCCGCTGGGCAAGCGCTTGGCGCGCCTTGTCGCCGCCAGCCTCGGAGCCGAAGTACCGCACGTAACGCCGCAGAGCCGCGGCCCCGTCGGCAGTCAGGGCATCGTCCAGGTAACGGGCAATGGCGGCGTCCATCCGCTGCCGCTCGTCCTCGGTGACCGCCTGATACAGTTCGTTCACGCGGGCCTGGATCCAGCGATCGCGGCGAACGGCATGATCGCCGGCGACCTGCTCCAGCGTCTGGTCGGACCAGTTAAGCGACGCCAGTTGCAGATAATGTTCAAAGGCGGCCTGGCTTTCGCCCATCTGGCGCAAACCTTCGGCCGTGAGTCGCAGGAATTCGCTTTGCTGCTGCGGCGTGGTGACGAGGTCTTCCAGGTCGCCCAGCAGATGGCGATGGCTAGCGAAATCAGCCCGCAGCGCCGCCAACATGGCATCGACCAGCAGGTCTTGCGCGTGGGCGTCTTTCTGCGCCGCGAGCGACGCGCGGAAATCGGCAATCGCAGCATCCAACTGGCCGCGATCCAGGTGAATTTGACCGCGGAGACGCAGGGCGTCGGCATCCTTGGGATTCGCTACCAGCCGCTCTTGGACCGACTTCTCCAGCGGCCCGATTTCGTAGAAACACTCGATCGCGGCGGGGCTCTGCGAGATGATGCTGCCGCGGTAGCTGACAAGGTTGCCGGGCACCGTGCCGTCGCGGCTTTGCACGCGTCCGGTGATCTTGCCGGTGGTCAGGTTAATGGCCACGATCTCCGCCGTGGAGAGCGGCAGGTAATAGGTGCCGCCGCTTTGGAAGCCGCGGCCACTGGGCACCGCGCCACCGGGCAGTTCCAGCGTCCAGGCCGATGAGGCCAGGTCGGTAGCGGCCAGTTTCCAGGCTTTCACACTGCCGCGGCCAACCACGATCACGTTGCCATCGTGGATGCCAGCCACGTACAGGCCGTCTTGGCGATCGAGCTTCCACAGCAGTTCGCCATCCACTAGCCGCACGCAGAACAGTTCGTCGGCTTCCATCGGCGTGAGAATGACGCGGCCTTCAGCCACGGTGGCCGTCGAATCGCACCAGCCGGTGCGCTGGGCCTCGTTGGTATTCTGGCCGGCCAGTTGTGCCCGGAACTGGGCGATGCGGTCCATGCTGCGCCGCGGCGAACGCGGGTAGCGGAAGCCCCAGCGGAGCGAACGGTTGGTCAAGTCCACAGCCACCATCGCACCGGATGAGGTGGGGCACACCAGCACGCCGTCGGCGTAGGAAGGCGTTACGCCTGCCAAACGCCGCATGGAATCGCTCAAGATGTCTTGTTCCACAATCGCTAACTGTTGCGACCACTGGTAGTTGCCGGTGCGAGCATCGAGGGCCACCAGGCGAATCTCGCCCTGCAACTCGGCCAGGCAGTAGAGCATGCCGGAGAGCGGCAGCGGCGGGCCAAGGAAGAACGCACCAGCCAGAGGATGGTCGGCGGGCGTGTCGTCGCCGCCGATTTCCCATCGCAAGGCGCCCTGTCGTTTGAGGTCGAGGGCCTGCAGGCGGTTGCCGATCTGCGACTCATCGCCTGCAACCTGACCGTTTGGCAGAAAGACCTGCGGGCGTGCGCGGCCGCTGGTGGGCGGGGCAAATGCCAGGTCTTGCAGTGCGTAGATGGCATCGCCGTCGCTGCTGAGCATGCCGTACGCCAGGTCGTTCCAGATGCGCTGTTCAAGCATCTGGGCGTTGGTGGCATTGGCGTTGTTGAACGCCGAAAACTGCGCGGCCACGGCGCTGCGCTGACTGAGGACGTCGCGCAGATCCTCTTCCACCTGCCAAATACGTTTGCCGTTCTCGAAGTCGATCGCCACCAGGCTTTCTGCGGTGCGCACCACCACGGTGCCATCGACCACCACCGGATGCAGCGCCGGAATGGCGACGATCTCTTGTTCGCGGAAGCGATCGTGCAGGTTGTCGATCTCGGAGAGCACCCGCTCAAAGTTCGAAATCGGGATCGCCCAGCGATGGCTCAACAGCGGCAGGCCGCCGCTGGAAGTCAGCGTCCGCGTGGGGTTGCCGCGATGCATTAGCCAGGCGGTGGCGATCTGCTGCGATTCCAGCCGAGCCGGGCCAATGGCGCTGGCCAGCCAGTCCAGGGCCGTATCGGTATCGCCAAACAGCGGAACATCGCGATCACCGATGCGGATGCGGGCGTTCGGCGAGCGGTTTTTCAGCTCAGCCAGAGCGGCGGTTGCCCGATCGCGCACGCCGGCCCAGTACCAGGCCGTGGCTTCCATGAACGACAGATTGGGTTCAAAGGACGCCGCGCCGGGCGATTCTTGCAGGCGACGCAGGCATAAGGCCGCGGCCAGCGGTTGTCCTCGATCCAAGTGCAGCATGGCCAACAGGAACGTGGCCTGGTAGCCGGCCTTGGTATGGAAGTAACGCCGCGAAACTTCTTCCAAGCCGCCCTGGTTGCCGGCGGTCACGGCCTCGGCAAGCTGCTTGGCGGCGGTAGCGCCATAATTGAGTTCGTAGGCTTGGCGCCCTTCGTTGGGCATCGATCCGATGATCCGCTGCGCCTCGGCTTTGAAACTGCGGCTTACCGGATTTCCGGCGTTATCTAGCTCAAAATAATCTTCCTCGGTCTCCAGCACCCTCTGGAGCAGTCGCACTGCAACGGTATATTCACCGTCTTCGACATAGGTGCGTGCTTTGCTCAGGGCAGCCTGCAACTCGCGGTCGGGCGCCAGAAAGGTTTGCTGCGGCCCGGAGTCGCCAGCGAAGCGTTGAGCCAGGGCCGTGGCCGGTAGAATGAGCCCCCCAAGCAGCACCGCCAGAAGCAATCGGGACGGCTGCCATGTCCCTCGTGGACGAGCCCAAGAAGACTCTTTCGGTTGGACCATCATCCGGTCTCCTTTCAGGCGTTGCAGCAGGCGGCGCGCAGGGTGCTTTTCCCTTGTACGCAGCGACCGCGCTGCAAGGCTCGAACCGAGCATTATTAGGGGTTCACGCCAAACCTTAGGTCGGGGTAAACCCAAGGAGCGTTGGTTACTGACGCTGCCGAATCGCCGCGCGCTGGTAATCTGGACGATCAGCATAAACCGCGTCAACAGAAAATGTTACGAGATTCGCCTGGTTCCTGCAAGCTGAATGGCCCCCACCTCCAGCGGGAGTCTTTCCCTCGTAGGCACCGGACAGCCATCCATTGTGCTTGATCGATTGTCTTTACACAGCTATCCACCCGGCGGTGCTAGCAGGGTGGATGAGTCGCCTGCTTGCTCGCTAGACTGACACCCTTGTGCCTCGCTGGAAGCACACCGCCTGATATGATGGCTGACCGATAAGCTGCCACTGCTGCTGGGGATAGCCGCGACCACCAAGGTTTCGTCTCCCATCAGCGAATCAACCAAAGCCGATTCAGAAAGTTCCATGCCAGATATCTTTGCCGACTTGAAGTGGCGGGGCCTGATCCACCAGACCACCGACGACGAAAACCTGCCCACCTGGCTCGCCACCGGGCAACGGACGCTGTACGCCGGTTTTGACCCCACCGCCACCAGCCTGCACGTAGGTCACCTGTTGCCGCTGATCTACTTGCGGCGATTCCAGCAGGCCGGGCACCGGGTGATTGCCCTGGTTGGCGGAGCCACGGGCATGATCGGCGATCCCAGCGGCAAGAGCGAAGAGCGTAACCTTCTGTCGCAAGAGGCTTTAGAGGCGAACGTCGCCGGCATCCGGCAGCAAATGGAGGGGTACCTCGACTTCGGCGGCGAGAATCCAGCCATCCTGCTTAATAATTATGACTGGATGCGCGACTTTACTTACCTGGACTTTTTGCGCGACGTGGGAAAACACTTCCCCGTCAATGTGATGATGGCCAAGGATTCGGTCCGCAGCCGCCTGGAGCGCGAAGGGGCGGGCATCAGCTATAGCGAATTCAGCTACATGCTGCTCCAGGCTTACGACTTCGTGTACCTCAACCGTAACTACGGTTGCGAGTTGCAGATTGGCGGCAGCGACCAGTGGGGCAACATCACCGCCGGCATCGATCTGGCCCGCCGGATGCACGGCGTGCAGCTTTACGGCATTACCTGCCCGCTGCTACTGGACAGTACCGGCAAGAAGATGGGCAAGACGGCCAGTGGCGACACCGTGTGGCTTTCGCCCGAGCGGACCAGCCCCTACAAGTTCTATCAATATTGGATCAACGTACCCGACGCCGACATCGGCAAGTGCCTGCGGTTTTTCACCATGTTGCCGTACGAGGAGATCGAGGCCATCGAGCAGGCCGACGATCCCCGGTTCCGACAGCGGCGCCTGGCCGAGGAAATGACCAAGCTGGTCCATGGCGAGGCCGGATTGCAGCGTGCTCAGTTGGCGTCGGAGATTCTGTTCGGCCGCGAGATCAGCGGCCTGTCCGACGCGGAGCTAAACGAGATCTTCGCCGACGTGCCCAGCCACACCTTGCCGCGGACTGCCTTGGAAGGCGAGGGCGTGAGCGTGGCCGAAGCATTCACAGCCTCGGGCCTGGCCAAGAGCAACAGCGAAGTTCGCCGCACGGTCGAACAGGGCGGCGCCTATGTCAACAACCGCCGCGTGCCGGGCTTCGAGTACCACTTGACCGCCCAGGACCTGGCCAGCGAAACCGTGATGGTGCTGCGCTCTGGCAAGAAGAAGTACGCCCTGCTGCGGTTTGAGTAACGGCCAGCCCGCCCCGCCCCTCTGCCCGACCGGGCTGAGATTGCCCTGAACTGACGCCTGCCGCGGGGCGACATCGGTCCTGCCGGCAAGCTATGATGGACGCAGTACGTCCATACGTTCCCGCCTCCGACGCACCTTTGCCCCCCACCAATCGCTATGGCTGATACGTCCGATCTGCGCGGCATATTCACACCCAACCTGGTGCCCCTGGATGCTAAGGGCCAGATCAACGAGGCGGAACTGCGCCGCTACACCGACTGGCTGATCGCGCGCGGCGTGCATGGCCTGTATCCCAACGGGTCTACAGGCGAGTTCACGCGGTTCACGGTCGAGGAGCGGCGGCGAATCATCGAAATCGTCACCGACCAGGCGGCTGGCCGGGTGCCGGTGCTGGCCGGCGCTGCCGAAGCCAACACCCGCGAAACGATCCGCGCCTGCGAAGCCTATCACGAGATGGGAGCCCGGGCGGTAGCGATTGTTTCGCCGTTTTATTACAAGTTGAGCCCGGCATCGGTGTACGCGTACTTCAAGGAGATCGCCGACAACTCGCCGATTGACGTCACGCTGTACAACATTCCGATGTTTGCCTCGCCAATCGACGTGCCGACCGTGCAGCGGTTGGCCGACGAGTGCCCTCGCGTGGTGGCGATCAAAGACAGCTCAGGCGACTTGCCGCATATGATGCGGATGATTGCGGCGGTGCGTCCCAACCGGCCCGAGTTCCGCTTCCTCACCGGCTGGGATGCCGCGCTGGTGCCGATGCTGGTGGTGGGCTGCGACGGCGGCACCAACGCCACCAGC
>Ga0182738_1005396_pt1 | contig 13684 bp, 14 predicted proteins | sample eDN5th30CBELigMG_FD_128876 | JGI IMG/M metagenome (GOLD analysis project Ga0182738, IMG submission 128876) | Enriched Miracle-Growth compost microbial communities from Emeryville, California, USA - eDNA 5th pass 30_C BE-Lig MG (version 2)... ...
GCATCGACTTCGAGCGCATGGCGCGCATCGCCCACGACAACGGCGCCCTGTTCATGGTGGACATCGCCCACTATGCGGGCCTGGTGGCGGGCGGCGTCTACCCCAACCCCGTGCCGCACGCCGATTTCGTCACCTCGACCACGCACAAGTCGCTGCGCGGCCCGCGCGGCGGCGTGATCATGATGAAGGCCGAATTCGAGAAGGCCGTCAATTCCGCCATTTTCCCCGGCATCCAGGGCGGCCCGCTGATGCACGTCATCGCCGCCAAGGCCGTGGCTTTCGGCGAGGCCCTGCAGCCTGAATTCAAGGCCTATGCCGCCCAGGTGGCGGCCAATGCCCGCGTGCTGGCCGACACCCTGGTCAAGCGCGGCCTGCGCATCGTGTCGGGGCGCACCGAAAGTCATGTGATGCTGGTGGACCTGCGCGCCAAGGGCATCACCGGCAAGGCAGCCGAGGCCGTCCTGGGCGATGCGCACATCACGGTCAACAAGAACGCCATTCCGAACGATCCGGAAAAGCCCTTCGTGACCAGCGGCATCCGTCTGGGCACCCCGGCCATGACCACGCGCGGCTTCAAGGAAGCCGAGGCCGAACTCACCGGCAACCTGATCGCCGACGTGCTCGACAATCCCAACGATGCCGACAACATCGCCCGGGTGCGCGCGCGGGTCAACGAGCTGACCGCGCGCCTGCCGGTCTACCGCTAATCCAACCGGAACGGGCGCCCGAGGGCGCCCGCAGCGCAGATGAAGTGTCCGTTCTGCAGTTGTGCCGATACACAGGTCGTGGATTCCCGGGTCTCCGAGGAAGGCGACACGATCCGTCGCCGTCGCCGATGCACGGCCTGCGACCGCCGCTTCACGACTTACGAACGGGTCGACCTGATGATGCCTTCCATCGTCAAGCGCAACGGAACCCGGGTGGACTTCGATCCGGCCAAGCTGCATGGCAGCATGGCGCTGGCGCTGCGCAAGCGCCCGGTCAGCGCCACGGCGCTGGATGCCGCCGTGGCGCGCATCCAGGAGCGCCTGATGACGAGCGGCCGACGCGAAGTACCGTCCGATCACGTCGGCGAGCTGGTCATGTCCGAACTGCGCCAACTCGACCCCGTGGCCTATGTGCGTTTCGCCTCGGTCTACCGCAGCTTCGAGGATCTGCGCGAATTCGTCCAGGCTATCGACGAATTCCGCCGCGCGGACGATGCCGATGACCCGGCCTGAAATCCCGTTTTCCACCGAGGACCACCGTTGGATGCGGCGCGCCCTGGCGGTGGCCGATCAGGCCCTGTTCGTCAGCAGCCCGAACCCCCGCGTCGGTTGCGTGCTGGTGCGCGACGGCCGCTGGCTGGCCGAAGGCAGCACCCAGCGGGCGGGCGGGCGCCACGCCGAAGCCCAGGCCCTGCACGAGGCCGCGCTCGAGGGCGTGGATGTGCGCGGCGCTACGGCCTACGTCACGCTGGAACCCTGCAGTCATACGGGCCGCACGCCGCCGTGCGCCGATGCGCTGATCGCGGCCGGCGTCGCGCGGGTCGTGGTCGCGCTGCGGGACCCCAACCCCAAAGTGGCCGGCACCGGGATCGGGCGGCTGCGGGCAGCAGGCATCCAGGTCGACGTCGGCTTGTTCGCCGATGACGCCCTGGCGCAGAATCCCGGTTTTTGCGCGCGGATGACGCGGGGCACGCCCTGGCTGTGGCTGAAGTCGGCCTCTTCTTTCGACGGCCGTACGGCGCTGCCGGACGGCCGCTCGCAGTGGATCACGGGTGACGCCGCGCGCGACGACGGACATCGCTGGCGGGCGAGATCCTGCATGGTGCTGACCGGCATCGGCACGGTCCTGGCCGATGATCCCATGCTGGACGTGCGCGCGATCGAGACGCCTCGTCAGCCGATCCGTGCCGTGCTGGACACCCAGTTCGTGCTGGGCGAGCAGGCCCGGGTCATCAACGGCGATCCGGTCTGGATCTTCACCGCGCGGCCCGACGCCGGCAAGGCCGCCCGCTTGGCGGCCCGCAATGTGCGCGTCATCGCACTGCCCGCGGATGCGCACGGCGGCCTGTCCCTGGAGGCGCTGATGCGCTGGCTGGGCGAGCACGAGATCAACGAGGTGCATGTCGAGGCCGGTGCGCGGCTGCAGGGCGCGCTGGTGCAGGCCGGCCTGGTCGATGAATGGGTGGCTTACCTCGCGCCTTGCCTTTTGGGCGAAGGGCAGGGCCTGGCGGCGCTGCCATCGCCGATCACGGGCCTGGACCAGGCCTATCGGTACGAATTCCTGGACGTCATGCAATTGGGCCGGGACATGCGGCTACGGCTGCGCGAGCCGGCGCGCTGGCGCGCGCTGGTCGGGGCTTGTGGTTTGAAAACAGGGTAAATCCATGTTCACTGGTATCGTCGCGGCCGTGGGCCGCATCACCGAGGTCCGTCCCCTGGGAGACGGCGAGGCTGCGGGTGTACGCCTGCGCATCCAGGCCGGCGGCCTGCCGCTGGCGGCCACCCGCCTGGGCGATTCGATCGCCATCCAGGGGGCCTGCATGACGGCCGTCGCCCTGCATGGGGATTCGTTCGAGGTCGATGTGTCGCGCGAAAGCCTGGACCGCACCTGTGGCCTGGACCGGCCCGGCGAGGTCAACCTGGAACACGCCCTGCGGCTGGGCGACAGCCTGGACGGGCATCTGGTGTCCGGCCACGTCGACGGCGTGGGCCGCGTGACCCGTTTCGACGCCGTGGAGGAGTCGACCGAACTGCGCGTCATCGTCCCCGCCCATCTGTCGAAATACCTGGCCTACAAGGGGTCGGTCACGGTCAATGGCGTCAGTCTGACGGTCAACCGGGTGGATGACCAGGAAGAGGGCACGGAAATCTCCATCAATCTGATCCCGCACACGGTACAGGTCACGACCCTGCGCAACCTGGCGGTCGGCAGTCCGGTGAACCTGGAAATCGATCTGATCGCGCGCTACGTCGAGCGCATGGTGGGTGGCATGGGGACGGCGGCGCCCGCCGCAGGCACAGGCATTGTCTGATCGCCAGGCGCTGACGGATTCGACATTATTCTGTTAGAATAGCGGACTTCGTCTGTCGCCATGGCGATCAGACGTACAGGACAGGTGGCCGAGTGGTTGAAGGCGCACGCCTGGAAAGCGTGTATACGTGAATAGCGTATCGGGGGTTCGAATCCCCCCTTGTCCGCCAAGAATTATTTTAAGTTGCTGATTATTAAGTAAAAAAATGCAGCTTGAATATGTAACCCCACGCATGGCCCCACTTGATCGCATGACTCAAGTACTGTTGTTTATTTGAGATGTCAAAAAAAAAACCCACCTTACAGGCGGGTTTCTCCCACTACTTTAGACACAGTAACGTACTAGTATTCCTCGTAATTTCCGGTTTTCCCGCAATACTTGTTCCATTGAGCGTTAGAAGTATAGGATTTCCCGTCGACTATGACTGTGCCTTCGCGGTTATAGCCACCAAAACCGTTTTTTGCCCGGTATAAGTAACACAGCGCGCCGTTGTCCAGGTTTACTGCTTTCCATTCCCACTGCAAAGAGTCAGGATCACGAAGCGATTGTTTTATAGCCATCTCGCCGAAGCTTATTGCGTAAAGCCTAGCTTTGGCAGCCGCTTTCTCGGTGTCTTCTTTCGTTTTGGCGGCTAGTTTCTTTAGCCGTTCTTCCTCTTTAGCCTTCGTAGTCTCTGCGGTATCGGTCGATGGTGTGTCGGGAGCGGCGGCGATTTTTGCGGCTTCTGTCTGACCGGTCATTTTCGACGGTTTGTCTGATGTTAGGCCACTGATGACGCCCGGCAAAACAAAAAACATAACAAGCCAGAACCACACGCGCTTGTAAATGGGTTTCTTTGGTTTGTCGCTCAAAATGTTCCCCTTCGTATCTTGGTGATTCTGGATTTTTCAGTTTACCACTTCAAAATTTATAGCATCTGGATCGGTTGTCGGTCTAGAGGCGGAACATGCGTCTATTGGTCACGATACACAGCGCACCAAAGCGTTACGACAGAGGGGGCGCGATGCTGTGCAGCACGGGCCTCGAAAGTCTCCAGGTCTTCATCCGGAAGCCTGTCTATGCGGCCACTATCACAGGTGAAGGCAATGATCTCATCGGCAGCATAGGGGTCTAGCATGATGAAAATGTTGTGCAGCGGCTTTGCTACGCATTGGGTGCGCTCAAGTGCTTGCAGGCGTAGCTCTATGCGTTTTGGCATGATTATCACGCGTCCAATAGTTTTTGTACCACTTGGTTTAATGCGACCTGATAGGCATCACGTTCATCGGGAGTGGCAGGGCGCCACCCATCGCTGCCTACTGGAAATACGACATCAGCAATTTCCAATGCCAAGCTGTTTCCTTCAATAAAGCGAATCTTTGGTCTGCGGTTTTCCCGCCTTGGTCGCAAGGCCTCCAGTACAGCGATCCGTTTCCGTACTGAGGCTTTCATGTTAATCATTCGCTTTCTGAGCAACCTCTAAGGCGCTGATACGCTGCTCGATGTCGCTTGTTTCGATGGTTTGGCGGAGTATGTTCAATACATAGGCTAATTTTGTGCCGTCTGCGGGCGGTGTCTGCCCTGTCCTCATGCTTCGATACAGGCGCGCCAATTCTCGGCGCACGTCCAGCGCGGTAGATAGCGGTAATCGAAGGCGCCGGGGGTGGGTAGGTTCAGGCCCTAATACTTCCCATTCGGGGCTTTGCGGGGTTTCGTTTGTGTCTTTATCGGCCATGTTTCAGATTCCAGATAGCATATTTCAGGTGCTTAACGGGGTATTGGGGGAATTTGGGGTTTATTTCCGTCCCTTCTATAAATGTGTCATTGGCAGTTTTCATGCGAAGGGTTGGGAAATACCCCCCAAACCCCCGAAACCCCATCTATACAGTGCGTACTACCCAACTATGGCCGTGTTTTATGTTTCGTTCTGCTTGATCCAGGCGCAGCCCGGCTACTACGCGGCCACGATGACGGCGCAGCCAGCCCGAGAAATAACGGGTCTCAAACTCGCCACGGCCACGCGGTGGAATGCCAACATCAGAAAGCGCGTCGCGTAGTGCCATTTCGTCTTCGCTTCGATGGGTGTTGCTATCGCGCATCAGGTCAGCTAGGTCTTTGACGTGCACTGCTCGCGATCCATACCAGGTGTGCCATGCCTCTAACACAGCGATATGTTGCGCGTGGTGTGGGTCTTCTGCTTTCGACAGTTTCAGCACCTCCAGCAGGTCAGCCATCGGTGCGGGTGCCAGCCCTTCATGCACTAGCCAGCAAATGCACTGCCTTACAAGGCGTTCCCACTCGTTGAAGCTGCCAAAGCCACCGCCCCCGATAGCAGGCGCTCCAGCGGCCTGATATGACATCAGCACGGCCAGCAGGTCGGCGCGGTAGGCGTGAAGCTTTCCACGGATCATTTTGCGCGGGTCAAACGAGAAGCGGCGGGCTTCGGGTGCTTCGCTGTTGGCGTCCAGCGTCACGGGCAGTACGCGTCGAAATAAGTCCCCGCCTGGGCTTACGTTGTTTCCGTTCAGCACGATCAGGGCGCGGTTCTGCACGCTTCGTACTTCCGATTTACCCAAAATACGGCCTTCGGGTTCGGCACTGGTCAGCATGGCGCACAATGCCGCGCTTTCGATAACGCCGGTCAGGTTGTCCATTACCAGCCCGGCTCGGCCAGTCAGCAGCGAAGCAAACAGGCGCTTTTCTATTTCTTCGGGGTTGCTCTCGGGTAGCGGCAGCGCGGCCATCGGCGCCCCCGCCACCAGCATCAGACATTCTGATAACAGGGTTTTACCCGTACCCGGCGCATAGGCGCGGATCAACCAGCCCGGCGCAGTAGGCAGCGTTGCTCGGCATACCGTTGTCAACAGCCCGGCCAGAAATACAGCGCGGCTCAAGTCTCCATCAAAAGGAAATTCAGCGAAGGGTTCCCATATACGGGCCAAAGCCTCCCGTAGCGCCTCACTAGCAAGGGGGCGCGGTGTCTGTCGCTCCGGGAAATTGTCCAGGTATAGCAGTTCGGTAGGGGCATCAAAGCCGGGGCGTTGAATCACGCTACCATCGGGGCGCATCACTGGGAACGTCACAATACCCGCCACTTTCGGTAGCCCCCAATCACCACGGGCAGCCATGACACGCGCGGCCAGGTCTTGCGGGCAGTCGGTCGGTTGCCATGTTGGCGGGTTGGCGCGTCGGTCAAACGTCTGGAATTGAAAGCACTGCTCAAGGTGGGTTCTAAGCCACGGCAGCTCAACCAGAACCAGCACACCATCGGCCAGTCTTACCAGTTGCCCGGCGCGCTCGAATACCTCACCATCACAGCGCAGGCGCTCCAGCACGGCTGCCACCGCGCGCGGTGAATCTCCGCGAGCCAGTTTCAGAACGCTGGCAGGTCGCAACAAGCTATAACGCTGTCCGCCGTGGGCGTGTGAATACAGGTAAGGGCGCCCCCCGCTTCGCAGATTAAGCCATGCAATGCGCTGATCTTTGCCAAGCCCTAGCGGATCGGCGAAGCGTTCCCCGTGCCATCGGTCGGGATCGTCCAGCAGTTCGCCCACGGTCACACGTTGCCCGCTTCGGTGCGTCAGTTCAAAGTCACCCCATAGGCGGTAATCAGTCACAGCAGCCCGCAGGCGTTCTACCTTTTCTTCGCGTTCGTTTTCGCTCAGGGTTGCCGGTAAGGCCGCCACACGTTCAGCCACCCATGCTTCGCGCGCGTCGTGCTGTTCAAATAGCAGCGCGCCATCATCACGGGCAACGGCTTTTATTTCTTGTAGCCGTGCGGCTTCGGTCGGTGTCAGGGGGGCTATAGCCTGGGCGGTGTCTAGCGGCAAGGCATCGCCATTTATTACTTCCGGCGCTGGCCGCCGGGCTGTAAGCGGTGGCACGGTCACGGGGGCGGCGGCGAAGTCCAGGCGGCAGGGTTGCCATACGGCGGCATCAATTAACGCGCGTTCTAGCAGCGTACCGGCTCGGCTTATGTCATAGCGGCCATGCCCGGCCAGCCATAGCCGGTCAAATAGTGCTTTACCTGCTCTGGGTATATCGCGGGCATCCGTTACCAGGACATACAGCCTTTGCCCTCTCAGGCCGGTTATTTCTTCGCCGGTGTCCCTGTTATAGATACAACTTGATCCAGACGGCCCCCAGACCATCGGGGCGGCATCTATTGCGGGGCAGGCTTCGCATAGTGCAGCCAGCAGGGCGTTACGGTTTAGCGGGACACCAGCGGGGGCGGGGTCATAGTCCAGCATTAACCAGCCGGTAGTGGCAGGCCATCGGAAATGTTCGTTATCGCGCGCTATGCTGCCCGGTGCAGCCTCAGGCAGTTTATTTTGAGTAACGATAGGGTGCGGCTGCCCATCGGCAGGTATGCCAAATGTCAGAGCTTGGGTTGTTTGCAAGCTTTGCAGGAGTTCGACCATTTCCGCCGGGGAGCCAATCGTAATGGGCTCTGCCATTCCATCGGTCATATGCCCGGCTTGTTCTTTTTTCGGCTGCCCGTTAACAATGCACCACTGTTTCGTTAGGCGCTGGGCAGAAGTAATAAGCGTGATATTCATGCTTGCACCTCTGCCGGTTCGCTTGTCAGTGAATATAAGGCGCAGCCGTGATGCTGGAACCCGTCGCGGTCGGTCAGCGTGATTCGTTCCGTTATGATTTCGTAACCCACGCGGCGCAGTTCGATAATGCGGGCCGGTGCCTGATAGCAGCCCATACGGCGCAGGTCATAGGATGTTTTCGGGCCGGTGCGTAAAGCGTCAATGATCCGCAGCCTTTGGGCTTCGCTGGCTGTCGATACCGGGGTAAAATGGCCTTGGTCTTTGGCGCTCTCACTGCTCTTTGTGGTGGGGGCGTTTTTCATTGTTTGCCCTCCTGTTTCCAGCAGTTAGGGCTAGCAAGCCAGGCGCGGATTTCCTCGACACGAAACCCTACGCTATTTGGGCCAAGGCGAACGGGAGCGGGGAAAGTTCCGTTTTTGATCCAGCGATAGATCGTCGGCTTTGATTTGGTGGTGACGGCGCAAACCGTGTGAATTGGCGTGAAGCCAATGGGTGGCAGGTGAATAGCAAGCGCTTCCATATCATCAGTTCCTTGCTTGCGCGAGTTATGCGCGGATCAAGGCGGGCCGATGATGCCCTGATACCGCGCAAACCGCGTTAAATCGGCTTGATGCTATGTTTGCTTATGTAGGACACCGTTAGAAGTACTAGTGCGTCGCAGCGGCTAGACTTTACGTCGCAGCGGCTAACTTGGGTTTGGGAATTTTAATTAATGCTTTTCTGGCTGTGGCGAATGACATTCCTAATGCAGCACACTCCTCCTCTGCACAGCGATCTCTAGTACTGTATTTTCCAGTAGCCCAAATTTCCTGTATTTTTCTCCGCTTTTCGCGGCTCCCCCTTGGCTTATCGTGTCTCACATTGGCGGACTTCCTTGCTTTCTCGCTTTTGTCGTCTTTCACTTTTGTTAGTTCGGCGGTTACGCGGTGATATGCAGCGTCTGACGCAAATCTCAACATCATCTGCATGACTGCGCCGGGGTATATATACGGCTCGTTGTAAGAAGATTCTAAGAACGCATCAAAGGCGGCAGCGGGGTTGCCATCGCTGTCTAGCGCCCCCTTCAGGACGGCCAGTAAGCGTTCGGCCTGCTCGGTCGCTTCATTTCGTACTAATTTATGTATTTGGTTCCATGCAAGTGTCTCTGGGAACTTTCTACCAAAGTATTCGCTCATCCTGCATTCCTTATCTGAATTACGTTTTCGGTTGTTCGCCCCATAACGTGATCGGCCCATGACTGCATTAACTTAGTGCGGGCTGTGAGGCGGTCGGTACGTTCGTAGGCAGCTTGAACCTTGTTGCCTATGGTGTGTGCCAAGCTACGTTCCGCCAGATCAGTGCTTACGCCATGATCAGCGCACCAGTTGCGGAAACTTGCTCTAAACCCGTGGGCGGTTGCGATCCGGCCCTGTATGTCGCTGCTTGCTTGTGCTTTGCGTAGCAGACTGGTCAGCGCCATATCGGATAGTTCGCCCCCACGCAGGGCAGGAAAAACTAGAGCGTCAGGGGCGGGCGTTTCATCGCCTTGCAGATTACGAAGCAAGGCCAGGGCGTCATCGGACAACGGGACACGGTGCGGCTGCTTTGCTTTCATGCGTGTTGCCGGAATAATCCAAAGTTGGCCGTTCAGATCAAATTCCTGCCAGGTGGCTCCTCGAACCTCACCAGATCGTGCGGCGGTCAGGATGGCAAACAGTAATGCCGCGCGTGATCCCCATACCGGCGGGCGGTTCAGGTGATCTCGAACAAATACCGGAATGTCTTTCCATGGCATCGCCGGATGGTGTCTTATTTGTGCCGTTTCTTTTTTATTGGATAGGGGCAGCAGCGCCCCTACGTCATCAAGCGGGTTTGCGACGATGAACTTCCGGGCGCGGCAAGCGGCCATAACGGCGCTGCAGCGCATTTTTACCCTCTTTGCCGTTTCAGGTATGGTCAGCCAGATCGGCGCCAGTGCATCGCCGAAATGTGCGACTTGCAGGTGATCCACACGAATACCGCCGATAGTCGGGAATATGTGTTGTTCAAGACTGGCTATCCATTGAGCCTTGTGCTTGTCGTTTCGGAAGCCCGGCGCCAGAAGTTCCCAGTGATCCCTTGCCGCCTGTTCAAAGGTTGGGATTTTGCGTTGGGTTTGACGCGCTAGAATCGGGTCGATCCCGTCTTGTATCTGTTCGCGGGCTGCTAAGGCTTTTTCAATAGCGCGGGCTACGCCAGTATCGGGAAATGAACCCAGACCCATGTCACGACGCTTGCCGGTAACTGGGGATACATACCGAATGATCCACTTACCTTTGCCGCGATCCGATCCGGGGAACAAATACAAACCTGTTACGCCCCCCGGTATAGGCTTGTCTCCGGGCTTAATGGCTCTTGCCGTTCTGTCTGTTATGTAACCCATCATCCGGCCCCACACGTTTGCATAGATTGGATGATACTGTCTGATACTCGCTAAGTCATTAACTAATTGATATTTATAATGTATTGTTTTCCGATGATACTCGGTGATTCTATGAAACGGCAGACCCCTTGTCCGCCAATGATTTCAAGCCCTTGATCGCATCGCCGCGCTCAAGGGCTTTTGCTTTCCGGGAGATTGCGCAGGCACCGGATTTGCCGGCCTGCCGTCGCTGTTCAGGACCGGGGCGCGATATCCCGCAGCATCTGTTGCGGGCATCCCGCCTGGTCATAGGCCGGGTCGTCGGGGAACCGTCCGGCGCCATCGGCCCAGAGGATCTGCAGCACCCCGATCGAGTCGCCGAAACGGCTGCTGGCCTGCGCAACCCGCTGTTTGATCACGAAAGGGGTCGAGACGTCGCGCAATCGCACCGGGATGCGGACGGCAGGGCCGGGCTGTTGTCCGTCGGCCAGCCCGCCGGTCCGGCGGCCGTAGGCGACGACATCGGCGATCACATCCATGGCCAGGGCGTGGTCCAGCGTGCCGGTCACGATCAGTTCGGCTTGTCCGGACCGGGCCAGGCCGATGGTGTGCAGAAACCAGGCGGCCGGATCCATGTCTTCGTCGGCCACGACCAGATGGGTGTAGTCGTGCCACTTCAGCTTGTCTTCCAGAAAGCCATGCAGCTTGTCGCGGTTCCTGTCCTGTTCCGATCGGGCCACGTGGGTCTGTCCTGTCCGGTTGCTGGCGGATGAAATGATCAGTCCATGCCCGGCACAGTGTTCGAGAACCCGCAGTCCACGTGCAGGATTTCGCCGGTGACGCCGCTGGCCAGGTCCGACAGCAGGAAGGACGCCGCCTTGCCGACGTCCTCGATGGTGACATTGCGGCCCAGCGGGGACTGGGACTCTACGTACTTCAGCATGTTGGAGAAGTCGCGGATGCCGCTGGCCGCCAGGGTCTTGATCGGACCGGCGGAAATGCCGTTGGCGCGCAGGCCCTTGCGGCCCATGGAGCGGGCCAGGTAGCGCACGCTGGCCTCCAGGGAGGCCTTGGCCAGGCCCATCATGTTGTAGTTGGGGATGGCCTTTTCCGCGCCCAGGTAGCTCAGGGTCAGGACCGAGCCGTTGCGGCCTTCCAGCATGGGCAGCGCGGCCTTGGCCAGGGCGGGGAAACTGTAGGCGGAAATGTCGTGGGCGATACGGAAGTTCTCGCGCGTCATGCCGTCCAGGAAGTCGCCTTCCAGGGCGTCGCGCGGGGCGAAACCGATTGAATGGACCAGGCCGTCCAGGCCGTCCCAGCGTTCGCGCAGCGTGGCGAAGGTGGTTTCGATCTGATTGTCGTCGGAAACGTCGCAGGGAATGACGATGTCGCTGCCCAGTTCCTCCGCGAAGCCGCGCACTCGGCCCTCGAAGCGTTCGCCGACGTAGGTGAAGGCCAGTTCGGCGCCTTGGGCGCGACAGGCGTGCGCGATGCCGTAGGCGATCGAGCGGTTGGAAATGACGCCTGTGATCAGGATGCGTTTGCCGTTGAGAATACCCATGATGTGTCCTATGAAAATTTATCCTTGTGCATCCGCGCCTGGCACGCGCAGGCGCTGGCCTGTGGACAAGGAGGAGCCTTTCAGGTTGTTGAGTTTGCGCAGGGCGTCTACCGAGGTGTTGTAGCGCCGTGCCAGCGAATACAAGGTGTCGCCCCGGCGGGTCGTGTGGGTGCGGATGACGGGCTTGGGCCGCAAGTCGGTGGCGTGTGGCCGGTTGACGATGCGGATCGAGCTGCCGGTTCGTCCGGCCGCGGCGGCCTGGGGCGCCGAATCGGCGGCGGGCGCCGGGTAGGAAGCCAGCATGAGGCCGCCGGCCGGGGATTCCCGTGCCGGGATCAGCAGTGTGGCGACGGTGGCGCGGGTCTGCTTCGCGCTCAGTTTGTTGGCCTGACGCAGCTGGTCCAGGGTGATGCCGTGCGCCTTGGCGATGCTGGCCAGGGCCTGGCCCTTTTTGGGGTGGACGACCTGCCAGGACGACAGGCGGCCCGTGTAGGATTCGAGGTTTTCGTTGAAGACGCCGACCTTGTCCAGCGGCAGGTGCAGGGCCGGATTGTGGGCGGCCAGGATGACGGGCCGGTTGTAAGAGGGGTTCAGCGCCTGGAAGTCCTCGAGCGGCATTTCAGCCAGGGCCGCGGCCACGGCGACGTCCATGTCGCGTGTTTTGTGCACCGTGGTGAAATACGGGGCATTGCTGACGTTGGGCAAGGTGATGCCGAATTTGTCCGGGCGGGCGATGATGTTCTTGATGGCCTGGAGCTTGGGCACGTAGTTGCGGGTTTCGTCAGGCATGTCCAGGGCGGTGTACCCGGTGGGCTTGCCGGCGTCGGCGGCCTTGTCCATGGCGCGCTTCACGGCGCCCTCGCCCCAGTTGTACGAGGCCAGCGCCAGGTACCAGTCGCCCTGGAAATCGTAGAGATAGCTCAGGTAGTCCAGCGCCGCCTGGGTGGATGCCACCGGGTCGCGCCGTTGATCGCGCCACCAGTCTTGTGTCAGCTTGTAGTGCTGTCCGGTGCTGGGGATGAACTGCCACAGGCCGGACGCCTGGGACCGGGACAGGGCATTGGGGTTGTAGGCGGATTCGACGAAGGGCAGCAGGGCCAGTTCGGTGGGCAGGCCGCGACGGTTCAGTTCATCGACGATGTAGTACAGGTACTTGCCGGCCCGCTGGCTCATGAGCAGCACCGATTGCGGGTGCGAAGCGTAATAATCGGTCCAGTAGTCGACCCGTTCGTTGCGCAGGTTGGGAATGGCGAAGCCGCGCCGTATGCGGTCCCACATGTCGCGGGGCGGGTGGGTCAGGTCGACGGTGCGAGAGGTGTCTTCCGCCACATAGGCCTGGCGCTGGTCGGCCGTCTGGTGGCGGGTGGCACAGCCGGCCAGCACCACCAGGATCAGCGGCAGGAGAAGTCGCAGGATTTTCATGGGTGGATATCGGGGGAATTTCAGGGCGCGAATTTCCCGATTTTACCCAAGGAATCACATGATTGTGCAAAGGACTTCAGAAATGGCCGGAATCTCCGGGGCCGGACCGGCGCCCTACCTGAAGTCGTTTTTCCATTGGCGCAGGCCGGCGAAGACCGCCTCGGGCGTGTCCAGGGCGGTCCGGGCGTGCCGCGCGACCGCGGCGCGGATGTCGGCCCGGCCGGTGCGCAGGAACGGGTTGGTTTCCAGCTCCAGGCCGATCGAGGACGGCACGGTGGGCAGATCCCGGGTCCGCAGCCGCGCCACTTCCCGGGCGCGTTCCCTCAGGGCGGCGTTGTCGGGTTCGACCTCCAGGGCCCAGCGGATGTTGGATGCCGTGTATTCGTGCGCGCAACACACCAGGGTGTCCGGCGGCAGCCGGGCGAGCTTGCCCAGGGAATCGAGCATCTGGGCGGGCGTGCCCTCGAACAGGCGTCCACAGCCTGCGGCGAACAGGGTGTCCCCGCAGAAGACCGCCAGCCGGCCGGGGTCCAGCGGCCCGGCGTAGGCGATGTGACCCGCCGTATGTCCCGGGATGTCCAGCACCTGGAACCGCAGTCCCGTGCCGGGCAGGTCCACGTCGTCGCCTTCGGAAAGGGGCACGTCGCAAGCCGGGATGTTTTCGTGGCGCGGCCCGTAGACGCGCGCCCCGGTTCGCTGTTGTAATGCACGCACCCCGCCGACGTGGTCGCCGTGATGGTGCGTGATCAGGATGGCTTCCAGGA
>Ga0182738_1005397_pt1 | contig 13680 bp, 15 predicted proteins | sample eDN5th30CBELigMG_FD_128876 | JGI IMG/M metagenome (GOLD analysis project Ga0182738, IMG submission 128876) | Enriched Miracle-Growth compost microbial communities from Emeryville, California, USA - eDNA 5th pass 30_C BE-Lig MG (version 2)... ...
GTCGGCTTGATCGCGCGCCGGGTGCGCCCGAGCAGGCCGGCCACGTCGTCGCGGGCGATCGCCAGGGCGTCGGGCCCGTGCGCGCGTTCGAAGGCGGGCTCGGCGTCGGCGGGGCCGTCGAACCAGAGGATCCGGCCCAGGCGGCGGGCGTCGCAGAACCAGACCGACGCGTCGGGCCTCGCCAGGCGGAAGGTCAGGCGGACGTGCTCCGGCCGGGGGGGCTCGACGAGCCAAAAGCCTCCAGTCATCCGGGGCTGAATGACGATCATCCCCATGTCGTCGTCCAGGTCGACGACGACCCACTTGCCCCGGCGCCCCACCCTCGCGACACGCACCCCCGACGCCCGCGCCGCCAGCTCCTCGGCCGTACATCCCAGCAGCAAGCTCGGGTCGTGAAGCTCCACGCGCCGGAGGGACCGCCCTTCGAGCGCGGGCCGGAGCCCGCGCACCATCGTCTCGACCTCGGGGAGTTCGGGCATCGATCGGCTCGCGGTGGGGGGAAACGGGGACGTCGTGATTATAGGGGCGGGGCCGATCGGCGAGGAAGCGGTCGGCGGCGGTGAAGATTCCGCCAAGAAACAGTCAACATCCGTCACGCCCGATGAAAGTTCTTGACAGCCGCCCCGCGGCGATGGACACTGAATCCCGGTTGGTCGTGCCAAATACCTACCAGAACGAGCCGCCCATGCTGCCAGAGACCCGTCGACGCCGGCTCCGCGACCTGATCGCGGGGCAGGGCTACGCGACGCTCGAAGAGCTGGTCAAGGCGCTCCACGTCTCGGAGAGCACGGTCCGCCGCGACCTGGAGGCGCTGGACCTCTCGGGGGCGGTGAAGCGGACCCACGGCGGGGCGGTCTACTCGGGCGAGGTGCGGGGGATGCCCGCCTTCGACGAGCGGACGCACACGGCGATCGCCGAGAAGCGGGCGATCGGCGAGGCGACCGCGGGGCTCATCGAGGACGGGGACACGGTCCTGCTCGACGGCGGCACGACGACCCTGGAGGTGGCCCGGGCGCTGCTTGGCCGGGAGATCCACGTCCAGGTGGTGACGAACAGCCTGCCGATCGCCCAGCTCGTGGCGGCCAGCCCGAGGGTCGACCTGATCCTGATCGGGGGCTACGTCTACCCGAGGACGGGCGTGGCGCTGGGGCCTTTGGCGATCGCGATGATGCAGGGCATCCGGGTGCGGAAGGCGATCCTGGGGGCGGGCGGGATCATGGCGGACGGGGTGTACAACTCGAACCTGCTGCTGGTCGAGACCGAGCGTCAGATGATGGCCTGCGGCCAGGAGGTCGTGATCGCGGCCGACTGGACGAAGTTCGGCCGGCTGGCGCTGGCGAGGCTCTGCGGGCTGGGCGAGATCACGAGGCTGGTGTGCGACGCCCGGACGCCGGCGTCGCAGCGGGCGATGCTGGAGGCGGCCGGCGTGGTCGTCCACGCGGCCGGGCTCGACGGCCCGGCCGGGGGGGGCGGCGAGGCCGAGGCGGCGGGGTCGGCGGGACCCACGCGCAACGCGACCGACGAGAGGACCGAGGCATGAGCGCGACGGCGACGGCGGACCGCGACCAGATCGAGAGCCTGGTGCGTTCGATCATCCTGAAGAGCCTGGGGGCCGCGGCCCCGGCCCCGGCCGACGGCCGGCCCGGCGGCGACGGCGCGGCGGGCGGGCCGCCGAAGGTGGTCGTGAACATCTCGGCCCGGCACTGCCACCTGACGCAGGAGGACGTGGACGTCCTCTTCGGCAAGGGGTACCAGCTCAAGCCGATGAAGCGCCTGTACCAGGACACCGACTTCGCCGCCGAGGAGACCGTGGCGGTGGTCGGGCCCCGCCAGCGGATGATCCCGGGCGTGCGGATCCTGGGCCCCTGCCGGAAGTTCAGCCAGGTGGAGCTGGCGTTCACCGACGCCATCAGCCTGGGGATCGAGCTGCCGGTGCGGCTCTCGGGCGACATCGAGAACACGCCGGGCTGCCTGCTGATCGGCCCCAAGGGCTCGCTGGTGATGCCCAAGGGTGTGATCCGGGCCGAGCGGCACGTCCACATGGGCCCTCGCGACGCCGAGTACTACGGCGTGAAGCACCTGGACCGGATGAACATGCGGGTCGACAGCCCCTGCCCCGGCACCCTGGAGGGCCTGCTCGTGCGGACCCACCCGGACTGGAAGCTGGAGGTCCACATCGACACCGACGAAGCCAACTCGTGCGACCTGACGCACGCCACCAACGTCACCCTGATCAAGGCCTGACCGCGCCGGCCCGGCCGGTCGGCCGTGCGGACCGTTTCCCCCCTGAACTCCCCCCGGAAGGAGGGCCCCCGTGGCCTCTGCATCCCTCGAAGCGCTCGGAATGATCGAAACCAAGGGGTTCGTCGCGCTCGTCGAAGCGAGCGACGCGATGCTCAAGGCGGCCAACGTGGAGCTGGTCGGCTGGGACAAGGTCGGCAGCGGCCTGGTGACGGCCTTCGTGGCGGGCGACGTGGCGGCGGTCAAGGCGGCGGTCGACGCCGGCGCCGCGGCGGCCAGCCGGATCGGCGAGGTCGTCAGCGTCCAGGTGATCCCCCGCCCGCACGAGGACCTCGGCGGCGTCCTGTCGTTCGCCAACAAGGCCGCGGCGGCCCCCACCAAGGCCGGCTGAGCGGCGAACGACGAGCGAGAAGGAGGCCGAGAGATGGCGACCGTACAGAAGCCCGCGACGCGCGGGAACATCGGGGGGCCGGCGATGAACGGCGAGGCGCTGGGACTGATCGAGACCAAGGGGCTCGTGGGCGTGGTCGAGGCGACCGACGCGATGCTCAAGGCGGCGAACGTGACCCTGGCCGGCAAGGTGTCGGTCGGCGGCTCGTTCATCACGACGCTGGTGCGCGGCGACGTGGGGAGCGTCCGGGCGGCGGTCGAGGCGGGGGCCGAGGCGGCCAGCCGCGTCGGCGAGCTGGTCAGCGCCCACGTCATCCCCCGGCCCGACGCGGCGGTCCTCCGCACGTTCCTGGGCTGATCGCGGCCCCGGCCCGACGACCCCGACCCACCACCCAGACAGACAGGGAGCCGAGATCATGAACGGCAACGCGCTGGGCCTCATCGAGACGATGGGCCTGGTCTGCCTCATCAACGCGGTCGACGCCATGCTCAAGGCGGCGACCGTGGAGCTGGCCAGCCCGATCATCAAGCTCGACGGCGGCGTCGTGAGCGTGATGGTCCGGGGCGACGTCAGCAGCGTCCGCGCCGCCGTCGAGGCCGGGGCCGAGGCCGCGGCCCGCGCCGGCGAGCTCCGCGCGGCCCACGTCATCCCCCGCCCGGGGGCGACCATCGTCCGCGCCTACACGGGGGCCTCGCGTTGAAAGTCCTCGTCGCCAACCTGGGCAGCACCAGCTTCAAGTACCGCCTCTTCGACCTGGGCGACCCGGCCGAGCCGGTCCTGGCCCGGGGGGCGATCGACCGGATCGGCTCCCCGTCGTCCCGGGTGGTCTTCAAGACCGGCCGGGGCGAGGGCGAGTCCGAGCGCCGGGTCGCCGACCACGGCGACGCGGTGCAGCTCTGCCTGGAGCAGCTCACCGACCCGACGGCCGGCGTCCTCGCGGACGCCTCGGAGGTCTCGGCGATCGGCTTCAAGGCGGTGCACGCCCGCAACCTGACCGGCGTCCACCTGGTCGACGACGAGGTTCTGGAGGCGATGGAGGCGTTCGCCGACGTCGCCCCGGCCCACAACCCGCCGTACACCAAGGCCATGCGGATGCTCCGGGGCCGGTTCCCGGGCCTGCCGCTGGTCGCCGCGTTCGAGACCGGCTTCCACCGGACCATCCCGGAGGCCTCGCAGCGCTACGCGATCCCCGAGGAGTGGGCGACCAAGCTGGGCGTCCGCCGCTGGGGCTTCCACGGCGCGAGCCACCGCTACATCTCGTGGCGGATCGCCGAGCTGCTGGGGCGGGACGACCTCAAGGTCATCTCGTGCCACCTGGGCGGGAGCTCCTCGCTGGCGGCCATCCGCGCGGGGGCCTCGGTCGGCTGCAGCCTGGGGATGAGCCCGCAGTCGGGCCTGCCGCACAACAACCGCGTCGGCGACTTCGACGTCTTCGCCCTGCCGGCCGTCCTCCGCGAGACGGGGATGAGCCTGGAGCAGGCCCTCCACGTCCTGGCCGAGAAGTCGGGCCTGGAGGGGATCTGCGGGGCGCGCGACGTCCGCGACGTGGAGTCGGCCGCGGGGGCCGGCGACGCCAAGGCGCAGCTCGCGCTCGACGTCTTCGTCGCCTCGATCCGCCACTACCTGGGGGCCTTCCTCCTGGAGCTGGGCGGGGCCGACGCGATCGTCTTCACCGGCGGCATCGGCGAGAACTCGTCGCTGATCCGCTCCATGACCTGCCGCGACCTGGGCTGGTTCGGGATCGAGCTGGACCCGGCGGCCAACGCCGGCGGCCCGGCCGAGCGCCGGCTCTCCGCCGAGGGCTCGCGGGTCCAGGTCTGGACCGTGCCGACCAACGAGGAGCTGGTGGTCGCCCGCCAGTCCCGCGACCTCTTGAAGTCGGGCCGCAAGGCCTCGGCCTGACCCCGGCCCCACAGGACCCCCGACGATGTTCCTGGCCCGCGTGACGGGAAGCCTGGTGGCGACCCAGAAGGTCGCCTCGATGACCGGACACAAGCTCCTGATCGTCGAGCCCTATCGGGTCGACGACAAGGGGGGGGACCGCCTGGTCCCCACCGGCCGGACGTTCGTCGTCGTCGACGCCCTGGGGGCGGGGCTCGGCGAGATGGTGCTGATCTGCCAGGGCTCCAGCGCCCGGCTGACCCCCGAGACCGAGAAGCTCCCCATCGACGCCGTGGTCATCGGCCTGGTCGACACGGTCGACGTCCGGGGCCGCGTCGTCTTCTCGACCAGGGACGAAACCTGAACGCGGGGGCCCGCCCCGGCCCCCGCGACGCCCCCCCGCCATCCAGCCGACGCTTGGACCACGACCCAGCCCAGGAACCCCGGTGTCCGTCATGCAAACGACCGAAGATCTGATCCGCAACGTGGTCCAGCAGGTCCTCACCCAGATGGGGAGCGGGCCCGCCCCGGCCGGCGCGAACGGCCATGCGTCGAACGGGCGTCCCCCGGCCGAGTCGGGCGACCTCGGCGTCTTCCCGACCGTCGAGTCGGCGACCGCGGCGGCCGAGGCCGCCTTCCAGGAATTCCGCCTCCGCCCGCTGCTCGACCGCAAGAAGGCCGTGTCGGTCATCCGCAAGATCTGCGTCGAGCAGGCCGAGGAGCTGGGCCGCCTGGAGCTGGAAGAGACCCAGATCGGCCGCCTCGACCACAAGATCGCCAAGCTCCGCGACTCGATCCCGCTGATCCCGGGCGTCGAGTACCTGCGGACCGACAACGCCAGCGGCGACGCCGGCGTCACCTTCACCGACTACACCCCGTTCGGCGTCATCGGCTCGATCACGCCGGTCACGCACAGCCTGCCGACCCTGGCCGCCAACGCCATCAACATGCTGGCGGCGGGCAACACGGTCGTCTTCAACGCCCACCCGTCGGGCCGGGCCATCGCCGCCCTGGGCGTCCGGAAGTTCAACAAGGCCATCGCCGAGGCGACCGGCCTGCAGAACCTCCTGACGATCATCGACCCGCCGACCATCGAGACGGCCAACGGCCTGTTCGCCAGCCCGAAGGTCAAGCTGCTGGTCGTCACCGGCGGCCCGGCCGTCGCCCGCGCCGCCCTGGCGAGCAAGCGTCGCGCGATCGTCGCCGGCCCGGGCAACCCGCCGGTCGTCGTCGACGCCACCGCCGACCTCGACCTCGCCTGCAGGTCGATCGTCGAGGGCGCCGCCTTCGACAACAACCTGCTCTGCATCGGCGAGAAGCAGGTCTTCGCGGTCGGCTCCATCTTCGACAAGCTGATGGAGACCATGCCCAAGTACCAGGGCTTCCGCCTCACCGCCCCGCAGGTCGAGTCGCTCACCCGGGCGGCCTTCGAGAACGGGTCCGACGGCAAGCCGCACGTCCGCAAGGAGCTCGTGGGCAAGGACCCGGCGATCCTGGCGGCGCACGCCGGCGTGAAGATCCCGGCCGCCACCCAGCTCCTCTACGGCGAGACCGGGGCCGACCACCCGTTCGTCCAGGTCGAGCAGATGATGCCGTTCGTCCCGTTCGTGAAGGTGCCGGACGTCGACCGGGCCCTGACGCTGGCCCACGCCAGCGAGCACGGCTACGGCCACACGGCCGTCCTCCACTCGCGCGACGTGGCGGTGATGTCGCGGATGGGCCGCCTGATGGACTGCACCATCTTCGTCGTCAACGGCTCCAGCCTGGCCGGGCTCGGGGGCGAGGCGGTGCCGTCGTTCTCCATCGCCGGGCCGACCGGCGAGGGCGTGACCACCCCCCTGACCTTCTGCCGCCAGCGGCGGACGGCCATCGCCGGCGGGTTCCGGTTCGCCTGACCCAGGACGTCGAGACGAGGAGGCCGCCATGCAGGTCGGGCTCGTGGTCGCCACGGCGACCTCCACCGTGAAGCACCCGACGTTCGAGAAGGAGCGCCTGCTGGTCGTCCAGCTCGAAGGGGCGGACGGCCGGCCGGACGGCGAGCCGGTCCTGGCCTTCGACCGCCTCGGGGCGGGCAAGGGGGACCGGGTGCTCCTGACCAGCGACGGGGCCCTGCTCCGCGGCCTCCTCGGCCGCGACACCCCCGGGCGCTGGAGCGTGATGGGGATCCCCGACGGGCGTTGACGGGCTGACGTGGAACGAGGAGGCGGGACGATCGCGATGAGCCAGGCGACGTGGGCCGGATTCGAGGCGAGGCGGAGGGCGACGGCCCCGGGGTTCCCCCCGGCGGCCCCGGCCCCCCCGCGCTCGTTCGACCCGATCCGGGCCGTCGACGAGGCCGTCCGCGACGCCGCCCTGGGGATGTTCCGGACCGCGCCGGCCGCGCCGCGGCCCCTGGGCCTCAACCTCGGCCTCGACCCGATCCGGGCCGTCGACGAGGCGGTGCGGGCCGCCCTGGCCGAGCTGTTCGGCGTCGCCGCCCCCGGCCCCGCCCGGACGACGCCGAAGGCCCCGTCGACGCCCCGCGAGCCGGTCTTCGCCGACCGGCTGTTCGGGCTCCGCCAGGCCGAGGCCCTCGCGGCCGGGGCCGGTTCGGTCCGGATCGCGGCGGGGACGGTCGTCACCCCCCTGGCCCGCGACCTCCTCAAGCGCCGGGGGGTCGTCGTCCGGGTCGCCGGGCTGGCCGAGGTCGCCGCGGCCGCCCGGGGCGAGTGGGGCTTCGCGATCGAGGCGGGCGCGGGCTGGCTCGACGCCCTCCGGCGGTCGTTCCTCCAGGACGGCGGCCTCTGGAACGAGCTGGAGCCCTCGGTCGACGCCGCCGTGGCGTGGCTCGGCGACGGCGAGGGCCGCGGCGCGCTCCTGGTCACGACCGACGGCGCGACGGCCGTCTGGCGGGCCTGCCAATCCCCCGGGGTCCGGGCGGCCTTCGCGGCCGAGCCGGCCGACGTCCAGCGGGCCGTGCGGACGCTCGGCGCCAACCTGATCGTCGTCGACCCGGCCGGCAAGTCGATCGCCTGGATCAAGCAGCTCGCGACCGCGTTCCGGAGGGGCGGCGCCCCCCGGTGCGACGCGGCCGCGGGGCACCTCGAAGGGGGGACGCCATGAGGATCGTCGAGGTGGTGGGCCGCGTGACGCTGTCGCGGGTCCACCCGAGCGTGGTCGGGGCGAGGTTCCCGATCGTCCTGCCGATGCCGCTGGCGGCCCTCCGCGACGGCGCCCCCGACCGCGGCGAGGAGCTGGTCGCCTACGACAGCCTGGGCGTGGGCCCCGGCGACCTGGTCGGCCTCAGCGAGGGGGGCGAGGCGGCCAGCCCCTTCGGCAAGGTCAAGACCCCGATCGACGCCTACTGCGCCTGCCTCATCGACTCGATCTCGTTCTGAGCGAAGGCGGCCCCGGCGCGGAACCGAATCATCCCAAGTTACCGATCGACATTCCCAATCACGACGGCGGAGCGAGGAGCGGCCATGAGCGTCATGAACGAGTGGAAGCTGCGGGAGACGATGTGCGAGATCGGCCGCCGGATCTACAACAAGGGGTTCGCGGCGGCCAACGACGGCAACATCAGCTACCGCCTGAGCGAGGACCGCGTCCTCTGCACGCCGACGCGGGTCTCCAAGGGCTTCATGAAGCCGGACGACCTCTGCATCGTCGACATGGACGGCAAGCAGGTCTCGGGCAAGCGCAAGCGGTCCAGCGAGATCCTCCTCCACCTGACCGCCATGAAGGCCCGCGCCGACATCCGCTCGGCCGTGCACTGCCACCCGCCCCACGCCACGGCCTTCGCCGTCGCCCGCGAGCCGATCCCGAAGTGCGTCCTGCCGGAGATCGAGGTCTTCCTCGGCGAGGTCGCCATCGCCCCGTACGAGACGCCGGGCGGCCAGAAGTTCGCCGACACCATCCTCCCCTACGTCAAGGACACCGAGACGATCCTGCTGGCCAACCACGGCACGATCACGCTGGGGACGGACCTGGAGGACGCGTACTTCAAGACCGAGATCATCGACGCGTACTGCAAGATCCTGATCCTGGCCAAGCAGATCGGCCGGGTGAACTACTACGGCGACGACAAGGCCGCCGAGCTGATCAACCTGAAGCCGGGCCTGGGCATCCCCGACCCCCGGCTCACCCGCGGCCTGGAGAACTGCGACCTCTGCGGCAACAGCCTGTTCCGCGAGGGCTACGGCAACTTCAGCCCCGAGCCCAAGGTCTTCGTCCACCCCAAGCTGGCCGGCCAGCCCGCCGGCGGCGAGACCTCGACCTGCGGCTGCTCCACCGGCGCGGCCGAGGCCCCGAAGGCCGCCCCCGCGTCCAACGGCAACGGCCACGCCGCGGGCCCGAACGTCGACGCCCTGATCCAGTCGATCACCGACCAGGTCATGAGCGCCCTGGGCGGCTCGCCGAAGTGACCGGCCGGTCCCGGCGGGCTTGAATCGACCGGCGAGCGGATCGCGCACGAATCCCGAAAGGTCCCGAAATGAGAGTCAGCATCATCGGCGGCGGCGGCCTGGTCGGCTCGTGCGCGGCCTTCGCCCTCCAGTGCGGCGGGGTCGTCCGCGGGATCGACCTGATCGACGCCAACGCCGACCTGGGGGCCGGGCAGGCGCTCGACCTGCTCCACGGCGCGTCGCTGACGGCCGACCAGGAGATCCGACCGGCCGGCTACGAGGCGATCCCCGCGAGCGACCTCGTGATGATCACCGCCGGCCTCCGCCGCAAGCCCGACGAGAGCCGGCTCGACCTGATCAACCGCAACGTCGAGCTGTTCCTGACGATCCTCGACCAGGTGAAGGCCGCCGGCCTGAAGCGGGAGGCGGTCGTCCTGGTCGTCTCCAACCCGGTCGACGTGCTGACCTACCTGGCGACGCGCCGGCTGGGCCTGCCGGCCTCGCAGGTGATCGGCCTGGGGACGCAGCTCGACACGGCCCGGTTCCGCAGCCTGATCGCCGAGGCCCTGAAGCTGCCGCCGACCCAGGTGACGGCCACGATCCTCGGCGAGCACGGCGACAGCATGGTGCCGATCTGGTCGGCCGCGCAGGCCGCCGGCCTGCCGCTCGACCGCTTCCCCGGCTGGACCCCGTCGCTCGGCGAGTCGCTCTTCGCCCGGGCCAAGGGGAGCGGGGCCGAGGTCATCAAGCTGAAGGGGGGCGCCGGCTTCGCCGTCGGCCTCTCGATCCGCGACGTCGTCCACGCCGTCGCCCTCGACTCCCGGCGCATCCTGCCGGTGTCGTCGCTGGTGGACGGCCCGTACGGCATCCGCGACGTCTGCCTCTCGATCCCGACGGCCGTCGGCCGCGGCGGGGTCGTCGCCCACCGCGAGATCGAGCTCTGGACCAAGGAGACGGCGGCCCTCCAGCGCTCGGCCCAGGTCCTCCGCGAGACGATCGACCAGGTCCTCAAGGGCAACCCCAGGGCCGCCGGCAAGGCCCCGGCGCAGGCCGCGAGCCAGCCGGCCGACGCCGGCCCGAGGCCGGTCCGGGTGACGATGGGGGGGGGCGGGGGCGGGCCGATCGTCGGCGCCGCCTCGCGGGTGACGGTGTCGGGTCTGGGCAACGGGAACGCCAACGGTTACGGCAAAGGCTACGGCCGAGGGGGCCGCTGAGATGTTGAAGTCGCTCGACCGCAAGCTCGCCGCGATCCACGCGAACCCGAACTGCCGGGAGTTCATCCTCGCCGACGCCAAGGACGCCGACATGGCCCTGGGCCTCGGCGCCCCGGGCCGCTCGCCCGAGCTCCACGCCGGCGAGGTCCGGTTCAAGACGCTGGAAGAGTACCGCGAGCAGATGCGGCTCATCACCCGGCAGGGCCTCGTCGACATCATGCTGATGTCGGCCAGCTCGAACTACGCCCTCACCTTCGGCGAGCGGCTGTTCGACGGCTCCCACGTCACGCCCGCCATCCGGGCCAACGACACCACCGACATCCACCTGGCGCGGGGGGCGTCGTACGCCGCCGAGCCCGCCCGGCCGTTCCGCACCGCCAGCCTCGACCACGCCATGTGCGGCCACCTCGACTGCAAGCCCGAGGAGCGCACGCTGGGCGCCGACCTGGGCCTCTACAGCGTCACCTTCAACAACGAGCTGTCCCGCGACCTGGCGACGCTGGAGCGGTTCCACGCCTTCCGCGAGGAGGCCGAGCGCAAGGGCTTCCGCTACTTCCTGGAGGTGTTCGACCCCAACGTCGACACCGGGATCGCCCCCGAGACGCTGCCGTTCTTCCTGAACGACATGATCACCCGGATGCTCGCCGGCGTCGCCCCGGCCGGCCGGCCGGTCTTCCTCAAGATCGTCTACCACGGCCCGAAGGCGATGGAGGAGCTGGTCCGGTTCGACCCGCACCTGGTCGTCGGCATCCTCGGCGGCTCGTCGGGGACCACCCGCGACGCCTTCCAGCTCCTGCACGACGCCCAGAAGTACGGCGCGAAGGTCGCCCTCTTCGGGCGGAAGATCAACCACGCCGAGAACCAGCTCGCGTTCGTGCAGTTCCTCCGCCTGATCGTCGACGGCGTGATCGCCCCGGTCGACGCGGTGAAGGCGTACCACGCCGTGCTGGCGAAGCTGGGCGTCGCCCCGCACCGCTCGCTGGAGGACGACCTCCAGGTGACCGAGCAGTCGATGAGCTACGCCGGCGGCAAGACGGTCACCGTCCCCGCGATGCCGAAACCCGAGCCGGCGGCCCCCGCCCCGGCCCGCCCGCAGGCCCCGAGCCCCTTCGCCGCGGCCCCCTCGGCGAACGGCTCGCACGCCGCCGGGAACGGCAAGCCCTCCGCGAACGGCGACGGCTTCCACGGGGCGCCCCGGCCGCTGGTGACCGAGTCGCGGTCCTCGCGCGAGTACGCCAACGGCGACGGGGCCTCGGCGGCGGGGTCGGCCCCCGACGGCCGGCCCGACTTCGGCCGCATGAGCCCCACCGACCGGCTGGCCTACCACCGGGCCCGGCTGGGACTGGGGCGCTGACGGCGGCCGGCGATTCTCGTACCCTGGCCTCCTGGCCGTCGAGGCCGGCCCCCTCTCCCGGGCCGGGCCGGCCCGACCGCCTGGGAACCGGGTCCGCCCCCGGGCGGGGAGAATCGCATGATTTCGGTCCGTTCGCGTCGAATCCTCGTGCTCGCGGCCTGCGCCGCGGCCGCCCTCCCGCCCGCGGCGTCGTCGGCCGCGCCGGAGGTCGACTCCGTCAAGGCGAGCTACACCAAGTATGAGTTCCTGATCCCCATGCGGGACGGGGTCCGCCTGTTCACGGCGGTCTACGCCCCCAAGGACCGGTCGAAGGTCTACCCGATCCTCCTCAACCGGACGCCCTACGGCGTGGCCCCCTACGGCGCGGACGCCTACAAGTCCGAGCTGGGCCCCTCCCCCCTCTTCAGCCGCGACGGCTTCATCTTCGCCTACCAGGACGTCCGCGGCCGGTACATGTCCGAGGGCGAGTACGTCAACATGCGCCCGCACCGGGCGATCAAGACCGACGCGGCCGAGGTCGACGAGAGCACCGACACCTACGACACGATCGACTGGCTGCTGAAGAACGTCGGCGGCCACAGCGGCAAGGTCGGCCAGTGGGGGATCTCGTACCCCGGCTTCTACACCTCGATGGGGATGATCGACGCCCACCCGGCGCTCAAGGCGTCGTCGCCCCAGGCGCCGATCGCCGACTGGTTCGCCGGCGACGACTGGCACCACAACGGGGCCTTCTTCCTCGCCCACGCGTTCAACTTCATGTCGAGCTTCGGCCACCCCCGGCCGGCCCCGGTCAAGCGGAACGCCCACGACCGCTACATGTACAACGACAGGGCCGACGCCTACGCCTTCTTCCTCGACCTCGGCCCGCTCGGCAACGCCGACTCGCGGTACTTCAAGGGGGACGTGCCGTTCTGGAACGAGATGATGCGGCACGCCGACTACGACGACTTCTGGAAGGCCCGCGACATCCGCCCCCACCTGAAGAACGTCAAGCCGGCCGTGCTCAACGTCGGCGGCTGGTACGACGCCGAGAACCTCTTCGGGCCCCTGGAGACCTACCGGGCCGTCGAGGCGTCGGGGCCGAAGGCGGCCAACGTGCTCGTCATGGGGCCCTGGCTGCACGGCGGCTGGGCCGGCGGCGACGGTGCCTCGCTCGGGCCGATCGCCTTCAACTCCAACACGGCCGAGCACTACCGCGGCGAGATCGAGTTCCCGTTCTTCCGGTCGATCCTCAAGGGGGAGGGCCCCGGCGACCTGCCCGAGGCCCGCGTCTTCGAGACCGGGACGAACCAGTGGCGGGAGTTCGACGCCTGGCCCCCCCGCGAGGCCCGGCCCAGGACCCTCCACCTGGCCGCCGGCGGCGTCGTCGCCCTCACGCCCCCCGAGGGGGCGGCCGGCGCGGCCCCGACCTTCGACGAGTACGTCAGCGACCCCGCCCGCCCGGTCCCGTTCGTCGAGGAGGTGACGAACCGGATGACCGGCGACTACATGATCCAGGACCAGCGGTTCGCCTCGCGGCGGCCCGACGTGCTCGTCTACCGGACCGAGCCCCTGGCCGAGGACCTGACGCTCGTGGGCCCGATCCGGGTCAAGCTCCACGTCTCGACCTCGGGCACCGACTCCGACTGGGTCGTCAAGCTGGTCGACGTCTTCCCCGACGACCACGCCGGCCAGGCGCTCGACGGCGCCCCCCTGGCGGGCTTCCAGGGCCTGGTGCGCGGCGACGTGCTCCGGGGCCGCTACCGCAACGGCCTGGGCTCCCCCGAGCCCTTCGCCCCCAACCGCCCGACCGCCGTCGAGTTCACCCTGCAGGACGTGGCCCACACCTTCCGCTCCGGCCACCGGCTGATGGTCCAAATCCAGAGCACCTGGTTCCCCCTGGTCGACCGCAACCCCCAGAAGTTCGTCGACATCTACTCCGCCGCGCCGGAGGACTTCCAGAAGGCCGTCCAGCGCGTCTACCACGGCCCCTCCGCCCCGTCGCTCCTGGAGGTCCTGGAGCTCCCCCGCTGACCGCCGGGGCCGACTCCCGGCGCCCCTTCCCCGATCTCCTACAATGGGGAGGGCGACGGGGCCCGGGGCGCGGGGGTTGATTCGGCGCCCGCGCCTTCGCGGGCCGGGGCCCGGGGCGTTAGAATGACCGGCGTCGTCGCCGCGCCCGGGAGATCCGTCGGGGACGCCGAAGCCGGAGAGGAAGTCGATGAATCGCCCGTCATA
>Ga0182738_1005399_pt1 | contig 13675 bp, 9 predicted proteins | sample eDN5th30CBELigMG_FD_128876 | JGI IMG/M metagenome (GOLD analysis project Ga0182738, IMG submission 128876) | Enriched Miracle-Growth compost microbial communities from Emeryville, California, USA - eDNA 5th pass 30_C BE-Lig MG (version 2)... ...
CAGGCTGTAAAGCAGGTAGGCTATAAAGCCGGTGATGATGCCGATAATGGCAGCGAGACAGGAGACAAAAAACAGGCGAAAACCTGGTTGAACCGTCCCCGGACCCGGTACTGCGGAGCGACTTTCGCCCTCGTCCATAAGGTTCTTTCTGTGTAACTAGAATCTGCGACCACGCTCGCCAGATCACGGCAAATTGCCGCACGTAGCGACAGTTCTGCCCACACATTCAGGCTGGGGCCCCGCTTCAAGTATTTGCATTTTGCTGCAGTCATTCGGAATTCCACAAAAAAGTGGACACGGCAGGACAGCAGGAACGGATAATGTTAGGGGAATTTCACGAAGGGCTCTGGCGGATTTTTCCTTGCCCTGCATGAGTTATCGGTGTCGCTGTAGCCAGATACGGCAGACATACGCCGGAATATAAAAAATTGGGATTTGAGCCGAACAGATGAGTGAGACTTCTTTTGATTGTATCGTGATTGGCGCCGGACCAGGCGGCTATGTGGCTGCAATTCGGGCGGCGCAGCTGGGCTTTCGCACGGCTATCATAGACAAGCGGGGGCGCCTGGGTGGCGTTTGTCTCAACGTGGGCTGTATCCCCAGCAAAGCGCTGCTGGACAGCAGTGAACTGTATCACACCGCGACCCATAATTTCAAAGTTCATGGCATCCAGGCCGAAAATATCGGAATCGATGTTCCTGCGATGATTTCGCGCAAAGACAAGGTTGTGGACGAGCTGACCCGCGGAATTGCTGGACTCATGAAGAAGAACAACGTCACTGTTTTCCATGGGCGGGCGGAGTTGCTCGGCGATAAAAAGGTCAAAGTGACTGCCGATGATGGCGCGGAGCAGGTGATCACGGGCGAAAAAAGCATCCTGCTGGCCACCGGATCTGTATCGACTGAATTGCCATTCGCCAAAGTGGATGGCAAGTTTATCATGACTTCGACTGAGGCCCTGGATCTGCAGAGCGTGCCGGAACACCTGGTAGTGATTGGCGGCGGGTATATCGGCCTTGAGCTTGGGTCAGTCTGGTTGCGACTGGGCGCAAAAGTCACAGTCATTGAAATGTTGCCTGAGCTGGTGCCGTTTATGGATGGCGAGACCGCAACCGCCCTGCACAAGTCTCTGCAAAAGCAGGGAATGAAGTTTAAGATGGGGACAAAGGTCGACGGCGTGGACACATCCGGCGACAAAGCTGTTGTCACAGTGACCGGACCCGATGGGCAGGAAGAGAAGATCGAATGCGACAAAATTCTCGTCTCCATTGGGCGGCGCCCATTTACCCAGGGTCTCGGGCTGGAAGCTGCGGGTGTGGAACTGGATGAGCGTGGCCGGGTGAAAATTGATGAGCATTACAACACCACGGCGGCTGGCATTGCTGCCATTGGCGATGTCGTGCCAGGCCCGATGCTGGCTCACAAAGCAGAAGAAGAGGGAGTCGCCTGGGCGGAAAACCTGGCCGGGAAAGACAGCCACGTGAACTATGACGTCATACCGTCCGTTGTTTACACCTGGCCGGAAGCCTCCAGCGTCGGATTGACGGAAGAGCAGGCGCGAGAAAAATACGGAGACGATGTCAAAGTTGGCAAGTTCCCCTTCGCGGCGAATGGTCGTGCCAAGGCCATGGGTGAGCGAGAGGGATTTGTGAAGATCATTTCGGGCCCGTATGACCGGGTTCTGGGAGTTCATATCTTTGGTCCGCGCGCGTCTGATCTCATTGCGGAAGCGGCCGCCACTATGGAGTTTAACGGTACAGCCGAGGACATCTTCCGCACGTGTCATTCACACCCGACGCTCAGCGAAGCTGTCAAGGAAGCAGCGCTTGCTGTGCACGGGCGTGCCATCCACTTTTAATATGTCTGCCGATCCTCCCCTTAGATCTGAGAGTCGTTTGCGGCGCATCGGCGATGTGCATTGCAGGTTGCGCCGCATCCAGAATTTTCCAGTTTCGATGCCATGACTCCACTGATTATCCTTTTTATCCTGGTGCTGATCAACGGCCTGTTTGCCATGGCAGAAACTGCTGTCGTGTCGTCCCGGAAATCCCGCTTGAAGCACCGTGCCCTGGCGGGAAACAGCGCGGCCCGGGCCGCTTATAAGCTCGCAAAAAATCCGGCGCGATTCCTTGCCACCATCCAGATTGGCATTACCGTCATCGGGATTATGTCTGGCGCATTTGCAGAAGACCGCCTTTCAGCGACTGTGGCTGGGTGGGTGCGCGAACTGCCGTATATCGGGAAATATGAAGACGGCATCAGCACTGCCGTTCTCGTGATCCTGTTAACATATTTCTCCCTCGTTATCGGAGAGCTGGTGCCGAAGCGCATCGCGCTGATGTATCCGGAGAGTATCGCCGCGTTCTGTGCCATGCCCATGCGCTGGATCAGCCAGATTACCAGCCCCCTCGTGAAGCTTCTGGACATCTCTTCGGCAGCGATTCTGAGGGTCTTGGGGATAAGGACGCCCCGAGAAGAGGCTATGTCCCCGCAGGAACTCAAAGTCCTGATCGAAGAAGGGGCGAACGCCGGAATTTTCGATCAGACTGAGCAGGATATCGTCACAAACGTTTTCCGGCTGGCGGAGCGCCGCACCAGCGCAATTATGACTCCGCGAACGGAAATCGTCTACCTGGATGCAAGTGATTCGCCGGAGGTGGTCCGCGCCAAGATCCTGGAGAATCCCCATGCTTTTTACCCCATAGTGGAGCATCACCTGGATCACGTCATGGGCGTTTTGAGCGCGAAGGATATCATGGCGCGAGTGCTGGCTGGGCAGGACATCGAACCGACGGCGCTGATGCACCGCGCTCTGATTGTGCCGGAAAGCATCAGCATACTGCAGATGCTGGACAGTTTTCGTCAGAATCCCGCGCAGATTGCGTTTGTGGCCGATGAGTACGGCTCTATCCTGGGCATTGTGACGCAGAACCAGGTAGTTGAGGCTATCGTGGGTGAAATGCCGAATCTCGAGGAACGCCATGAGCCCGATATGGTTATGCGGGATAACGGTTCCTACCTGGTGAACGGAAGCATGGCGGCAGATGACCTGGCGGAAAAGCTGGGGCTGCCCGAATTGCCAGAGCGTAACCATTACGACACTATTGGCGGCTTTGCGCTGCTTCAGCTTCAGCGAATTCCATCAGTAGGTGACAAGTTCCACTGGGGCGGCGCCACGTTTGAAATCGTGGATATGGATGGCAAGCGGATTGACAAGATCCTTGTGTCCCTTGCGCCAATGGATGCAGGGCTGTCCACGACCGAAGGTGCGTAACGGATCAGGCTGTGCGCTTACCGCGTGGCAGGGGAGTGACCGGTAGACATTCCTGGCGTGCCACCGCCGCCGCGGGGTGTTGTTAGCAAACGGCTAACCGGTAGCAGACCGACCAGAAGCCCGCGATTTGTAACCGGCACAATGCTAAGCTGGCTTCCAATAATCTCAGTAAACACGTCTTCCAGGCGGTCCGTGCTAGAGACGAGGGGGATATTGGTGCGCATGATATCGGCCACCTTCAGATACGGATCCTGCCGTAGGAGCCCGCCCTGGATGTCCTGGTGAAAGACCATCCCCAAAACGCGACCATCTTCCGCAACGGGGAAATCCTGCTGGAGACCAGAAGCCGCAAGTTCTGCAACCCAGGCAACGGTATCGCGCGGAGAAAGCGTGCGGAAATTTGTGACCATGGCCCTGGAAACTGTAAGATTATGCAGCCGCGTTTTCATGAGAGCAAAACGTGCTTCGCTGCTGGCTCCCATCCAGATAAAGACGGCGATAAAACCCAGGAGGAAGTTTCCGTCTCCGCGAATGAACGGGATGGTATTGAACCCAAACACTTCCAGGATAAACAGTCCAGCCATGACCTTGCCCACGAGAGCGGCATACTGAGTGGCGCGATCATAGGGCAGCACCATGGCAAGCAGACTGCGCAAGACGCGGCCTCCATCCATGGGAAACGCAGGCAGCATATTAAACAGGACCAGGAGGATATTGACCTTGATCAGATTTAAGACGAACCCGCCGCCGTCGACGGTGGTCAGGGATCGCATCTGGTGGATGAGCTGAGCAGGGGGATATACGAGCGACAAGATCGCCAGCAAGATTGCCGCAATGACAACGTTGACCATCGGCCCGGCAATGGCAACCAGGAACTCCTGCCAGGGTTTGTCGGGCATGCGCTCCAGGCGGGCCACGCCGCCGATGGGGAGCAGGGTAATGTCGCGCGTGCGCACGCCAAACCGGCGCGCGGTCAGCGCGTGTCCATATTCATGCATCACAAGGCAGAGAAAAAACACGGCGAAAAAGGCCAGCGTGCCCAGAGCAATGACAGCGCTTCCACTCGCACTGTATTCAGCCCACGTAATAAAAGCCAGCAGCAGCAGAAACGTAAAGTGCAGATAGACACCGATTCCTAAAAAGGTGCCGATTTTCCAGGATCCTCTCACAAATGACTCCTTCCGAAGCACAGCGGCTTTCTCAGTCCTGCAAGGGCCGCACTATAGCTTCCATAAGCCATACAGTTGTATGGCTCTAATGTGCAAATGGGCAAGAACTGTACCGGTGGAAATCGCGCGGCCTACTCGTAACGCAGTGCTTCTATGGGGTCCAGGCGCGCAGCGCGGCGCGCAGGATAAAAGCCGCTCAGCAGCCCCACAATCACGCTGACCGCAACCGCCAGAATAATAGGCCCGCTTTGCACCTGGGCTCCGTAAGCCTCGCCGTTTAGCCGCTGCGTGATCTCGTTGAAAAGCAGAATTCCGCCAACGCCGACTCCCACGCCGACCAGGCCGCCGACGGTGCTGAGCGCGATGGATTCCATCAGGAACTGGCTCAGGAGATCGCTTTCCCGTGCTCCAAGAGCCTTCCGCACCCCAATGTCCCGCGTGCGCTCTGTCACTGTGACAAACATAATGTTCATGATATTGACACCGCCCACCAGCAGGCTGATCCCGGCAACGCCCGCGAGCAGGATCGTAAAGATCTGAGCCACGGAATTCAGGCTGTCGACGGCACTCTGGATATTGCGGACATTAAAATCGTCTTCATCGCCTTTCTGGATCTTGTGCTGGCGGCGCAGCACGTCTTCGACAGCGGCCTGAGCCAGGGCCATATCTTTGCCGCGCTTAATCTGAACATAAATATGGTCGAGATGATCCTGACCCAGCACCTGTTTCATCACGGTGGTGTACGGGGCCCACAAGTTGTCGTCCGAGTTTTCATCTTTCGGCTTTGTCATTCCGATAACGTAAAAATTTATGCCATTGACCTTAACAACCTGGTTAACCGGGCTTACGCCCTCGCCAAAAAGGTCTTTGGCAGTCTTTGGGCCGATGAGCAGGACTTTATCGGCGCGTTCCACTTCGGCATCCGTAAAAGCGCGACCCTCTGCCAGCGGGAAGTTCCGGATTTCAAAGTAGGTCGGTGCTTCGCCGTTGATGGAAACCCGGGTATTCTTATTTCCAAACTTTGCCTGAACAGAGCCGTCCAGGTCCGGCGTGACTGCCTCGACATACTCGCCGGCCTGCTGGAGAATCGCTTCTGCATCCTCCAGCTTCAGATTTTGCTTTGGTGTCGAGCGGACGCCGCCGCTGCCGGGCGTACCCCAGCTCGCGCGGATGCTCAGCAGGTTGGCTCCAAATGCTGACATTTGCGCGGTGATTTTTTCCCGTGTGCCTGCCGCCAGGCCCAGCATGGCAATGACTGACGCAACGCCGATGATGATACCGAGCGTCGTGAGTAATGACCGCATTTTGTGAGCTCGCAGCGCGCGCAGGGCCACTTTGACGATTGTCCATGGGAGCATTATTGGGGTTTTCAGATCCTCTCAGTTGGGTGCGTAATGCCGCGAGGGCTGACCGTTTTTCACCATAGACCAGGCCAAAGCACAGCCGTCGGCATTGGTCTGCTGCATATAAGGCTAGTGACAGAGGAAAAGAAAATTTTCTCGCGAAGACATGCCACTCCTTTTGTTAGAGAGATTTGTGTCTAATTAACGAGACAAAAACAGATGTTCAGGGGAACGTCGGCGGCACAATTCGTGTCTTTGCTTTTGTGAATTTTGCGCCTGATATAATCGGACCCCCGAATTTGTTGAATTTAACCGGAAAGCTCATGATTTCTTGCTGACATTTCTTCGCGAGAGCCTGGCCAATTTTCAGCGCACGGGAGCGATATTGCCCAGTTCCCCGTGGCTGGCCAAACGGCTTGCGCATCCAATGTCTCTGCGGCCGAAATCAGCTGAGCCACTTCAGATACTCGAAGCAGGCCCCGGAACAGGCGCTCTCACCACAGAAATCGTTCGCCACCTTCGGCCGGGTGATCATCTGACCCTCTGCGAAATCAACGTCTGCTTTATACGACATCTCAAAGAGCGGCTGGTCCATGATTCTGCCCTGGCGCCATGGGCCCATCAGATCACCATTCATCAGGGGCCTGTTGAGGAGATGGGCGCAGAAGACTATTTTGACCACATCATCAGCGGTCTTCCGTTTAATAATTTCCCGCCAGACCTGGTGCGAAAGATATTTGAAGCATTCATGCAGGCAGCAAAACCCCATGGCACCGTGTCGTTTTTTGAGTATGTGGGGATCCGCAAGCTGAAGGCGCCCTTTCTCTCTGATTTTGAGAGGGAACGGTTGAACGAGGTGGAATCGATCATTGCCGAGTACATGGGCCGGGGCGAGCGTCACATGACGCTGCTAAACCTGCCACCGGCCTGGGCGTGTACCCTGCGGGCACCGCGTATTCCCGCGGCTGCTGTGGGTGCGGTCGCTTAAAGCCGCTGAGGATTACTCACCGCGTTTATGCCCATGGATTTGGTGACGCTTACCAACGCACAGACACACACAGCTCCACGCGGCAGTTTCCAGGGCGAACTTTTAACCAACACAAAGAAAAACATTGACAGACGGCTTTGGCAAGCGTTGATTTATCAGGATTGTGTGAAATTCGATTAATTTTCGCTAGACTGGGAATGCTGTACTGAATGCCTGCTAATCAACTTCATCCGGTGTATCATCTTCAGGCCTGCCAGGCCGGTTCGAGGATCGATATAGACCGGGTTCTGCCGGCGAGCCTTGATGACGCCGACGTAGAGGAACTGCTGGAAAAGCTGTCTGAACCCCCGAAATTCAAAGAAAGAATCGCTCCCGTAAGCACTATTATCGGGACGGAAGTCGTGCGCGGCCACAACTGGACCGACATGATGATGAAGGCCTACCGGGTCTATTTCAGGCTGTTCAGCTCCATGGCAATGTACCTGCGACAGGCCATGGTCGAGAAGTTCGATGAACGTGGCATGCTGCCGTTCTCAAGTATGAGCATTGACCCGGAGACGCTGCATCTCATGATCGAAATGGATTATGAGCAGGGCGAAAACACTTACGGTTCACTGCTGGAACTGCTTCAGTCCGGGATTATCTCCCCCTGCGCAACCACCCCTTTTCACGCGCTGCTGCCGCTTCTGGACAATGAATTTGATCAGCGGCTGGCCCTGCGAGTTGGCCTGCTGATGCACTGGGAAGACATCAAAAAGTATCACGAATACCTGGATACGGTCGGCTCCAACACGGCGTTCGTATTTCCGTTCTGGTTTCCGGAGTGCGCTTTTTCGCAGCGCACGCTGGAAATTCTGCACGAGGAATTCCAGGCGATGGCGCGGCAGGAACGCATCCGCGATCCCCACCTGCTGATTTTGCTGGATACCGCCCAGGTGCAGCCGACAGACATCGACATCCTCATGAAAAGCTGGAACGTGGTGAAAGTCGGCGCGGAAGGCTACGTCTCCGTCGTATTTCGCGATCGCAGCTTTAGTGACTGGGTTACCTACAGTAATCCCTCAGTGAAAAAACTCATCGACCGCACGATTGCCAAAGTGGACAGCGGCTTGAATGAACGCGGGGTGGATTATTGCTGGAGCCATTTCGAAGAGCTTGAAGCACTGACGTTCAGCAATAAATCGACAATCAACTATGACCAGAAGATCACAAAGCTCGCGCAGCTGAGCTATATGCCGATGTCGCCCGATATGTTTGTGCGACGCAAGATGGATGGAACCTTTGGCAAAGCGTCTCATGAGCCGCAGGAGGTTGGGCTCAAGGAGAACACGGCCTGGTCAGACTGGCACGTTAATCCATCCCTCGGGCGCTGGCAGGGAGTGCTGGACAGTAACGCGTTTTTCAAGCTGGTGGACATGCACCGGCCCTATACGCGGCGCACGCGTGGCGGGAAAGTCACAGAGTCCGGCCCGCAGGCATGGAAATCGGCATGGGTGGCTACACGCCAGACGATCACGAAAGCCGTCAAGGGCGATCCGTTTACTCTGAAGGGCGGCGTTGTCGAGGTGCTGGCAGAGCTCTCCGGGTTGAAGGATGGCAAAGCTGTTCAGCGCAACGTCCAGGAGTTCCTGATTGCCTGGAGCCATGCTCACTGGCGTGAAATCTTTCTGCAGCGCGATTTGTGCGAAGCTGATGTCGATGTACAGGCGCTGGCCGAACAATATCTTTTCCGCGGAAGCAAGAAAGCGCCCACCGAAGATGATTTCGCCATTGCGGCCGTAGCGGCACAGGCTTACTATTTCGCACTGGAATCGCACCGCAGCTTTTCGACAGCATTTGAAAACATGGACACACGTCTGACCTATCAAAGCTCGGTCATGCTGACACTGGCTATCTGCAACATGACTACGGTGTATAGCTGGCTCGACCGGATTTCTGACGCAAAAGCGCTGGTCGAGTTGCTGAAGCGGGAGCTGCTGGATTTTGATTCGGCTTATGAGCGCTACGCGCTGGCGGAGCTGGGAATTACACGCCAGGAATGGGAAGAAAGCCTGGTGAGCCAGGTGGAAGATTCGCCACTGAATGTGGTCGAACGGGCCGCGCGGCGGGTCGCTGCGCGACACCTGCGGCCGTTGGGCTTCCGCAAAGATTTCACCAAGGAAGACGAGTTTATCTCAACGAACGTCGGCCACGTCTGGACGGTCGAAATCGAAAACACAAATTACAAATGGGAAAACAAGGTCTTCTGCGGTCTGCGAGAAGAGTAACTGCACCCGGGAGCAGCGGGCGCGAAAGAGCCGTAGTGGCTTTCGCGCGGTAAGATTTCCTGGTGTGAAGCTGCCGCTGCTGCGCGGGCCTGCCGTCTAATCACGAAACTGGTTATTGGCCGAGGGCGTCTTCCAGTTCAATTTTGTGATCCTGTTCCTGGCGGATGATCTCACGCAGTTCTTCGCTCAAAGCATATTCCTGCAACGCTTCAGCCTGCTGAATGCGCTCGCGGTAGGCTTTAATTGTCTCTTCTTCCGCGTCGAGATCAAACTGCAGCATTTCGCGAGCGTCTGTGGAAAATTTTGCGGGTTCAGGCACGATGGTGGGTTGTCCGCCCAGGTAATCGATCTGGCGAGCAACGCGAATGGCATGATTCAATTCTTCCGCCGCGTGAACTTCCAGTTCTGAAGCAATCTGCTGATAGGCCGCCCCCTTAATCACCTGGCTGTAGACCACGTACTGGATGATCGCTTTGTATTCACGCGCGAGGTCTTTGTTGAGTCCGTCGATGAGATCTTGTTTTGTGATGCTGGTATTGGCCATTGCTGAGATGCTCCTTGTATTTTGAATTAGCAAAAATTGCAAAGGCAAGACTCACGCCAAAATTGATTGCAGAGTTGCAGCCCAGCCGGTTAGATCGCAATTAGAGTTCGGAACCTGGGGAGACCGACATGACGGCGTTACTTTTGATGTGGGCGGCAGCAGGGATTTTTGCACTTTTTATCTGCTGGGGAATCAATGTGCCTGTGCGCCGTAATTCTCTGGTGACATACTGGGGTGCCGGTCTGATTCTGCTGTTTAATATCTTTTCCCAGACGGCCTTCTTCCAGGTGGATCTAAACTCATTCATCGGTCAGAGCAACCAGCCGGTGATCCTGGAGAACAGCAGCGCGGGCCAAATCCTGCGCAGGCTCTCTTTTCAGCCGGAGGGTTTGCTAGGCAGCGCACCCGATCACTGGTATCGCCTAATAACGAGCAGCATGTTGCATTACGGCTGGCTGCCGCTGATTTTCCATTTATGGTTTATCGTATTATTTGGCCACGTCATTGAGGGATATCTCGGCCGCTGGAAACTGCTGCTGGCGTTTGGAGCCGGGCTCATTGTTCCAGCCGCGCTCGATGGCTTTCTTCCGCCGGTGCTCCCGAGTTTGCGTGGTCATTACCTTGGTGGATCAAGTGGTCTCGTCTACACGCTAGCCGGGGTAAGCCTGGTAAGCTTTTTCCGCGCGCGGTGCCATGTCGCGTTCAACTGGGATGGGCGTTTCTGGGGACTGACCCTCTGTATTTTCCTGCCGCTGACCATTGCGACATATCGCGCTGGTCTCGCCCTTACAGAAATGATTATGCTGGTCGGGATGGCCACTGCTTTCGTTGTGATCCAGCCGGATCATCGAGACCTGAAACTGCCCCTGCTGTGGATCGTCGGCGGCAAAATCGTTCAGGATGTTGTCTTTATCAGTCCCGTAACGCATCATGTTCTGTCCAATTCTCCCTGGCGGATTTGTGGCGGACTGGTCCTGGGAGGCATGCTTGGATTCGCATTTTCCGGCGTAGCTGGCATTCGGCAGGAGTTTGAGGCGGCACCCGCAGCACCGCTCAAAAAGCGCGGCGGGCTCAATACAAAAGAGGCCCTGGCGAAGTTTGAAGAAGCGGGGCGGGACAACGAGGACGCTGCCCGGAAATATCTGGGCCAGCGCGTATTTGTTGGCGACGGCGTGCGAGCATCCAAATTTTACCGCGACGTCATTATGCCGCTATTTCCGCAAATCACTTTACCTCTGCGCGATCAGCTTGCCCTGGCGCGCATGCTTCACGGGCGCGCTCACGACGAAGAGGCCCTTCACGCATACAAAAATTTCCTCACCAATTACGAGGTGGATGACGACCATTGGGATGTCTGGATGACCGCCGGTGAATTGGCATTGAAAGTCAAACCGGCTCAACGAGATACAGCTCGCGCCTGGTTTGAAAAATTTCTTGAGAGCCCGACAATCCTGATGCGGGATCGCCTGGAAGCAGAGCGCCTCCTTGGGGAACTCGGAGCAGCCAGCGAAGATCCTACCGCAGAAACATCTTGTTCCGCAGCAGCCGACGAAGCACCGCAGACGTCAGCGGATTTGTCTGCAGATGAACCCCCGGGAGAAGCGCCGGGACTGGATTTTCCACGGATGGTACCCAGATCTTTTCGCATAGAAAACGGAATGGCAACAGGTCCGCCACAGCGTTCGACCGTGCGCAACACGGGGCAATTTGAAGATACGGAAGCTCAGAAATTCTGGCAGCCGCTCGAGCTGAAATCCGGCGGACGCATAGATGATGAAGAAATTCTGCTGCTGCGCAGTTGCAAGATTTCAGGACCGCCGCCGGAGGTACTCAGCGGGCAGTATGGAGCGGCGCGGCAGACCGATCTGGAAATGGAAGCCACCGATCAAAGTGCCAGGCGAATGTCGCACCTCGAGGCCGTGACTCAGAAACTTATGCGCCCAGGTTTACAACCGCCGTACGCAGGAGCCGGCGCTGACAAATATGGCGGCGGAACTGGCGACGTGGAACTGGCAAACCGCGCGCCGGGGGCGGACCCTCTGCGCGACGCCGACCGGCGGTCTGGCATTAGCGGCAACTACGCAGGTGCTGAAGCAGCCTCCGCGGACGTGCAGCGCCCGATCATCAAACTCCGGCGCGAGGTTCGGGCGTAGCGCCTGGCCTGTAACGCCACTGGCCAGCCTTCCGGCACGGCAGTCACCGGCCGATCATGCGCCCGAATTCTTCGCGGATGGCCATTCCCAATGCGCGGAAACAATGGACCAGTGGCGAATTATTGTGGCTGAAGGCCGCAGCAATGGACCATAATGTTCTGAACGAAAAACGAGGTTCTGTAGCGATTGCATAAATCGGCTCCCACTGGTCGGGTTGAAATTTGGACTTAAAGTTCTCCAGGCCCTGGAAATTGTAAAACCTCCGGCCATGAGCGCGCACCCAGGCAAACAGGATCTTCAGCCAGAGCGGATTTGCTGGCCCATCGGCAGGCACCCGACTCGACAGGGGAACGAGGCCGAGAGTGACATAGGGACAATGCTCTGCGGCGAACGTGACCATGGCTGTATGCACCAGCAATTCGTTGGTGCCGTTCGGCGCATCGGGCCGACGTATTATCTGTTCAACCAGCCAGCCGCCGCGAGCAGGGATGGGCGAGGCAATAAGAAACCCGACCAGGCAGCCGCCCTGCGTGGCCAGGAAAACGCGACGGTCTTCGAGGCGGTGGAGAGTTTCCGGTTCCACCAGAAAATGCATGGGCGGCATGTGGCGGTGCGCGATCCATGCATTCAGGACAGCCTGCATGCGGGCGATCAGGGCATCGTCAGGATTCGGGCAGTGGTCCGCCACGACACTTTTGTTTCTTGCCCGGTGAATCTGCGCGCGCACAGATGAGCGCCGCCGAAGCATCTTCTGCCACCCGGCAGGGTTCCAAACCGGCTGCGCGCCGAGGCATACGACGCTATGCTGCGGTGGATTTCGGCACCCCTCGTACAGGCGGACCGCGGCTCCAAAATAACAGACGCGGCAGCCATCCGTTCGGGCGTCCGCTTCAAATTGCTGAACGATCTCCGGCAACCGATCTCGCTCGCAAATGGGAGCACCGGCCACAACCCATCGCCTGGAACATCGGGCAAACCCGGCGACGGCATCATCAGCTCTGGACAGCCAGAGGGCAAACCCGGGATTGAGGATCTGGTATGCGACTGCATTCCAGCCGAACTTCATAACAAGTGCGCGGGCGCGGTTATACACCGCCGCGCCCGCAGCTAAGCTGTCAGGATGCGACGCCATCCGCGTGGGGCGGATTCTTCATGCGATGGTCTGCCAGATCACGGCAGATGTCCTGCAGAGTATCCACGACGAAATCCACCTGTTCGGTTGTGAGGCAAAGGGGCGGCGAGAAACGAATAGCATGGGCGCCGCACCCAAGCACCAGCACACCCTTTTCGTAGAACTTCGCCACGATATCATTGCGCAGAGTGGCGGAAGGCGTGCCATCATCGTGGACTGCATCGATGGCGATCATCAGACCCAGACCCCGCGGGTTCGCGATGTGCGGAGTTTTGTCTGCTGCTTCCTTGAGGCGCTTCATGAAGTAATGGCCCACTGTGGCAGCGTTCTCCATGAAGCCACCCTCCAGCAGATCCAGCGTCGCGTTTGCCGCGGCACACGCGACGGGATTGCCGCCAAAGGTCGTGCCGTGCTGGCCGGGGCCCCAGTCCATAATTTCTGCTTTCGCCATAAAGCCACCCAGCGGCAGCCCGCTTGCGATGCCTTTTGCGAATGTGATAATATCCGGTTCGAGTCCGAAATGCTGACAGGCAAACATTTTTCCGGTGCGCCCCATACCGCTCTGCACCTCGTCCACAACCAGGAGAATTTTGTGCTTCGTACAAAGTTCGCGCAGCCCCAGCAGCCAGTCTTTATCTGGCACAATATAGCCGCCTTCGCCCTGAATAGCTTCCACGAAAACAGCGGCGAAATTGCCCATATCGGAAACTTTGCCGAAGATGTAATCTTCAATGAACGACAGATCGCTGTTATATTTGGCATGATGAACGCCAGGCAGGAACGGCGAAAAGTTTTTGCGCTGAAC
>Ga0182738_1005400_pt1 | contig 13672 bp, 8 predicted proteins | sample eDN5th30CBELigMG_FD_128876 | JGI IMG/M metagenome (GOLD analysis project Ga0182738, IMG submission 128876) | Enriched Miracle-Growth compost microbial communities from Emeryville, California, USA - eDNA 5th pass 30_C BE-Lig MG (version 2)... ...
CCAAATATTTCTTTTTAAAGAAATGAGAAATTTTTTGTTTCATAAAAAATGTTCTTTGTTGTAAAATCGAGAATAAGGAATATTAAACAATTAAGTTCATATCTCCATCAGTACCTTCAAAGTAGAAATTATAAAGGAAAATAAATCTTTGGCAATTCCAAAGTCTGGGAATGAAATTTGGGAAAAATAGGGCAATTGAAAACAAGTCTAGGAATAACACTGAGAGTGCAAAAAAATTTTGTTGTAAATTTCACCAAAAAAATTTTTGAATAAAACTCTAAAAAAGGAATTTTTCTTTTTTTCTGGATTTCGAAGGGAAAGGGTCACATTTGACAAATTTCTGATGAATTTGCCAAAATCGGACAAAAAAGTCGGAAAATTCGACAGAGTCGGGCAAAATCAGTCCTTTGGGCAGTCCTGGTCTGATTATCTTCTTTAAGAGACTTTTTTAAAGGCCAGACTCTAAAATTTAACATTTTTTTCTTTTAAAAAAGTTCAATTCTGACTTAAGAAATTTTTTCTCAACAAACTTTGACTCAACAAGTATGAAAAGTTGTGATCAAACAAAAAAGCACTTTAGATGACTGAAAAAAATTAGAATCGGAGAAATGTATTCAGGAGACATATGGAAGAGGGTTTTTTTAATAAACTCCGAGGGAATTAAAAACAGGTCTTTATAATTTTTTTTGCATTTAGCTGAAAGAATTAAACTTCAAATGAAAAATGACTCAACAGGATCAAGCATCCCAACATTCCTTCAAAGAGACTCAGAGCTACACAACTGGGAACTCTTTTTCTCCCCTTTTGAAATTTCTCAAATAGAAATTTTAAACCAATTCAATTCAAGTTTTTTTTTTCAAAAAGAGTTTATAAGTTTTTTTCTCTTTTCGTTTTACAATACTTTGATTCAACAGCAAACCATCATTTGAAGAATGTACGGCATTGATTCAGAAGTTTTGTACGAATGGAACCATAATTCTTTTGAATAAATTTTATCTAAACAGTTTTTCGATTCAACTCCTAAAAAACTAGTTTATCAGAATTTCTTTATTTTAGGTTTTTGCCCAAAAAATTATCAGTTAAAGCTTCACAAAGAACCTCTGACCCTCCAGAACCAACAAAACATAGAATGAGCTATCGCTCTATATCTACGTTAAGATCAGGGACTTTCATTTAAAGCACTTATTTCCTGAGATTTAAGAAAAAATAGTTCATCAAGAGTCCAAAAATAGTAATATTTGACTGGCTTTTTATCCTTATTCAAGAATCCCATCCCAATATTTTTCCCTCAAAAACAAACAAAACTTCTCAATCCTCTTTACAAGTATCATCTTATCCTTGGAGATTTTCTTTTCAGTTTTCTTTTCAATATTTTTCTCTATCTTTTCTACAAACCAGGCTTCATGTTGTCAGTTTATTATAAAGGCTGGAGTTCATGGGTTAAGATGAAATAAGAATCATACACAGTAATCCGTTTAAATACCTAAGAACTGAGATTAAAAATTTTCTCTGGAGCAAAAAACTAACCAACATCGGTATTTAACAAATATTTAACTTTAAACTTGCTGGACAAATTAGCTTACCATCAACATGCTTTTTTTTCTTTTTCCCTTGCTCCTTTACATTTTTCACCTGACCTCCTCTACAAACATCGAACTCTCCTCAACATCTCCCACATATTACTTCACCCTCAACTCCTCAAATCCCCAAGAATCCTATGAATTATTCATTACATCTCAATCCTCCTTCATAAACAACACATTTCAATACTCCTCGTCACCATTCAGCTTTACCAATTTTATCAAAGCTATTGACATAGTCCCCACAACTTTAAACATAACAGTGATCTTCCCAAACACCTGGACCTACCAAAATGCCTCCAATAATCTCCAAAACACTTCCTCATGCTCTAACCAAACCTTCTACGACTGCTCTACAAACCTTTATTCTTACGGAATCTGCTCTCTTCTTGCCCCCACTCCTCCCCAATACCGTCTCAACAGATTCACTAGTCAAAAAATCAACTGTTCAAGTCAAGCTATCTCTCCATGCAATGATCTTACCCTTGCTGATTATTCCCTTAATGACTCTCAAGGCAATAATTTCTTTACCTCTCAAGATCAGTTATGCCCAGAAACTGAGATAAAATTCATTTTTACAGTTCCACTTTACAAGGCCTACATTCCTGCTATGTCTAATCTCATTGGACCAGGAGATCTCACCTTTCACTATTTAAGCTTAGAGCCGGCTTCGTCGGGCTCTTGGGGTCCAGCTGTGTCGACTTTGAGAATAGAAAGGCCATCAGAAATTGTGAATGGGGTAGATTTAGAAAGGTATAATGGAGGGGATTTTTCTTATTTGGCAAGAGATGAGATAGAAAGCGTTATACAAACAAAACTGACAAGACATGACTTTGGAAATGATGTATATTGTCAATATGAAGTGAGCTATACAGGAGTGATCAGAGGGATTTATATAAATGACTATCCAAGCTCGAATCATATGCCAAGGGAATATAATTTTGATTTGGAAAGTACTGTGAAGTCGAATTTGAGTTTTCTATTGAGAGCGAATCAAGTGAATCTGATAAATATTGTTGGATACAGACTGTCGAATACCACCCTGAGGTTCACAAATTGTCAAGATCAATGGAAGAGCGGAAATTCAGTCCCAGGCGTCCAATTCTTTGATTACAAATTTGGCGAAACTTTACTTGACCAGCTAAACTTTTCCATCTCAGCAAACTTGTTGGCTTCTTGCCCTACGTCTTGTTCCCAATGTACTTATGCTGGTGTTTGTGTGAAATGTAGTTCTGGAACAAATCTCGTTTACGGAAGTTGTGTGTCATTATGTCCTGTCCCATTTTCCATTCCTGATTATAAACAAGTCTGCAATTCGATTTTAGAAAGCTCCGCTGCGCTTCTCGGACCTCCTCAGATCATCAATGAAGAAGAAGTTATACTCGATTATTATGATGATTTCGGATTCACAAACCAACGAGTCATAGTCCTTCACACAACAAATGAGGTCAATTTAGGAGCAGCCCCATATGTTTGGCCTGGGAGCTCAGCACCTTTGCTTGCAGAATCTGTGGTTATTTTTTTGCCAAGTTCAAGCTTAGGGTTCCATTCAGTAACCATCCCCTTTAGAAGTATCGCCAATAGCTCCTCATTATCTTCGAGTAGCTCTCAAACCATAGATTATCCTTGGAATGATCATTTGACTCCACTGGTGGCGGATAAAGTTTTTGCTGTGATTTATCCTTTGGATTTCAATGAGAATTATCTTGTGGGGACATATTGGAATCAGAATGACGATCCAGAAAGTCTCACTACAGCCCAGAAGAAAAGTCCATCTTCATCATTTTCTTTGAAGAATAGAAGATATCAATATCTTGTGCCAACAGGCTTTTATATTTTCCAGGCTTTTGTTGAATGTATTGAAGAATGTCAGGTTGAAGTAAGTTGTGATGGCCAAGTCCAACTCTACAAAAATGAACAAATCTCGTTGTTTAATGTTGATTTCAAATCATCCCGTTGGACTTATTCTTACACTCAGAATCTCACTGGCTCTGTTCATTTAAAATTCATTGTCAAAGACGCCAAATTCTTTCAACCTTTTATCTCTGGAAATAATTTTTCGCTCTATTCTCCAGAAAATCCTACCTCAATATTCCCTATTGGACCCTTCCCAGTTGATCAAGCATCCTCCTGCTACATCCCTAATTGCTCTATCTGCCAAGATTCTTTCTGCCTTTCCTGCCAACACGGCTTTTTCCTCTCAATAAATAAAACTGAATGTCTCAATCAATGTCCTCAATCAGACTTTTATTCGACTGCCGAAAGCACCTGTGACGCTTTTTGTGCTGCTTCGCAGCTCCTCAATGAGATGGATAATGAGTGTATTCCGGCTTGTGAAGAGCCAGGGTATTATTATATGGCGGATGTAGGGTGTCAGGTCTGTGTGGAAGATTGTGAAGTGTGCTATAATGCGACAACCTGTTTGAAGTGTAAGATAGATAGTCCATTGAATACAGAGACTTTTTGCTTTAGAAAGACTGGAACATTGTTTGATTTGAAGGACTTTAACGTGGACCAAACTGTTTCAATAAAAAGAGATTCTTCAGATATGGACCTTGCTTTGGTAATTACCGATCAAGGCTCTTTTGGAAATTTCTCCTTTTTTTTCGATAATGAAGGGCGAGGAATCCCGAGAATACTGAAAGTCCTCAAAATGAATGTTAACGATACATATTCTTCAGCGACAATACCACCTCTGAAGATCTCAGAACCAGGATATCTTACAACTCATTATTTAAAAATTCAAAAAGATGATTCTGGTCAAAGTTTCAGCTCGACTGGATTTCTTGGGGTTTATTATAAAGACTTTCCTTTATCTGAAGCTGTTCCTCAAATTGACTCCACGATTGGGTCTTTGTTGTACGACTATGCGGTCAATGATGACCAAGGACTTTCTTATCCTGATTTCTATTACAAGACTGTGATTACATCAAGAATATATGAGCATAATGAAACCTCAGAGGTAACGTGTTCATTGAGGATAACCTTTTATGGAGATTTGCGAGGAGTTTATATCAATGGAGAGCTAGTTTTTGCTCATAGTACCAGCAATTATGCTTTTGTAACGAAAACTACGAGGCCATTTAAGCTCAATGCCAATGAAATGTTTTTGGTGAGCTTTATTGGACATCGCATTCAATTACAACAAGTTAATTTCACTGGTTGTGTGGTGAGTGATAGTGGTCTTGCTGTGGTCCCTGAGTTTACAAGCTATTTATTAACAGGTCCAAGCACCAATCCCGATGACTTTTTCGTGTTGAACAACACATTGTGTGGGGATAATTGTGTGGCTTGTCTTGATGAATCTTACTGTGTTCAATGTGAAAACACCTTTTATCTTCAAAATGGAGTCTGTGTGCCAAACTGTCCTCCATCACAAATGCAATTAATTTATGGATTTTGTGGAGCCAAAGAAAGATCTCAAGGCTATCTTTCCTACGAATCGTATTCTAGCTCAGATGGTTCACTTTCAGTATATTTTTATATGCCCCTTGGAATGGACCTGCAGCTTCTTGTGAGAGTACATCCATTTGTTGTGGGTTCTACATCGATTGGAACTTATATCGGCGCTCAAGGAAATAGTCCGTCGCTTGCTCAAGGAGCATATCAATTAACGAGTTTTGTGAAGGATCAAAAGGATTTTGGTGTGAATATTAATGTAGAGTCGATTGTTTCTGGAGTAACTGGACCTGTAGACATGATAATATCAACCGTGAAAAATGATCTGATCTTGTTTTCAGCGGGAGGAAACTACACATATATGCCCATGGGAAGCGATTTTTCTTTGGTAGAGGATCAGGTGTATTATTGGGATTTCTTTATGAACTGCTTGTCATCGACTTCTTGCCAACTCAGAGTACAGGGACAAGGAAACGTTGAGATCACATTAAACGAGCGAACTTTTGTTTTCAATGGTTATCTTGATGATTTCATTGGAGCCACCACTCTAAATAGAAACTTTTCTACAGGACTTCAACATATAGTTGTGAAGGCTTATAATGCTTCAAAGTTTAGCTTTGAATTGATTGGCAATTATGCTCTCTATTCTCAAGGAGATTTAGTCAATCATAACACAGTTTCCAGTGTCCAATACCAGTTATTCAATGCTTCAAATTGTTACAATGGTTATAAAAGCAAATGCTATTCCTGCATAGACGGGTACTTCTTTGATCCAACTACTGGATACTGCACAATCAATTGTCCTGCTGGAACTCTCGCCTTCCTTCCTGAAAGAATCTGTATCACTAATTCCTCCTCGGGGTTGGTGAAAAGAGACACCTATTATATTTTCAATTGTACTGAAAATCCAGGATATTATTACACAGTTGATGAAGGCTGTGTTGGACAATGTGACCAAACCTGTCTGATTTGCAGCGGACCCTTGGGCTCTCAATGCCTTGCTTGTCCTTATCCTCGTTTGTTACAGAGTGATAATACCTGTATCTGCCCTGTTGGCACTCAGGATGATCCTGTAAGTGGTGGGTGTGAAAGCTTATCATACGTGAATCTTACAGGGAATCCCTCAGAGATTTATTGTGATAATTTAGCATTGCAAGCTGATATAAGAGCAGATGAGTTACAAGCTTATAATATAACGTTTTATTGGGGATTATCAAGTCAGGGAACGAGTGCTAGTTTGACTTCTCAAGGTCAAATTCAAGCTTATTTAGATAGTCAATTTTCACAAAATGTTGAGATTGAAGGAGTTTATCTTGAGAATAATCAGGCTTATAATTTTACTGTGCAATATATAAATGCAGCAAACAAGACGATTCAGGACTGGAGAGTGTACAATATTTTGTATACGACCGTGCCAAACATCACGTTATTCGGAGAGAGCATTGGAATAAAGAACGACATTGATCATCAATTCTATGCTGAGTTTCTCGAGAACACGACTTGTAGTAATTTAATTAATAACCCTTCTTTGATATTGGATTCGACATGGAGTGTTATTTCTGATGACGGTTCTGTTGTATATTCTAGCAGTGGCCCTCTTGAAATGACATTACCAAGCTGTGCTCTTATTCCCCAGAGCTCTTACATCTTAAACCTTCGAATGTCTTTGAAGAATACCCTAAGTTTTACAGAACAAAATTTGACTATTGAGACATCTTCAGAAGTATTTCAGGCAATAATACTCACAAACTCTCAAAATTATCCTGTGAATGCTGACCTTCTCCTCGAAGGAACAATCGCCTATTCTTCAAGCTGTAGCATCCGAGCTCCTGGACAAATTCTTTACACTTGGTTCTGCTCAAATCAGACTCAATCTTGTGATGACACTAATGGATTATTCGGTGTCCCAATGACTTCTCAACAGTTGACTATTCCAAAAGACACATTTAAACAAGGAGACAATCTCATCTTTACTTTAGAAATTGAGAAGAATGGAAACGCTCAAAACTCTTCAAGCATCCAAATCTCAATCAACGATCCCACAGCTTTATTTTTACAAATCGCCTGTGAAGATACCTCTTGTTCCCACTACGCCACCAACAAAGATTATCTCATCTATGGAACCGTCCAAACAGCATCTGGCCTTAACTTATCTTCTTCAGAATTAGCCAAACTTAACGTCACATGGACCGTCTCCCCTCAGGTCCCGAATGCTTACTTCTTAAGCACCCTCAAGTTCTTTTCAAATAGCCTAAATCTGACTACAGTGGATTTCCTCACAGTCACCTTTACTGTCCAAAACTCAAGCAGAACCTTCACTCGTTCGCTTAACCTCCCGATCAATCATCCCCCAGCCTTTGGATATCTTCACGCTTCTCCTTCTTCAGGCGCCTCCCTTGCTACTCAATTCATCATTACAACGAATTCTTGGTATGATCCTGATACCCCACTAACCTACCAATTCTATTATTCGTTCCCTTCAGATACAGTCCTCACACCTTTACGGCCAAGCTACACTTCCGATCCTCAAATAGCTACGATCCTCCCTGGACAATATTCTAGCGGTGTTGTCAATATCTGGGTCTCTGTAAAGGATGATTTTGACGCAGAAAGCATCGCTAGCGCTCAGGTTCAAGTCTCTCCACAAATTCAAACTTTGCAGCAAGCTATTAGTTCATATAACCAGCTCTTATTAACAGCACAATCCCAAGATGATCCTTTTGAAATTACTCAGATAATCGCAATGATCACCAAAGAAATCACAGAATGGGAAGACATTTTGACTGAAGATGCTCCAAACCCGGTTTGTCCTTCATGTTCAGGTCATGGCTCTTGCCCAGCAAAAAAAGCAAGGTGTGATTGTGAAGCTGGCTGGGCTATTATTGACTGTTTTGTGAGAGAAAGTGATGTGGATTTGATATCAAATCTCAAGCAAAATTTGCTTAAGGAAATGTCGGCAAGTTATCAAGAAATGCTGTCTAATAATTCGGCTTCTGAGGAACAGACTACGACGGTTAGAGAAATGATACATCAGATTTTGATGGAGTCAGTGGATGACCAGCACTTTAACACAAACAAAACTTTGATTTTGGTTCAGAATATTTTGAATGACACATTGAAAGATTACAGCACAACAGTGTTTTCCTCTGACGAAATTCAAGCAGTATCAGAGATCCTGAGCGATATGATGGAGTTTTCTTCGACATATGACTGTACAGGGTCAACGTCTTTCACGAAAAACCTCGAAGAAAAAGCTGAAGAATACCTTGAGGTCATCGCCGAAAGCAGTCTTAGTGATCAAATTGCGAACCAAAACGCCACAGTAATCACCACAGAGAACCTCGAAATGTACTTCCAAAAGCTCTCAATATGTAGCCTTGACAATAAGGTCGTGACGACAAGCTCGACAAGCCCTCAGGCAACGATTTCTGTGAACGCAGGCGTGGATGTTCAGGACTGTTCTTCGCAAGTTAACCTTGAATATTATGCCTTCAATGATAACCTGTTGAACTGCAGTGCGGAAGTCAATGAGAATAGAACGCTTACAATTCTTGGTATTGACATTACAAACGCGAGTCCTGGTGCTAAGTTAAATTCTTCAAGCCTGTCTGTGACAATAGATTTTGGTGGAAATCCTGCTAAAAATTGTCCTGCAAGCTGTAAGCTGGTCTCAGAAAAGGTTTGCTATTGTGAAGATCTCTCGCCTTTTGATGTTGGAAATCAGTTGGTTAAAGTTTTTAGGAATTCTAATTTGAGCTATTTGAAGCATGTAGACAGTATCCTAACGTTCCAGTTCTGGAAAACTGGCTCTTTTTGGATGGTTTTTGTTCTGACAGCTTGGCTTTTTGTCACATTGGGGTTGATCAAATACAAGCTATTGACGTATAATGTGATGAATAAAATCAGACAATGCAATAAAATCAACAAAAGAAACATCATTTGTCCTGTCCTCAAGGTGATTATTTCGACTGTTAAGAGATTAATAAATGTGAATTTTAGGTGACGCACCCTTTAGCGACAATTTACTTGATTCCAAAATACGAAAGACTTTCAAAATCAGCACGAGCTCTTGTCTTTTACACAAGGAATCTCCTTTTATTAAGTTTTACCTCCCTTTTCTCTGGTCCTGCTCGATCCGAAGTGGCTTATGATTATCAGCAAGCTTTTAAAATCAGCTTTGATTTTAACATTTATTTACTCCTTTTGCCTTATTTCACAATCCAACCGCTCTTGCTTGTTGTGAAACTCTTGATGAAAGATCTCCAAATTCAGTACAAAAAATTTTGAAATTTCTTTTATTACCCATAAATTTTCATAGAAAACTGCATTTTTCAAAGACTTTCAAAGGAAAAATGGCTTATTTTTGCCTGACACATATTCGTTTATGGCTCGTTCTTTTGATCATTTTTTGCAATTTTCTCATGATCCTGATTGTAAATGCCAACCAAACTCCCGTTCAAAGAATCGCATGGACTGTCAACTTTATTGGATCACTTTTACAAGACCTGATACTCACTCCATCTCTATATCTAGCTTTCCAATATTGCTTGTTCAGGCTCTATTGCAATACGATCTTTATGAAAAAGTTCCCACGTTTACACAAATATCTCCCCAGAATCTTCAATGAATTTATCCAAGAAATCTTTGTAATTCCTTTGAATTATCACGTGTTATATCTTTCTTAGGCTAAATTGAATGAGACAGCTCCAACAAAAGTGAAGACTAAACGAATAAAGATCCTTCCCATCAGTGAGAATAAAGGCCCAGTTCAAAGAAAAGGCTCCTCAGACAACGATACAATTATTTCAGGACTCGGAATCTCTGATAACTCTCTTAACCTCGACGGTCTCCTCGCGAAAAGTCCTCAAAGCAATTTCAAGTCGTCCATCAATCTCCTCAGCTCAAAAGCAATTAAAGAGGAGACCGTGGAAGAATCTCCTTATCTTCCTAGACCCAGATCAAGACCAAGCAACCTTATTGATATGAACGACAAATATTCATCAGTAAGCGTGTCCAGGAGAAATAGCGATTCGGTTGATTTTGACTTGATTTCGAAGAGATCAAGAGCTTTAAAAGGAAGTGGAAAGCTCTTGATAGACTTACAAGAGGATTCTCCAGAATGGACTCCTAAACAAAATTCGAGCAAATTCCTTTTGAAACAACTGCAAATTCCAAGTTCTATTGATGTGCTTTCACCAAAAATGGAGAGCTCTAGTGAGATGAATCCTTTATTCAATCTCAATCAATCAATGATTCCTCAAAGAACAGAGTCGATAGATTCACAATTGAAGATGATAAATTCCAAAGACCTTGAAGAAAGTCCTTCGAATATTCTTAATGAAGCACGAGCTTCTTTTGCGGCTAAGCGAAATTCAAGCGCAAACTCACAATATCAGACTTTTACAGAGAACTCCAATGTGTTTGCAGTGGATGAAGCGAAATTATTTTCAGTCAGAAATATTCAGACACCACGAAGAATGAGTCTTTTCAGAGATGAGACATTAACATTTAGGCCAGATAGCCCAGGAAATTTAGAGTCAAGTCCAAGGAAAATGAGAGAGGAAGGAAGATTATCTCAAGGATTTAAAAGTGAAATTTTAACAAATAAGATGAGAATGGTGGAGGTACTTAGAAGGGCACAGAAGAATCGACAGAAAAGGGGTTCATTGTTCCAGAGTCTCGGTAAAGGAAGTGGAATCAAGAGTCCGATCTCAGCCTCAGAAAGTGATGGGTTTGGAGGAGGTCAAGGAGGGGTTTGGATCAAGGAGAGCAGGTAACAATGTTGAACCTTCAGAATTAGTTGATTGGAAGAGGTGAGAGAAATATTGATAGAGTATTTTTTTACGAAAGAAAATTTAGTGTATGAATTTTTTGTGATTTTTTTGAATGACTTTTTGTGTGTGAAATTTTATGGTTTTTATTTCTCAAATAATCTTTTCTTTTTATTTAAAATGATTTTCTCTTATTGAAATAAACAAGAGTCAACAAAGAAAATAGTATTGAAAAATGAACCTAATTTATCAAAGTCTGAAAGGTTAACATACAAGTTTAACATTGAAAATTTCATTTAAGATGACCCTAAAAATCTACCATCGTTTAATTATTTCAAAGCAAGTCTCGTCTTCTTTCCATAAAGCTGAGTCAATTCTCGAATGCTCAATCTTCCTGGGCAGATCCTCAAGTAACACAAACTCACACTTGGCTTTCCTTCTGCTTGAATACAGGAAAGACAATATTGATGCTTGCAATAAACGTTTCTAAAAACCAAGCTCTCCAAGACTTTCTTATGACAGATACTACATTTTAAGAAGTTAACTAGTGCTTGGGCTGCCTTTGAACTATTATTTTCGTTATGAAGGACTGGCTGCCCTGATGATTGCCTCTTTGTTTGCATTTCTTTTTGTAGTTTGAGTAAACTTGTCTTCAAAACATCGTTCTCTTCACTCTTTCTTTTTAAAGCTTCAGCATACTCTGTCTTCTCCTCCTTTTCTTGGACGATCATTTCTTTCATAAGTCCAATTGTCATCTCAAGATCATCTTTAATCTGTCTTTCCCGTTGAGTTTCCCGCTGAAATGTCTCAATGATCGACTTCAAGCGGTAATTCTCAATCAGTACATCACTCTTTAACTTTAAACCAGTCAGAGGGCTCGTCTCGTGTCCTCCCTGAAGCCAGCATAGAATTGCTTCTTTTTCATAGGACTGACCATCAGCTGCGACAACTGGGTTCTTCATCAGTTCTTGCGTAATTGGGCAAATAAAATCTTCAGGAATTGTGATTGAGTTCATATTCATGGTTGAGGAGGCCTTTTTGAGTGATCTAGTAGAAAAGGTTTACGAGAGGAAATAATTTTATTTTGAACGAAGAGAGTGTTTCAGGACAGTTAAATACTGTAAAACCCCCAGGAATCTCATGAGATAAATAATTATAAAGATTACCCCTATATGAAAGTTTATTGAATATTTAGAGGTGAGTCTGTTGTGATGTTGAAATTTTTGGAGGTTGTCTAGATATCTCGGGATTAGATTGTGAGACTGTTTTCCTCTCAAAACTAAAGTGGGTATGCAAAGAATTTTATTTTTGTGTTTGAAAAGCAAGAAAGTTATCATGAAAGATAGAAACATGATAGATTCGTAGTTTTTCAGACTTTTCAAGGGATAGGAAAAGCACAATTTCTTTAGACTTTATGCAAAAATATAAATAACAGGATGAATTGTTCAAATTAAGTCAAAATAATATAGCTTGAAAACTCACATCAACATTTATTGCTGAATCTCTCCAACCCTCTTGAAAGCCCCAGCCTCAGTCTTTGCATCTTTTTTTATCATTCTTTGAGTTGAAAAAAGGCTTGTATATTTTGCCAGAGAAAAGATCTTTTTTGTTGATTTTCTTTCAATGGGACCTTTTGAATTTTGTTCTCCTCAACTTTACAATTCTTAGCTTCGTTCTCTTCAGCTTTAATATTTTGTATTTTGCTTTCTTCTGGTTTTATCTCTTCTTTATTTTCATTTTTCTTTTGCTCCAACATTTGATTATCTTTTCTTTCAGGCTGAAGGTTGATCAGAAACTTCTTTAATTTGAATGTGTCTAACCTTGCTCGACAAGTCTTCAAATAGCACTGATTAAGGCTAGGCTCTCCTGCTTCTTGGGCGCAACACAGACAATATTGATGCTTGCAATATTTGTTGAGAAACACGAAATTCTCTAAGGTTTTCACATGACATAGACTGCATTCTAACCATTTTTCTGACGATGCGGCTGACAGCTTTTTAAGGTCCTTTTCGGCAACCTCTACGTGAGCTACTTGAGTATTGCTCTTAATTTTCTTTGGAATGGATGATTTTTTTGCAGGCATCTTTATTTGTAGTCCTTGCAATTGCCCTCGCATATTGAGTAAATTTTTTCTCAAGGTCTTATTTTCTTCATCCTTTTTCTTTAAAGATTCAGCTCCAATCTGCTTCTCTTGTTTTCGAAATGTCTCAATTATTGCCTTGAGTCGATGGTTCTCAATCAGGATGTCATGCTTGAGTCTTTCACCAGTCAGGGGACTTGTCTTATGTCCCTTCTGCAGCCACTGTGTGACTGCTTTTCGTTCGTAAGACTGACCATCAGCTGCGACAACTGGATCTCGCATCAATTCTTGCGTAATTGGGCAAAGGTAATCTTCAGGAATAGTTGGATTCATGGATGGGATGTATGTGTGTTTGAATAGTTAAGAGAAAAAGATTATAAAATCAAGATGAGCAGATTGCTTTTATATTTCTATTGCCGTTTGTTTCAAAAGATTGGGAAGACATTTAAGTCGATATAAAATTGGTTTTTTTAAATCTCGAAAATTTTCCCAACTTTTTCGCCAAACCTCCAAAAGAACTCTTTCGTATTTCAATTTGGCTTCTCTTAAAATTGAATTGAGCGTCCATTTTTAATGAGACCCTCTCTATTTTCAAATACGTCTTCTAAACTTGGATAAAAGAGGACTTTCTGAAGAGAATTTGAGAAATGGAGGAAGAAAGTCGACTTGATGAAAGACTCTTACATAAATTTTTCCCCCCAAAAATGAAACAAAAACAAGAAGAAAAGAACTATTTTTCTCAAATGTGAAAGACTAACTAAATATTTCTCTTACTATATTTTCTGAGTTTAACTCTTAAAATGACCACTCTATAATAACTCCCTTTTCAAAAAATAAACTAC
>Ga0182738_1005401_pt1 | contig 13671 bp, 9 predicted proteins | sample eDN5th30CBELigMG_FD_128876 | JGI IMG/M metagenome (GOLD analysis project Ga0182738, IMG submission 128876) | Enriched Miracle-Growth compost microbial communities from Emeryville, California, USA - eDNA 5th pass 30_C BE-Lig MG (version 2)... ...
CTTTAAGCTCTCATGCACAATTTCTGCACCAAGCTCCTTTAACTTCTGCTCTAATAGATCAACTGCACCGCAGTAATGCTCATATGAGGTATCGCCAGAACCGAATACTGCAGCTTTCTTTCCAGTGAGATCAAGCGAGTACATGTCATCATAAAAATCCAGATAATCATCCGGCAGCTCACCATCGCCCCATGTATACGCACCTAATATAATCCCATCATATGTTAAAAGCTCTTCAGCCGAGGCATCAAAAACATCCTTCCTAACTACCTCAACACCAGCTTCCTGAATGCCTCTTTCGATGACCTCAGACATTTCTTCCGTATTGCCGGTCAAGCTGGAATATACAATAATCACCTTAGTCATTGTAACAACCTCCTTATAGTCAACAATAGATGCAATAAAGATACATCCCTACACATAACCTATATAATAAAGTGATATTGATAATCATTATCACTTTATTATATTACCATCATACTTAGTTTTGATGAAATTTACAATCCCACTGCTTGTCCTTTTTAGTATTAAAGGGATTTCATATTCTTTAGCGAAATGAATAGGGGAACGACAATTTAGACATAATTCGATTAAATCTGTAAAAGTTATTAAAAAACTGACCTTATCACTTAAAAAAGATCATTAACAGCTCCACCTAGTTATGATATGTTGAAGTACATACAGTAATTAAGAACTGAGGTGTTAGAGATGGCTAAAAGCATTACCGTATTGCTCGCAGACGATGAGCCACTTATTGTTAAAGGATTGGGCAAATTGCTTCCATGGTCCGACCTCGGTATCGAAATTGTTGGTTACGCGTATGATGGCAAGGAGCTGCTTGAACTGATGGAGCAGCATGTGCCTGATATTGTAATTAGTGATATTAGTATGCCTCATTTAACAGGGATTGATATAATAAAGCAGGTTAAGCAGCGTCAGCTGACTAGCAAAATTATTTTTATTAGCGCCTATCAGGAATTTTCCTATGCAAGAGATGCGATCGCTTATGGTGCTGTCGATTATGTAGTAAAGCCGATAAAAAAGTCTGATCTCGAGAACGCTGTTACGAAGGCGCTTTCACTTATTCGCGAGGAAAATGAGGACGATCTACTTCGCAATAAATTAACCCATCTCGAAAGAAAAAATCTCGACAATGAGGTTGAAACCTGGCTTGAGCAAATCTCAGAAGGACTGCTTGCTGAAAGCTCTGAGGGCTACTGCTATTTGCAACGTGAGTTGAAAGGAGCTCAACACATTGTCGGTGTATTAAGCATTGATCCAGACAACGATAATAGCCGCTGGCCCCAGCAAACCCAGAAGCTTGTTGAGTTTGCCATTCATAATATTATTCAGGAAATTACAAGACAATATGGACAGGGTGGTTCCTTCACGCATAGTAATAAACTCATTTTTATAGCGAGCTATGAGCAGGCTAATGTGCCACAGCGATTAGCGGAGGAGATTAAGGTTAATATCGCTAATTTCTTAAAGCTTAAGGTATCGATCGGAATGGGATATGCTGTTGAGAAGCTACTGGAGCTTAATCGATCTCGTCAGCAGGCAGAGCAGGCGTTAGATATGACGTATTTTGTAGGCTTGCATCGGGTTGTATATTACGAAAAGCAAGAGCAGCGTAAAAACAGCGAAGTGGAATGGTTTACGCTGCAATCAGAGATCATTCAGGCACTAACCCATAATGCGCTGGACATGGCACTGGCTAAGATGAACGCTTTGCTACAGGTCATTAAAGAAGCGACAATTGGCAATCGTTCATTGGCGGTATCTACTTGTTTTTCTTCGGTTGTCCATATTGTACAAGAGGTGAAGAAGGCGGATGTTCCGATGTCTGAGCTTGGCTTTGACATTCAGCATTTGCAGCATCGATTAGGGCAATATGAAACCTATGAGGACATGTGCGAAGGGCTGTATGACATGCTGCAGGAGCTATTTAATCGGATAAGTGATAATCCGATGAATAAGGAACAGAAGCTAATGGAGCGCGTCATTGAATATATTGAGCAGCATTATACAGAGGATATTACGCTCGATACTGTCGCTGCGATTGCGTTTATGAATCCATATTACTTTAGCAGCTTCTTCAAAAAGCAGATGAAGCAGAACTTTAAGCAATATGTAACGGACTTGCGTATGAATCATGCGATAAACTTGCTTCGCAACACCGATATGATGGTGTACGAAATCGCTGAAAAGGTGGGCTACAATAACCCGAGACATTTTAGCGATATGTTTAAAAAGCATACAGGTAAGCTGCCGCAAGAATTTAAAAACTCTCTCCGACCCTAGCCATGAGTCGTGAGAGAGTTTATTTATATAGCGTTAAGAGGAGGCTGGAGGATGTCGTCGATTAAGAAATGGTGGAGCAGCGTGTTTGTTAAGTTTTCCTTGGCATTTTTATTAGTAGGCTTAATCCCATTAATATCATTAAGTATTTTTTCATTACAAGCCTTTACTGGTCATGTCGAGCAATTTACATTAAACAACTTAAAGCAAATGTCGCTTTATATGAGCTATAACGTGAATAACTTTTTTTCTGATTATGATGAAATTACGCGACTTATGTATACAGGGAAGTACGAAGGCTACTCCCACACTGTTTCGCTTGATCAAACCGTTAATGTCAATGAATATGAGCAAATTAACAATGTACCGATCGATGCATTTTTAAGAACGGTGCTTTACAGCGACAAGCATATTCGCAGCGTTTATTTTATTAGAGAAAAGGACGATAAGCTGTACCACAAAACAAGACAGAGCAGACCGCTGCAGCCTGATCTATTGCCAATTAAGGATTGGAGAGACACATTAGCGGATCGTGCTAATCAATTAACGATCATCCCCACGCATAATGAGCAATACTACAATTATCCCGCGCAAAACGTCATTACCTTTGGTCGAAATTTGATTGATATATCGGGAACATTAACGAAGCAGCATAAAGTAGTCGGAACTTTGTTTATCGATGTTGATGCAACGGTGCTTGATAACTTTTTTCTAGAGATGAATTTAAGTAAAGACGATGAAATCTATGTGCTTGATGGCAATAACCATGTGTACTATACAAGTCTGCAAGGGAAAGCAGAAGAAGAAATAAGCAAGCAAATCGATTCGGAGAATGAAGGATTTTTGCGCTTTACGAATGAAATCCCCTATATCGAAGGTAATATTCTCATACGCGTATCCAAGGTTAATTTATTTAATCAGCTTACAGCGACCCAGACTACCGTTTATGTAGCTATCGCTATCTGCGCAGTTATTTTGCTTGCAATGGGAACATTGTTTTCTCGAAAGCTAGCCTCACCGATACGCGTCGTATTACAGCATATGAATAAGGTGGAAATGGGAAATTTGGATGCGCAGATTAAGAAATACAGCAAGGATGAAATTGGCAGGCTGGCCTTTGGCTTTAACCGGATGGTCGAGCGCTTAAAAATATTTATTGATGATGCCTATGTGGCTGAGATTAAGCAGAAGCAAGCGGAGCTTAACGCGCTCAAAAGTCAAATCCGTCCGCATTATCTGTATAACACCTTAGAGGTAATTCGGATGAATGCGGTGTTCAACGACGACGAGGAAGTAGCAGATATGATATTAGCATTGTCTAATCAGCTTAAGTATGTCATTGACTACGGTGAGGATTGGGTTGCGATTAAGGACGAGCTTAATCATTTGGAAGACTATTTCTATATATTAAGAGTGCGTTATGAGAATCGGATCGATCTACGAATAAACATCGATGAGCCAATTAATCTAGACTATCAAATTTTGAAGCTGTCATTGCAGCCAATGGTGGAAAATGCGATTCAGCATGGCATCCAGCCAAAGGGTGGTAAAGGCAGTGTGCTCGTTTCGATCGAAACGGCCAACGAACAGCTAATTGTCACGGTCTATGATGATGGTGTAGGGATTGCTGCGGACAAGCTACAGAAGCTGCAGCAAATGTTAGCTGACCCTAAAGCTCCAGCAAAAAATATAGGGTTAAAAAATGTGCATGATCGCATTAAAACAGTGTGCGGCGAGCAGTACGGATTAGAGATTAGCAGTATCGAAGGAGTCGGTACGTCAATTAAGCTATTATTTCCGTTGGTAGAAAAACGCTTAAATAAGTAGCATATCAGACTTAAAAAACTTCATTCATATCGAAGAGAACAAATGTTAACTTTAAACCAAGGAAATGAACAGCCTTAACGACTTGACTTGTAAAAAGGGAGGACAAAAAATGAAAAAGAAATCATATGCAAAAGTATTCTGTGGTTTACTAGCCGCTTCACTAGTGCTAACAGCTTGCGGTGGCAATAGTGGCTCCAACACAAATACAAACAATGGTGGTAGCACGAATACACCAGCAACGACAAACGCACAGACAGAGGGTACAACAGAAGATAAAAAAGATCCAGTTACGATCTCCATTGCTTATGCAACTGGCGACCCTGCAACAAAGCAAGCGATTGAAACAACAATTGATGCATTTACGGATGCTTATCCGCATGTAACGATCAAAAATATTAGTGAAACAACAAGTGATTCTTATCTAGATTGGTTGAAAACGAAAGAAGCAGTTGGTGAATTCCCAGATTTAGTAGAAATGCGTGATACGAAAGTATTCGCTGACGCAGGTAAGCTTGCAGAGCTTCCAGAGGAGCTTCATAGCCTATTCACCTTCCTTCCAGAATACGGTGGTAAATTCTACAATGCACCACTAACAGGGAATACGCCAAACGGTATCATTTATAGCAAAAAAGCATATGCAGATGCAGGTGTAACTGAGCTACCAAAAACGTATGACGAGTTTATCGCAGTTCAAGAAAAGCTAGCAGCAAGCGGAATATCTCCAATTGTTGTTGGTGGTAAAGACTTGTTCCACATGGGCTTCTGGGTGAACTACTTCCTAATCAACAATGTGTATAACACAGATCCAGACTGGAACTCTAAGCGTACAGCGCAAACAGCTAGCTTTACAGATGCGGCACCAGTTCAAGCAATTACAGATTACAAAGAGCTATTTAGCAAATATGTTGATAAAGGCTGGTTAAGTACAGCTGATAACCAAACGGCTTCTATGCTAGTAACAGGCAAAGCTGCACAGCTTTACTCAGGTCCTTGGATGTTTGGTCAAATCGCTGAAGCAGATCCTAGCTTTGAATTTGGTTTCTATGCAATTCCTAACCGTGACGGTTCAATTATTGTTAACGGCTTGCCAACATTGGCTGGTTGGTCTCTATCAGCAGAAGCTTCTAAAGATCCAGCTAAAGTTGAAGCGATTACTGAATTCATTAAATTCTTCTTTGAAGCTGAACAATACAGCCCATATCTTGCCACAGTTAACGGCATTCCAACAACTGTAGCTGAAGTAAGCTATGAAGCAGGCGAGCAAATGCAAGAAGTATTGCGTCTAATGGCTGATTCTAGCGTTAAGAAATCTATGATGATTAACCAATGGTATGGCGATAATGCAATTCCACCACAATTCCGTAACTGGTTCTACAAGCTGCTTCAAGAGCTTGTTGTAAGTGACGGTGATGTTGCGGAATACATGAAGCAAGCAGATGCGGAGTATGACAGCAACGTTAAAGCTAATCAACAATAAGATTAGCAATTAGTTAGGGGATAACCTCCGTCTAATCACGGAGGTTATCTTTCTAAAGAGCAGGAGGAGAGAGACATGAATGCCGCAAATACGGGTATGAAAAAGAAGCAGTGGTGGCGTAATTATGCGATTTGGTTCATACTGCCTGCATTTTTACTTTACACTACGTTTGTCATGGTACCAACCTTTAGTAGTATTTATCTCAGCTTCACTTCTTGGGACGGAATTAGTGACAATATTCGCTATATCGGCCTAGAAAACTTTAAGGAAATTTGGGATAGTCCACGTGTGCAGAATGCATTGAAAAACACGATTATTGTCGCAGTTGCATTAGTGGTTTTAGAAAATATTGTAGCGTTATTATTAGCAATCATCGTTGACCAGGTTCGTTGGTTAAAAAATCTATTCCGCAGTATCTTTTATTTCCCCGTGTTAATGAGCGGTATTATTATGGGTTTCATCTGGATGATTATCCTCAACTATAATTTCGGTGTTGTCAATCAAGTGCTAGATATGATTGGTTTAGGCGCAATTAAAACGGATTGGCTAGGTAATCCTGATTACGCATTACTATCGATAATATTGTCAACGGTATGGAAATCGGCAGGCTACTATATGATTATTTATTTAGCTGGCTTGCAAGGAATTCCTCAAGAGCTGCTTGAGGCAGCAAGTATTGATGGAGCTGGCAAGTGGAAGCAATTCATTCATGTGACATTCCCATTGCTAGCAGGAGCAACAACTGTCTGTGTTATGCTCTCGATGATCAATTCCTTGAAGCTGTTTGACCAGATCGCCGTTATGACCAATGGTGGACCTGGATTTGCAACTGAAACGTTGACTTACATTATATACAGAGTAGCCTTTGGTGAAGGTAGACAAGGCTTTGGTACGGCTTTGGCTATTGTATTGTTTATCTTAATTCTTATTATTTCTCTTATCCAAATTCGCTTGCTTCGTAAAAGAGAGGTGCAAATGTAATGGCAAAAGCAAAAACACCAATTACAAGCGGCAACATTATTCTATTTATCGTAACGCTGTTAATTGCACTTGTGTTTGTATTTCCGATCTTCTTTAACATTATGTCGGCGTTCAAATCCAATTCTGCGATATTGCGGGATGCAATCGCATTTCCAACCGAGTTCTATACCGAAAGCTTTAAGTATCTGTTAACCAAAACGGATTATCCGCGAGCGATGCTAAACAGTGCAATTCTTACGGTTGGCTCTATTATCGCGATGGTCATCGTTATTCCGATGGCAGCATATGCGATTGAACGTACGAATAATAAATGGACGAACGGCATCTATATCTTTTTCCTTTTCGGTATGATGGTGCCATTCCAGGTATATATGATTCCGCTATTTAAGCAATTGAAACTAATGGGCTTATTCGGTAATCTAAGCGGTCCAATTATGATCTATATTGCAGGTTCGGTCGGCTTTGGTGTGTTGCTCTATACGAGCTTCTTGAAGGGCGTACCACGCGAAATTGAGGAATCTGCAGAAATTGATGGCTGTTCACGTATCGGAATTTTTTGGAGAATTGTATTCCCGTTACTAGGACCTGTAACAGCAAGTATGGTCGTGCTGCAAGGGCTTGGTATATGGAATGACTTCCTCATGCCAATGCTAGTATTACCTTCTGGCGAGACAAAAACAATGATTGTGGAGCTATTCTATTATGTTGGTGAATTTACATCACGTTGGGATATGATCTTCGCTGGAACGACAATGTCCCTAGTGCCAGTATTAATCGCATTTCTATCACTTCAGAAGTACTTTGTTAAAGGAGTATCTTCGGGAGCGATTAAAGGTTAGATAAGTAATAGCTTGAAGAGCTAGAAGTCTACTTAGATTTCTAGCTCTTCTAGTATCGCCATTGATTAGAGGAGAATGTGACATGATCGATCATAAAACGAAAGAGCCATACATTAACGTATGGGCTGGTAATTTTTATCGACCAGCATTTGATGATGAAGAGTTTGTGCAATACTCTGTAAAGCTTGCTAAGCAGCTAGGCTTTAATAGCTTCCTGCTTGATGCCAAGGCATGGGAGGATTTCCGTGATCGCTACAGGGGAGAGGCTGCAAGTCAATATGTCCAAATGATTGAGTACACCATGAAGACGCTGAAAGAGCATGAGATGAGTCATGTTTTCTTAGCCCTTTATCTTAACGGTGATAATTTATATCCGAATATTCGCTTTAGCCCACCAATTCATGGTGATTCGGTCGTTAGCATTGATGGCTCTGATGGCAGATGGTATCGCTATTGGTCGCCAGTGGCACATGGTGCGATGATGGAGCATGTCGAAGGCTTACTGTCCACTTACTCTGATAATTTAGCGCAAATTCAGGTAAATGGTGAATTAAGAACGCCGATCTGCAGTATGTGGGACCCTATCGTTGCTCCGAGCTTCGATCAGGAAGGAATTGATCGATATGTGGGCTGGCTGAAGGGACAATATGAACGTATCGAGGCGTTTAATAAGCAATATGGAACAGCCTTCTCTGATTTTACTGAGCTGACACCGCATGATTACTGGTACGAGCTGAAATACGCCGATGCTCCAATGTTTACAAGCCAGGATGTTGCTAGCAAAGCACCGCAGGCAATTATGTGGTCAGATAATATGAAATGGAGAAAAGAAGAGCTTTGTCATTATTTTGCAACGATGCAAAAGCACTTCAAGCAATTAGATCCTCAGCTATTTTTAGCTCCGAACTTAGCACAATGGAGCTACTTCTTAAATATTGATGGCTCAATGCTCGCAGATGTAGGTTTTAGCGAGCTATGGGATACGGCAATGCGCGGGATCGATATTTATGCACTATCCAAGTACGTTGACTCCGCTCATTTCATAACCGTTCCCGTTACACCGTATGGTGATGCAGATCCTTATATTGTATCGAGCCAGCACAGTATGATGCGCGTTATGAACGAAGCAAGAGCGTTTATCGGTGGCATCTATTGGGGAAGATTCCTCTACAATGATGTGTACGCTACGCTTACGCCAGCGCAAATTGTTGGCAGCATGGTAGCTAATGGCGTAAAGGGTTATTCATCCTACGGAATGTGCGGGCTTGATGATGGTGGTGTGCTGCATCGTATGGATCAATCGTTTATAGAATCTTTGGCGCTTGCGAATGCTTGGGCGAAGGAGGTCATCCCACTTATTCAAGGGAATAGAGTGAAGGAGATTGCTCTGTTGTTCCCTTCAGCGATGGCGGCCTTTGAGCCAATGTCAGTAGAAGGCAATAAGGAGCGTCGCATGGATATGCTCGGCTGGTATAAGTCCTGCTGTGATGCGGGTTATGCAACGGACATTATTGATCTAGAGATGATTGCAGGCGGTGCGCTTGAACAATACAAGCTGCTAGTCATTAGTGCGAATGATTGCTATCTATTGGAACGACATCCGGCTGCTGAGCAGGTTGTTAGCGATTGGGTGAAGCGGGGCGGAATCCTGATTCATGGTCCGAGCGATGAGCTTGCAGCCTCTGCGCTAAACATTAAGGGCACGCCGCATAACAAGGGCTGCATGGAGTTCCAAGAAGGCGGACTGCTTCAGGGTGTGAGCTTTGCAAGCTATACAGGCGATGAGACCATCGCAACCTATCGTGAGGATGGGGATGGCTGTGTTGTTGCTCATCATGTTGGCCAAGGAAAAGTGTATAGCTTCGGCTTCCAATACGGCTTTAACTACACTGCCAAGGTTGCACCACATGTGCCGTTAGAGCAGAAAAACAATGAGCTATATCCTGTGCCGATGATGAAAACAGATATCGCACACTATGTGATCGGGCGTCATCTCCAGCCAAGCGTGGGGATCGTAGGTAAAAATATTGAAACTGCTCAATTTGCTAACGGAATTGTGATCGTCAACCACTCCTCCTATCCAGTTGCGTTAGACAACATTAAGGGGAAAAAGCATTTCCAACTATACTATAACGATCATGTGTTGCTGCCACGCTCAGCGGTATTTGTTGAATATACGGCGTAGCGAGATTAACAACGCAATAAAGTGCTATTTTTCAACAATATAAGGAGACTTTCCTTTGTTGGCACTAGATATAATGAAACCATCAAATTTACGACATACAAAGTGAGGGAATATTATGCTGAAGCAGGTAGATCAAGCTTGGCTAGAGGGTGTTATAGCACGTATTACACAAAAAATGGACTGGGTAAGCGAGAAAAATCGCGATAAAATTCCGTACACAACGATCGATGGCAGCTATGATGATCGCTCTGTCGACAATCCATCTAACAGCGTTGATGACGGCATTTGCTGGTGGACCAATGGGTTTTGGGGCGGCATGATGTGGTTAATGTACCACGAGACAGGCAATGAGAAGTATAAAGAAATCGCACAAATATCTGAAGAAAAATTAGATCGCGGCTTCCATGAGTTTATTGGCCTGCATCACGATGTTGGCTTTATGTGGCTGCCAACGAGCGTTGCCAACTATCGTGTAACGAAGAACACTGAATCTCGCAAGCGTGCGCTGCATGCTGCTAATTTGCTAGCAGGTAGATTTAATTTGGCGGGCGGCTTTATTCGTGCATGGAATGATCTTAAGGATGTTGATACGAGAGGCTGGGCAATTATCGACTGTATGTTCAATATTCCACTGCTATATTGGGCTTCAGAGGAAACAGGTGATCCTCGCTACAAGCAAATCGCGATGAAGCATGCAGATACAGCGATGACGGCATTTGTCCGTGAGGATGGCTCAGTTAATCATATTGTAGAATTTGATCCGTTTAACGGCGGTGTCGTTCGCACCTATGGAGGGCAAGGCTATGAAGAAGGCTCTTCGTGGACGAGAGGACAAACATGGGCATTGTATGGCTTTATGATGAGTTATATTCATACGGGCAAGGAAGAATATTTGTACACTGCTAAAAAAATCGCCCATTACTTTATTGCTAATATTCCAGAGAGCGGTATTATTCCTGTTGATTTCAGACAGCCTGCCGAGCCTAAGCTGGAGGATGATACAGCGGCGGCAATCGCGGCTTGTGGATTTATTGAAATTGCTAAAGTTGTTGGAGAGCACGAGAAGCCATTATATATGAACGCTGCGATTAAGCTGCTGCAAACGCTAGATCAACAACGCAGCGACTGGGGAAGAGACAGTGATGCGATTCTGCAAAATGGATCTGCAGCATATCATGCTGCTACACATCATCATGCCATTATTTATGGAGACTATTACTTTATGGAAGCGATCTTTAAGCTAAAAGGTAACGATCTGTATCTGTGGTAAGGCTCAGCTGAGCTATGTTCTTGTATGAGATAGAAAAAAAGCGATTGCCGCATTAGCTGTTATCGCTTTTTTTCGTTGCTTGGTGTGCGTGTTGACGGTATTGTAGAGGGGTTGTCCCCATTACCTTCTTAAAGATACGAATAAAGTATGAGGTGTTGGGGTAGCCGACCTTCATAGCAATTTGTTCGACAGAAAGTATCGTCGTGTACAGTAATCGGCACGCTTGCTTAATCCGTCTAGCGATAATGTATTCTGACAAGCTTCCGCCTGTTTCTCGTTGAAACAATCGAGATAGATAATATTTGGATAGATGCAGGGATTGAGCGATGTCATCAAGCTGAAAGTCCTCAGTATAATGCTCCTCTACCCAGTTCATGACTTGTTCTGAATATGAGAAGGGACGATATTGTTCAACCTCATGATCGTTAGTCACCTGGTTATCGCGCATGAACAGCATGGCTTCCAATAGATGCATTAGCAATGTGACATTATCCTCATCACGCAGGAGCGTGTTGTGAAGAGCGCAGCGCTTGCTATATTGCGAAAAGATATGAGATAAATAGTCCATTTGCGGAAGTAGGTCGATCGCCGTTTGTGGAGACTGGTTTTTCCATAATGTATGCAGTTGTGCATGATGTCTAGGAAATGCTTGTAACGCCTTATCAAATTCATACGGTTCAAAAAAGAGCAGACTTCTCGTGTATGGTGATTGCTCATTGACTTCTGCTGTCACTCGATGTAATTGATAGGGCTGGAAAAAGAACAGTCTGCCCGGTCTCATTTCATATGTTTTTTGATTAACAATAATATTACCTTTGCCCTCATGGACGAGCAGCATTTCACAGCATTGATGCCAGTGATAGTAGCCGGTGAAGGCATCTGAAGTCGTAATATTAGCTTCAAATAATAAGGGCTTGTCCTTGAAGGGGACTGCTTCAAATAAATAGTTCATTATAGCCTCCGCAACGTACTGATAGCTAAAGTATAGCATAGCGTTTTACAAATTTATGAGGAAAATTAACTAGTTTAGAGAGAGGGTTTCATTATGACCATGATTCATAATCCTGTTCTAAGAGGGTTTAATCCAGATGCATCGATGCTTCGCGTTGGTGACGATTATTATATTGCAACGTCTACATTCGAATGGTTTCCAGGAGTGCAAATTCATCATTCTAAAGATCTTGTACATTGGCAAGTGATTGCTAGACCGCTGAATACGGTAGAAAAGTTAGATCTACGAGGAGTTCCAAGCTCAGGTGGGATTTGGGCTCCAGCTTTAACCTATCACGACGGTGTGTTTTATCTAATGATAACGAATGTTGTTGGACGTCGCGGAGTATACAAGGATTTGCATAACTATTTGCTTACGACGAGTGATATTACAGGGGAATGGTCACAGCCATTACATCTCAATAGCAGCGGCTTCGATCCTTATTTATTCCATGATGATGACGGAACAAAATGGCTGTTTAATATGCAATGGGATTATCGCAAAGGGAAAAGTAGATTCGCAGGCGTTATTATGCAGCAGTTTTCTGCTGAAGAAGGTAAGCTTGTTGGACCAATTCATACCGTAGCAACGGGCACATCGCTTGGTGTTACAGAAGGACCTGTTGTGTTCAAGCGTGACGGCTGGTATTATATGCTGCTAGCAGAAGGTGGAACGGGCTGGAATCATGCGGCAACTTTGGCTCGCTCGCGCCATATAACAGGTCCATATGAATATGATCCAAACTATCCGCTCATTACAACAATTGATACACCGGAGCAGCCATTGCAAAAAGCAGGTCATGCCGGAATTGTAGAAACACAAAATGGTGAATGGTATCTCTCCTTTATCTGTGCGCGTGAGCTATCTAATCGTCGACTGTCGCCAATTGGCAGGGAAACGGGGCTAGCTCCTGTTGAATGGACAGAGGATGGCTGGCTTACATTAAAGGGTGTTGAGCCTGGTTTGAAGGCTCCTCGTCTTGTTGTAGAAGCTCCAGATCTGCCGGCACATCCATGGCTATCTGTGCCAAGCGTGGATCATTTTAATACTGATGAGTTAGGTGTGCAGTACTTTACGCTACGTGTGCCTGCTGAAGAAAGCTGGCTAAGCTTAAGTGAGCGTCCGGGGTATTTAAGATTAAGAGGGCGCGAATCGTTATATTCTTGGTTTAATCAAAGCATGGTAGCACGGCGCCTAACAGAGTTTCAATGTGTAGCCGAAACCTGTGTTGAGTTTCAGCCTGATCACTTCAATCAAATGGCTGGATTAACGTTATATTATGATGAAAGCGATCATTTTTATTTGCGCGTTGGCTACGATGAGGAGCGTGGCAAGTTTATTGGATTAATTACAAGTCGCTTAGGTCAATACGATGAGCCGGATGGAGCAATCGTAAGCGCAGAGGGCTGGGAGCGCTGTTACTTAAGAGTGACGGTTAACTATGATCAAGTGCAGTTCTCCTGCTCGGCGAACGGTGAAGATTGGGTTAATGTTGGTCCAGTGCTTGATCTCGGGCAGCTATCTGATGAGTATGAAGGTAAGCTTGGCTTTACAGGAACGTTCATCGGCCTTTGCGCGCAGGATTTATCTGGAATGATGAAGCACGCGGACTTTGACTACTTCAAGTACATTGAGATGAAAGTTTAATAGCAGGACTTTGATGACGATGTAATGCGTTGTAGCCTAGTCGACGGCGAATCTTGCACGCTAGCGAAAACTCCTGTGCTCACGTACCAAAAGCGTACGCTGCGCTCATCGTTTTCTACTAGCGCACAACCTTCTTGGTCCTGAAAGCCCAGC
>Ga0182738_1005402_pt1 | contig 13669 bp, 15 predicted proteins | sample eDN5th30CBELigMG_FD_128876 | JGI IMG/M metagenome (GOLD analysis project Ga0182738, IMG submission 128876) | Enriched Miracle-Growth compost microbial communities from Emeryville, California, USA - eDNA 5th pass 30_C BE-Lig MG (version 2)... ...
ACGGCTATGGCGGAGGCGGCTGTGGTGGCGGCTTTGCCTTAATCATTGTACTATTCATTTTATTAATCATTATTGGCGCTTCTTGTTTTGGCGGCGGTTTTGGTGGTGGTTGCTAATAATTAAGAATTATTTTTATTTTAATTGTTATTACCATTTTAAAAAGTTAGCTTCATGCTAGCTTTTTTATTTATCTTTACTGTTTATACATAGCGATTGCTAATAATTTACGTTATGTTAATTATCCAATGAGGTGTAACCACTTGACATTTTTGTAGGCTGTTCTTAATACAATTCCTGGTAGAGGTGATGAAAAGTGACGAGAGTAAAATATAGAGATAGTGACATCGATTTAATTGCACGGATGATGCGGGCAGAGGCTGTGGGTGAAGGGAAACTAGGGATGCTTATGGTTGGGAATGTCATTGTAAATAGAGCAGTAGTTGATTGTTTAGATTTTAAGGATTTAAGAACCATACGGGATGTAATTTTTCATGTTCAAGGTGGAAATTACTCTTTTGAAGCAGTACAAAAAGGTAGTTTATTTTATAGGCCAGCAAGAAATGTAGAGAGAAGATTGGCACGACAAGTAGTAAACTACTGGAGACAGCATCCTTCTAAGTATGCTCTTTGGTATTTTAATCCCCCTGCTGCATGTCCACCTACATGGTACGGTCAACCACTTTCAGGACAATTTAAACAACACTGTTATTATGAACCAGAGGCTAATACATGCGAAAGTGCTTATAGATAGTAAAGAAAGCTTGGATCAATACCTGCCAACTCTTAAACCCTTACATATCAACGTTTATATCAATATATCAAACTCTCTTTTTCTTCTTTCATTTTTTGATGGGTTCCAAAAAAATCCATTATGTCAACTAACTTTGTATATCATATACAGCTTAAAAAGAGAAAAAACTACTGAACAGGGATGAATGGTAATGAATTGTTAGCTGACATTGCAGAACGTCTTGAGTAGTTTGTTCGAGAAATGAAATTTTATTCGCTATAGGCAAGTTACCTAAATTAAAGAAAGTGAATATACTTAAGTCAAGAAAACCATTGGCATTGGTTTTTCACCCTTGTAACCTACTACCCAAAAATGTTTCAGATTATTAACCTGAATTATTTTTGAGTAGTAGGTTACATTATGTTATCTAAGGATATAAAAACTTATTTTTAGTAGTCAAGTTACTTATTAAAAAGTAAATTCATATACTGCATTTACCATATTGATGTTTAAAAAAGGATGAATAACATGCCTATATTAATTGCAAATGTGTGTATTCCAAACGTTACTGGAGGGGTAGTAACATTTGGAGATACTTATTATGTTTCACCAAAGGCCAATGCTAAATCAGCAATGGGAGCTGGATCAGTTAATACAGGAATTTGTGTTAATACAAACTCAGGCATTTCGGGTACTAATACATTAGATCCAGATAGGACTGACCAAAATAATGTAGGTAATGCTTAAAAGGCTCTATTTTTATAAAATAGAGCTTTTTCTTCTGATAAAATCCACTATGTTAACTAAAGATGTATATCCTATACAGCTTAAAAATCGAAAAAACTCCCTGCCACCTGGGAAGTTTTTTCTGCTCTTGGAGAAGAGATTCGTGTTGAATATTGGATGCCTCACGGCGTCTTGAGTAGTTTGTTCGAAATCACCAGGTTTATTCATTATGAACGAGGCATATAAAAGGAAAATGTATGTCCAGCATTCTTTAAACAGGTTATATAGACAAGCCTTTATCTATATATATTTATTTAATGGTTTTTCAAAAATTATTATGTAACAAAACATGAGTTAATAAAAGATAAGTAGGAGGGGCAAATATGTTTGTTCATGTAGTTCAACCTGGTGAAACTCTATTCTTAATAAGTAACAGATATGGTTCCTCTATCGATCAGTTACGAAGTGTGAATGGTTTAGAGGAAACGAATATTGTTCCAGGCCAAGCGTTGCTCATACCCCTTTATATATATACAGTTCAACCTAATGATACAATTAATGATATTGCTAGAAAAGCTTATGTATCTTTAGAACAGTTGAAGAGAGCTAATCCTTCTATACATCCTAACCATTTGCAGATAGGGATGAAAATCAGAATCCCTGATATATCGAACTATGTTGCAGGTACACTGCAATATTATGCTGTTCGAAGTCCAGACTTAGATCGAAATTTAATTAATGATTTCGCTACTTATTCCTCTTCTATTGCCATTTTTGAATATCATTTTGGAAATAACGGGGATATAGTAAATAATTTAAACGATTTAGTGGCGATTGAAACCACTTGGAGAAACCGAGTTACACCATTAGCTACTATTACTAATCTAACTTCAGAGGGATTTAGTCCTGATCTTGCTCATCAAGTTTTAAATAATCCAACAGCAAGAAGGAATCTTGTCGATAATATCTTTTATTTAGTATCTAGAAAAGGATACGGTGGAGTAAATATTGATTTTGAACGTGTAAGGGCTGAGGATAGAGATCTTTTTACGGGATTTTTACGTCAATTAAGTGAGCGTTTAAGACCTTCTGGATATGTTCTGACAATAGCCGTTCCAGCCAAGACAAGTGAAGATATTTCTTGGTTAAAGGGATATGATTATGGAGGTATAGGAGCTGTTGTCAATTATATGTTCATTATGGCATATGACTGGCATCATTCGGGTAGTGAGCCAGGACCAGTCGCACCAATTACTGAGGTAAGGAGAACGATAGAATTTGCTATAAAAAGTATTCCACGAAGAAAGCTTATAATTGGAGTTCCTTTATACGGATATAATTGGTCAGTTCCCTATAAACCGGGTACAGTAGCATCTGCTATATCTAATCAAAATGCAATTAAAACAGCGATGAGGTATCAGTCGTCTATACAATATTCAAAGGAATATAAATCGCCATTTTTTCGATATAAAGATCAGGCTGGACAGACACATGAAGTATGGTTTGAAGATGTAAGAAGTATGAGCGAAAAAATGGTATTAGTTCGTAAATTTGGTTTACAAGCAATAGGAGCTTGGCAATTGACACTTGGATTTACGCCAGGACCTTGGCTCTTAAGAAAATTTTTCACTATTAGAAAGGTATAAATAATAATAATAAATATGGTTAGGCTAAAGACTTTTTCATTTTCTATAAAATTCATTATATTAACTAAGAATATATAACACATATAGTCTAAAAATAAAAAAAACAACTGGATCCAATCAGTTGTTTTTTCTGTTTCATGAGTGATAATCAATGTTTAGCCGACGTTGCAGAACGTCTTAAGTAGTTTGTACTTCACAATCCTATTTATACAATGTTTATTAATTTATACAATGTAAAATTATTGAAACTGAATATATGTTCACCCGTAGATATAAACAGGAGGTGAGCATATTGGTACAGTTAACATTAATTATTTCAATGTTAGCATTAAGTATAGCAGGCTTATTGTTTATAATGAATATGTTTAAAGTTGGAATCGTAGGAGCAATGAGATCAAATAACACTTTATCAAAAGTGTCTCTTTCTCTAATCGGGATTTATGTCCTGAGCTTTACAGCGTTCCTCTTTATGATTAACAATGTTTAAAAACATTAGAAATAAAGAGACAGCCATTTAATTTTAAAGGTGGCTGTCTTTGTGTGTGAATGCTCAAATTAGTTGTATTTGATACTTTATGGTATCTAAGATAGTTTTGCTCAAAAAATTTTTTTCATTCCAAATAGGCAAGTTACCTAATCGATAACAAAACATATAGTGTAGTAAGAATAATTTAAATGATGGAATCAGCAACCTCCATTCTCCGTTTAGTTTTGCGCCTCCTTGATTTATATAGCTGAAAACAGAAAAAACTACTGCGGCCTAAACAGTAGTTTTTTTCTTGAGTTCAATAGAAGATGGAAAGGATGCTAAAATACTCAATTTATAATATGCAAAACAATGATAAAGGTGCGGACAAGCGCTGATTCCATACAAAACCTTTATTATTTTTATGTCAACTTTCTAAAAAATTCATTACGTAAATTAAAAGACCGTATATATCCCTATAAGATATAAAGCAACTTAAAGTTGTTTCTAATTGCCTTAAGGCAATTTTTTATCCTTAACGGCTAAGATCTGGACCTTTATTCTTTGCTCTATTTATAGTTGTACTTCTCATTTCTCTTAATTGATGTCTTTGCTGAGTAATTTCTTCACTACGAATAGTCTGTTGAATAGTATTAAAAACCGTATCTAAAGCGTTTATGTTGCTCTTATGTGTTTTAATTTCTTTTTCAAGCCATGGGACGACTGTTTTTTCTATTGTGTTCATACGGCTTTGTTGTTGTTGTAAATCTTGTTGTCCTTTGTAGCCGAGTTCTTTTAGATTTTCACGTCCATATTTAGCTTCACTTTGCAATTCTTCATACTCTTGACGAGCTTTTTTTGAGACAAGCCGTTTGGCTTTTTCTCCTGGGCTGCTGTCTAATTCATCAAGCTTTTTCTCCACACTGCTCAGCTTTTCTACTTCTTTACTCATAGTTGAGACATGTTCTTTTTCTATACGAACCATTTTCTGATGTTTTTTGAACTCATCTAGCTTCTTTTGGTTAGCATCTAGACTTTGTTTGATGTTAGATAGCCTAAATTGATTTTGTTGAGCAGTATCGTGATACTGTTCCAGTCTTAATGCATTGCTGTACGTGAGATGCTTGCCAGCTGTTTTGAGATCCGGATAATAAGAGCTTATCTCACGGATTTTGGCTTGTTTAATAGCTTCTTCAGCTTGTAATAGTACCCTAGTTTCGACTTGAATTTGTTTTTTCTCATACGTAATCTGATTGAGTCGATTTTCTTTCTTTTGAGAGAATTCTTGGTAACGTTGATAGAACTCTTTTTTAGTTGAAAAACGAAGAGATTCTTTATGTTGTTGAATGCTGCTTTCATAACTTTCTTTGTTGCTTTCTAAATCAGAAATTTTATCAAGATGACGTCGTTTCATCATGTTATTCTCTTTGAGTTTAAATGGATTAAGGGACTTCTTAAGTTCCTCTACTTTTTCTTCGTTCTGCCCGATTTCACGCTCTAAATCGCTCACACGATCATAATAATTGCTGACATTGAGGAATTGTTGTTGTTGTACATGAAAATGTCGTTCGATAGGATCATGACGATCACTCATTTTGCGTAGTTCTTCGTGGCGTGCTGTAATATCTTCTAAGGTAATAACCTTCTGACCTATAAGAGACGCAGCTTTTTGAATATAGGTTTTCTCTATATCTGTAGAAAAGCTGAATTGCTTCTCTTTTTCCTTCATTTTCTTTAAATGTTCTTCTTTTTGGCGACGGTAGCTTTGTAAATCAACCACGGCCTTATTGTAGTCTTGGCGGTCTCTATTGATCTGGCCACAATCTGTTTTTTTTCCTTTCTTCTCCATGTCATGCGCGACATGGCCTAAGTGAACCATTGGTAAGGTTTCGAGTCCACGCTTTTCATGAGAAAGATGGGTAATACGTTCGTTGCTCTTAGCTTGTTCCAGGGCTTTGTTGGCATAGTTTGCCCACTGTTCACGAATGGATAAGCAGCCTTCGCTATTTTTGACGTACCCCCGGTTGTTCTCTTTTGCATTAGCAAAATCAGCATTCCAGTCACGATTCTTTTTGCCGAAGCCACCTTGATCTAGATTTCTCATGGTTAACATGATGTGAGCATGAGGATTATTTGTATCATCGCGATGAATAGCGATATCAGCAATCATTCCTTTTTGAACAAACTCGTTTTGAGCAAAAGATTGAATCAATTCTTTTTGTTGATCGTGATTCAGTTCAATTGGTAACGCAATGTTTAATTCGCGTGCTAATTGTGAGTCTTTGCGCTTCTCTACTTTTTCAACTTCATTCCATAAACGGTTACGATCTTTCATCCATTCTGGCGCATGAGAAGGAGTCAGAATCATGGTTTCCGGTTGTACATTTCGAGCATAAAACTTTTGCTCGTCTGTGCGTTCATCATGTATTTTTTCGCCACTGCGATAAGCAGCAGCAGCAACAGCCGATTGGCCTTTTGAACGGCTGATGATTTGCATCGATAGATGATAAATTGCCATGATTCTTTCCTCCTTTCTTGAGAATGGGTTTGTGTTTTTGGAATAAGTTGATGAGAGCACAAGGTGCGCTAATCAACGCTTTAGATGAAATCAGCATCATGAACACCAAAGGTGTCAGATGGTGGTTTCATTCTTGCCAATAGGCAAACAGGTTTTATGAAATTCGCCATCTAGGCGAATGGGTCTTTGGTTTTGTCTTTTCGTTCCGAAGGAACCGCACACATCGGTACGATGTATAAGTGCGCCCTTATCTCTTAGATCTAAGGGAATTATACCATATCCTGGTGAGAGAATCTATGATATGGATACCATTTTATCTCAATTTTTGATATAATCAAAACAAACATTAGAGAACAGAAAAAGGAGATGGGGATGGGTGCCAAAGAAGCGAACAGATGAAGAGATTCTTCAGGAGTTAGAAGAGAAAATTGAGAAGATGAAAGCGAAGAAACAGCAAGTTGAAGCGCGTAAAAAAGAAAAAGAAAGAAAAGAGAGAACACGACGACTGATTCAAGTTGGCGCGATCTTTGAGAAATACTTTGAGATTCAAAGTGAAGAAGAAGCTGAAAAGATTGCGAAGGCACTGCAATCTTATGTAGGAAAAAACAAAGATAAGATTTTGCATCATGATGTTGTGGTAACTCAGAAAAAGAAAACAATGCAAGAAGCAGCATCTACAAAAGAATAATGTCTTTTACTATACTTAATTCAAAAGTTACACTATCAAATTAAGAAAAAAATATCTTAAAATCGTCGAGGAACTTGTCGGTTGAAAGAAGAGATAGCTATCTCTTCTTTCAACCATAGGCTTCAGCGAATCCGCCAAAGTCTATAAAAATACCATAAAAGTCAAGCAAGTTTAGACTTATTAGAATCTTAACTGAAAACTCTATGTATGTGTATGCATAACTCTTCTTCTTAGCTTGAAGTGTTATATATAGCGAAATTGATTTCTACAGTCATATAACAATATTCATAGCTAAATATACTTGTTTTGATATATTTTGCTAATTTTTATTGAATTATGAGACGACTTAACGCTATAATAAAACTAACAAAAACGTGCGGATAGAAAAAAGACTTCAACTGTTTAAGTAGTGTGAACCCACTCTTAAACCGTTCCCCCTACAGCGACTAGGGAAAACACTTGTCGAAGTCTCTTGTTAATAGTTTCATTATCGATAAGATAAAACTTATGTTTTTATTTTATACGAAATTGACATCTATTTCAAGGGCTTCGTTCATCTAAATCGAGACATTGTTTTCCTTTCACCAGGGAGACAGTGTCTTTTTTGTGTTCCTTAAAGGAGAAGATGAAGAGATGAACAAGATATTGACTTGCTATTTAAAAGATGTAGATACCTTCAATGGACGATTAAAATGGTTATGGCAACAAAAAGCTACCCTTCGTACAAAAAAAGAAGAATTTCTGGAAACACTTCGCACTTACTATAAACAACACCAAGTAGCCCTACATAAAGAATTCCCTAAAAAACGTATGGAAATGCTCGATCACGTTATCTATAACCTAGTGGCTACGGGTATTCAAGCGATCCGTTCAGAAACACTGATGAAAAAATTTAACGCATCTAAAAGTACGGTTTCTCGTTTGGTGAAATCATTAAAAGATACACCCTTTATAGTTGTGGCACGTTACATTAAAGAAGATACAACAGGCGCTCATCCTGACAGCTATGTATTCGTCCTTAAAAGCCATAAGAATTTTAATCGAATTTGCGATGAGATCTTTTTTGCACATGATACAACAGGTGTCCAAACGCTTCAACAAGAAGAAATGACAACTCCTGTGACAACTCCTGTGACAACTCCTGAACGCGCTGAAAACGTTGATACAGCAAGCCTAGAGAGCGAAAAAACGTCCAATGCCTTTATTAACCTTGATTTACCTGTAAATCATATTAATAATCATTTAATATCTGCTTCACAGTCATTCGCTTATATCAAAGGTGTGCCTAAAAAAGTGAATCAAGTGTACGCAAGTAAATATGGACATCAATTAAAAGATTTCTATAGTCGCGTTCAGAATGCTGCAAAAGCCGTAAAACGAGATACAGAGATTGAGATTGTGAAAGAACAAGTACATGAAGTCGCTTATACAGCGATTGTAGGCTTAGATAAATATATCCATGAGGCTAATCATAAGGGTACTACTCTACCACTGGATGAAATGTGCCGTCTTGTTTATCAAATTTCCTACAATCAATTTACAAATCTACTAAAAGGGAATAAAGAAAAACAATCATCTGAGTCAGACATACATACAAAAGCTGAGAAAGCAGCTTTACCTAGACCTAAACATATCATCCGTAAGGAAATGGTCCCTGCTTGGTTAAAAGCTGAACAGGAGCAAAACGAGTGCACACAGGAAGAAGCTATTTCTCTGGATCAACAGCTTGAAATGATTCAATTAAAGCAAGATTTAGGGCAAGAGTTAACGTCAGAAGAAGAAAGCTTGTTACAAGAGCACAGTTCTACGTACAGTTCGTTAGAAATGGCACAGTTGAAACAGGATATAGGGAAAGCACTAAACCCAGAGGAGCAAGTTTTACTACGTCAACATGGACAGTTGAAAGGAACTGTTTCCTAATCAAAACATGCAGAAATCCCTTAGAGCTGAAGTATTAATAGATTCTGTTTATTTAAAACATATTTCTAAATAATGAATACTTAAATAACAAGGGAAGGTAAAACAATCACCCATAGTGGGAAAGACTGCCAAAGTAAACTCCGGGGGGGGCACAATGTGACAAAACTATTCGCTATCAATGCAGGGGAGTCCTTTTTTGCCGTTGCGAAAGCAGAGAATGAAGAAGAGGTCGTTACTATTCTTGTTAACCGCGAACTAGAAGAACAAGAGGATTTTGGTATTAGAGCGCATATTGATGATTTTTCGATTGAAGGGCTGTATGGTGATTTCTTTCACGATGAAAAGGGGTCATTTATCGAGAGTCATATTTTAGACTATCCTCGCCATATAAGAAAAATGAGCACTAAAGAGCGTCATACCTATATCCGATCACATGTTGAAAAGAACGCTAGAGCCTTTTGGAAAGACCATCCCTTCTATGCAGATCTGTACTTGCGAGAAGTCAAAAAGTATGAGGCCGTAGAGAAAGAGGGAGGAAATACGTTTTTTCCTCATTTTTCGCAGGAATTTTATTTCAATACGGCCAAATTAATTATTACTGAAACGGATTGGTATGGAGAAGATTTTCAAATCATTGAAATCGACTTAACCGACCGTAATTACCAACTTATTTTTGAACTTACTTTAGAGTAATAAGCGCTGAGAGGGTTTTATACCTCTCTTTAAATAAATAAATAAATAAATAAATAAACCTTAGAAACAAAACAGGAGGTCTACCATGGTTGAAAAACTATTAAATTTATTAGACAGCTTAGAGGAAAAAGACCACAAAGTCCTTGATGCTATTCAAGCATTAAATGTAGAGTCAGACGGCTTTCTAACAGAGGAAAGTGAACAAGTGAAAAGACTGATTGTTTACGCATTAGGCGGAAACGATCAACATTTTGAGTATATTCAAGATTCAGGTGTTTTCATGGACTACGCGAATAAAGAGACAAGCCGAAGCGAATTAATTTCGACAATTAGACAAGCTATTGAGAATGACTGGAAAGGCCCGATTCAAACTAGTGTGACATTTAGCTAAAGGAGTTGTCACAAATGGACATTATTCTTCAAGCAAAAACGTTGGAAAAGAAACATCCTTCTTATCCCTCGGTGTGGGATTGTCCCTCATGTGGCAAAAAAGTCTCCCCTCAGGGGGAAGGCGTATACTATCAAGTAATTGGGAAGGGTTTTATTGATCAGAGGATTGTCTATACAGCTTGTTCTGTCGCTTGTGTGGAAGAGAAAATCGGAAGTATCGTTGAAATCTTGTATATCCAAACCAAACACGGAGGGCGTGGGGTGTATCATAACAAGCTACACCCTATATCTTCAAGGGTATTTTACGAGTTTTGTAAACGTATCAACATCATTAAAGATTACTAGAGGAGGTTATTATAAAGAATCCTTTCTGCAAATACTGAGGGAGAATCCGAAGGATTATAGCCGTTATATAACGTTTTGAGGAGTAGGGAATAAGGTCTACAAAAGCTTAATAAAAGAGTTTGGATATAAAAAATTCACTGGACCATAGATACGCATTTATAACTGCTTAGTAACGGATTTGTAACGTCAATTAAACCTAAGTTTAACTAGTCCTAAATTAAGTTAAGTTCATGTTCTTAGAAAAGTATTCAGAATATTATATAAGTTAAATCTTAGTTTAACTTATACTGAAAAATAACAAAGCCTAGATAATCATCAGGCTTTGTTTATTACAGATTCTTTGGGGTGAAATATTGAATAACATATTTAGTAACCATCTTTTAATTCTTTTTGTTTGTCCTATTTTCCAAATAGACGAGCGAAGAAGCCCATTTTTTGCTCCTCTTGTTTGGCAGCTGCTACTTCATTTTGAGCAATGAGCAACATTTCCTCTTTTCTCTCTTTCTGATGTTCCCTGATATGTTCTAAAAGTTTAATATCTCTGTCTTTTACATCGAGCCTATGCTCATTTAATTGTTCCTGGAGAGAATCAATTTTTTTGTTTTGTTCAATTATTAACTCTTGTTGTTTAGCAAGAGCTTGCATAAGCATGTCTAATTTTTCGTTTGTGACGTCCTTATAATGCTCATTTTCAGTAGATGTTTCTGTAACGCCTAGAGTTATAGAATCTTTCGTATACATTGGTATTATGCCTTTTATCGCCGTTTCAAGGGTTATACCAGGTTTGTTTTTTGCATCTGTAACTCTTCTGAACATTGAAATATTTGTATCGGTGTAAGCTCTGTTTCCTTTATCATCTTTATGGAATACAAAACCCTCAGTTTCAAAAATCCTAGCGTACTTAGTTACTGTTTGTCTTTGAATATTTAATTGTAATGCTACCTCTCCAGGAGAATAAAGAGCTTCGAGGTTTCCTTGTATCCCTTCCATAACTCCACCTCCTTTTATAACGTGAATACAAATTGAGTTATATAACGGATTATAAAATGCGTTATAAAATTATTTTGCAACTAGAATTATAACATTCTTTAAATGCTAATGCTTTTCCTCCTTCCTAAAAGGGTAAAGTCTAATGGGAACTTAGAATGCGAGGAAAAGGGAAAAAAGAACTAATATTCCTATAGTGAGGGATTATTATAGGAGGATTTTTAGGAAAATATGGACCTCAAACAAGCAAAACCAACAATCGCCGTATGTAGAAATGACGTCCATGTTAGTATGTCCGAGCAATAAATAGGACTACATAACGTGATGAATGGCTTACATAAAGTGGAACAACTACTTTTAACCAAAGATCGATATGAAGAAGTGAATCAAACCTTGCTATGTGCTTTATATTACGAAAAACAAGTAACTCTTACCTATAAAGATGATGTATTTGTATATAAAACAGATTTACCTCTTTATCTTTTAGTTAATGTTGAATTTTTATGAAAGGAAATAAAACATGAATTATATGATTGTTTATACATTGAGAGACGGTACAAAAAAATACATAAAAATAAAACTCAATCAAACACTTCAAGATGAATTAAAAGCATTAAGTATAACAGAGCACGATATTTTTCAAAGACAGTTAATAGAAATCATGCAAAAATGAAGCAATTTTTTCTTTTATTTTGTTCTAATTTCATGTTAAATATTCATAACTTATGATAAAATGTTATTAACGAATAACAAAAAACGTTATCGTTGAATAAAATATAATACGACTGAGAACACTAGTCTTAATAACGGATGTGGTTTTATTGGCAGCATTCAACGGAGCTACACAGGCCCAAGTTGAAGACATTTTAAAAAAGATTGTCGATTGTATTCATCGTGGAAATGACCATTTTATCCTTTTAGCACAAAGAGATAAGAATACAACTACTTTGTTGGAATTAGGATTTAGAGCCGCAGATGTAAGGAGAATTGTTGAAGAAGAACTAACTTACGAAGATTATTACAGAGGGCCAAATCCAAACGGGAGCAGTAATGTTCCTCCACGATTGCAAAATAGCGATATGTGGGAATTTGGAAAGGTCGTTACTGGTAATGAAACGATGGAAGTTTATATTAAGTTCAGTTTTATTGAAGACAATGACGGCCCTTTCACCTGTTGTGTTTCTTTTCATAAACCAGATCCCGGTCGTACAATCACATACCCCCTCAAGGCATCTTGAGAGGGGTATGAAAAACAGGAGGAAAAAGATATGACGTTACAACTAAAATTCTGTGTTCATTGTTTAGAACGAACTCCGGTTGAACATAAATTTGTTACAGATAAAGTTGAATTGCATGGCGAAACCATCACGTATGAAGCTGAACGTTATGAGTGTACAAGATGTGGACAGTACACAGATAATGACGAATTAACAGATCGAAATTATAGTACGATTTATCGTAAATATCAGGAAAAGAAAGATATGTTAAAAGCAGAAGATTTTCGTTATGTACGGAATGAGCTTTATCAGGTTAGTACGCGCGTAATGGCTAAATTAATTGGATGGAGTCCTGCTACTATCTCTCGTTATGAAAATGGAAGTTTACAGACGAAAAAACATGATACTCATTTTAGAACATATTTAGATCCTCGCGCGATGAAACGAGCATTTGATAATTATCGTGATGAGCTTGAAGAAAAACCTAGAAAAGCACTTGAAGAAAGATTATCTTTTTTATTAGATACAGTAAAATCTAGTGAATTATTAAAGGGGTTAGATGACAGACTTACTTTGTTAAATATAGAAAATGTAGATGATGACTGGAGAATGACTTCTAAAGAATCAGTAGAGAAGTTTTTTATTATAAAAGGGCAAGAATTTAATGAAGAAGATGAAGACGATTTGAAAGTCTCTCCTTTAAAGCTTCAGAAATTAATGTATTTTGCTCAGGGTTGGAGTCATGCTTTCACTGGACATAATTTATTTGAAGATAATTTCCAAGCATGGATGCATGGTCCTGTCATTCCTGAAGTATATCATCGATATAGTACGTATGGCTCGAAAAGAATTGATGAAGATTTTGGTATATCGATTCATGATTTAGGTTTAACATCTAATCAGTTGAGTATATTACATTGGGTATGGGATAAATATAGTAAATTTGAAGCTAAATTTTTAGAAGACTTAACACATATGGAGTATCCTTGGAGAAAAACGCGCGCAGATTTGCCGGATGACGCTCGTTGTGATTGGATAATTGAGAAAGAAGATATTCATCATTTTTTTGATTCGATGTATCGAACATTAAAATTACTACAGAGAAATTAATCTAAATAGAATTGAATATAATAACCTTATATAATATTTTAAAAAAACCTCCCGATTAGTGGAGGTTTTTTAGGCTATATATATTTATGTCTTATCATTTACTTGCATACTTGTAAACGCTAGAATATAATTGACAGTTTTTGCTCAATGTAATTTTACACTTTTGCTTCAATAAGCTAGAACTCTAGTAAAATAATAGAAGGTGTTATTTTACTGGGGGGACAGCGTCTTGG
>Ga0182738_1005403_pt1 | contig 13669 bp, 15 predicted proteins | sample eDN5th30CBELigMG_FD_128876 | JGI IMG/M metagenome (GOLD analysis project Ga0182738, IMG submission 128876) | Enriched Miracle-Growth compost microbial communities from Emeryville, California, USA - eDNA 5th pass 30_C BE-Lig MG (version 2)... ...
GCGCGCCCGGTTAGTGCGCGCCATCCCGCTTTGCGCCGCCGAGGAACGCCGGCTTGACGCCTCGCAGACGATTGAGACTGGCTCTCGGCCTTGCCGCAGCGATGGTCCTTGCGCTCGTGGGCGCGGTGTTCGCCGGCCTGCTCGATCAGCCGCTGCTCCGCGCAGCGATCGAGCGCCTGACCGGCGACGACCACCTCGCCGCCGCGCCGTTGCGCGCCGACCAGCATGCCGCGCCCGCCGTGCCGCCGACCGCAATCGCCGCGGTGGAGGCGACGTCTGACCTGCCGGCCGAGCCGCCGCCGGTGGTGCCGGTGTTCGACATCATCCGCGTCGAGCCGAACGGAGATGCCGTCATCGCCGGCCAGGCCGAGCCCGAGGCGGCGATCGAGATCGTCTCCGACACCGTCGTGGTGGCCGCCACCAAGGCGAGCGCGCGCGGCGAGTGGGCCGTGGTGCTCGCCGAGCCGCTGACGCCGGGACCGCACGATCTTGCGGTTCGCGCCGTGCCCGCCGGGGGCGGGGACCCGGTCTATTCCGAGCAGCGCGTCGCGGTGTCGATCGATCCGCTCGGCCGCAGCGAGCCGCTGGTCGTGGTGAGCGCGCCCGGCGCGGCGAGTTCCATCCTGCAGGCCCCCGCCGCGCCCGCGCTGGCCGCCGCTGACGCGGGGCCGCCGCTGCCCGGCTCGGCCGGACCCGGAATCACCATCGCCGGCGCCGAAGCGCCGCCCGGGTTCGGGGCGCCTCGGCGTGACGAAGCCGAAGCCGCCGCTTCTGCCGGCGCGGAAGACCCGAACGGCGCGGGTGTCGTCGAGATCGAGATCGCGGCCGCTGCGGGCGGCGACAACGCCGGAGCCGGCGCGGCGGCGGCGACCGTAGCGCCGGGGATCGCCGCGGCCGCGACGGCGGGCGACGCGGGTGCTCTCGCTACCGTCAACGCTGCGCCGGCGACGGGGACCGCTCCTGTTGGGCAGGCCATGCCGGATGGGAACGACGCGGGTCCCGACGCGGCCGAGCCCGGCCGGGACGCGGACCGCGTCGCGGTAGCCGGCCCGGAGGACACGACCGCCACCGTCCCGGACGATGTTGCAGGACCCGAGCTCGGAAACGGCGCCGTTGAGGCGCCGGAGAACGGCACCGTGCCGGAGCCGCGGATTCGGGCCGACGGCCAGGTCGAGGCCGCGACGGCGCCGGTCGCGACCTCGGGTCCGGACCCGCAGGGGGGCGCGGCGGAGGGCGGATTCACGACGGCACCGACGGGACCCGGACCGGCCGCGACCGTTGCAGGCGGAGCGCCCGATGCGGCCGCAACTGACGATCCGGCTCCCCCAACAGGCCCGCCTCCTCAGGCCGGCGCTGCCGCGGGCGGCGATGCGGCCGTGAACACGGCTGCGCCGCAGGCGGGCGGGACGGATCCTTCGCCTCTCGGCACTGCGCCCGCGGAGCAAGGCACGGGACAGGCCCGCGTGATTGCGGATGAACCCGGCGAGCCCGCCTCGGCCGGGCCGCGCGAAACGCCGCCGGCTGCGAGGGCGGACGGTGCGGTTGCGGACGCCGGCGCCGCAGGCCTCGATGCACCGGCAGCCGCACTTCCCGGGTCCGGCGCTGCGCTTCCTGCCGGGGATACGCCTGCCGAAGCCACCGACGACGCTGCGCCGCCCGACGCCGCGCCTTCGGAAACGTCGGACGCTGTGGCTCCGGAAACCCTGCGCGCCACACCCCCCGCCGCGCCGGCTGCCGCCCCGCAGCCCGATGTCGCTCCGGCTCCGATTGCCGAGCCGCCGCTCCCCGAGCCTCCCGCCGTCACCGGTGCCATCATCGGGACCCAGACCGGCGGTGGGGTCGGGGTCGCCGCCACGGCCGGGGGCGGTCCGGCCGATCCGCCCGTCGGCGGCGAGGCGAATGCCGCCGGCGCGCCCGGGGCCGGCGCCACCACGACGGCGCACGTGGTGGTGCAGGCTGTGGAGGTGGAAGGCGAGGCGATGCTCTACGTCGCCGGCGCCGCCGATCCCGGCGCGCGCGTGCGCGTCTATATCGATAACGTATTCCGCGGCGAGGCGCAGGCCGACGCGAACGGCCGCTGGCTGCTCGAGGCTCCGGGCGGGGTCGCGGTCGGCCAGCGCACGGTGCGCGCCGATCAGATCGGCACCGCGGCGGGCGAGGTGGTTGCGCGCTCGGAGGTGCCGTTCCAGCGGCTGGCCGACGCCGAGGTCCTCGTCCCGGTGACCGGAACGGGCGGCGCCACGGGGGGCGGGGCGGGCGGCGACGAGGTCGCCGTGGCCGTGCCGCCGCCGCAGAGCGTCATCATCCGCAGCGGCGACAATCTCTGGACCATCGCGCGCCGGCTCTACGGCCGCGGCGTGCGCTACTCCACCATCTACGGTGCCAATACCGACCAGATCCGCGATCCCGACCTCATCTATCCCGGCCAGGTGTTCGTCGTCCCCGAGGGCGATCTCGGCTGGGAGGAGCTGAATTAGGACCGGTTCGGTTGGCGCGGGGCGGGTGGGCGTGTTAAATCGTCGAAAGACGATGAAGCGTCGGCTCCCATGATCCCGCCCGAACCCGCACCGGCCCTCGACGACGAGGCGATCGCCCGGCTTTGCAAGGCGCTCGGCCATCCCGCGCGCGTCGCGATCGTCCGCGCGCTCGCCGAGAGCTCGTGCCGCTGCCGGGAGATCGTTGCCGGCCTGCCTCTGGCGCAATCGACGGTGTCGCAACATTTGAAGATCCTGCGCGAGGCGGGACTTCTCCACGGCGGGGTCGAGGGGCCTCGCGCCTGTTACGAACTCGACCGGACGGCCCTCGGCCGCCTTTCCGAGGCGCTTTCGGCGCTGGTCACGGCCGGTTGCTGCGAGGGGACGAGCCGGCAGCCGGCGGAAGACGCCGCGGAAATCTGAGGGGACAGCACCCGATGGTAGACCAAGCCGGGCCGGCGAGGCCGTCGGTCAGCGCGGAGCGCGGCTCCGCTTTTTCGACGGTGCGCAATCTGTGGCCCTATATGTGGCCGCACGACCGCCGCGACCTGCAGTTGCGCGTCGCCTGGGCGGCGGCAGCCCTCGTTGCCGCCAAAGTCATCACCGTGCTGGTGCCCTACGGCTTCAAATGGGCGACCGACGCGCTGGTCGGGCCGGAGATCGACCCCGGCACGGTGTTCCTGTTCGCGGTGCCGGTGCTGCTGGTGATCGCCTATGGCGTCGGCCGCATCCTCGCCAACGGGTTCAACCAGCTGCGCGACGCGCTGTTCGCGAAGGTGAGCCAGCACGCCGTCCGCCGGCTCGTCTACCGGACCTTCACCCATCTCCACCAGCTCTCGCTGCGCTTCCACCTGCAGCGGCGCACCGGCGGCGTCGCGCGCACGCTCGAACGCGGCATGTCCGGCATCGACACGATCGTGCGCTTCGCGATCCTCAACGCGGTGCCGACGATCTTCGAGTTCGTGCTGACGGCTATCGTCATCACGGTGCATTTCGACTGGTTCTATTTGCTCGTGATCGCGATCACGGTGTGGATCTATGTCTGGTATTCCGTGCGGGCGAGCGACAAGCGCATCCACATCCGCCGTCGGATGAATAATTCCGATACCGACGCGAACTCCAAGGCGGTGGATTCGCTGCTGAACTATGAGACCGTGAAGTATTTCGGCAACGAGGAGTTGGAAACCCGGCGCTTCGACGAGTCGATGGAGAAGTACGAGAAGGCCGCGGTCGAGACCTGGGTCAGCCTCGCCCATCTCAACAACTGGCAGACGGTGATCTTCAGCATCGGCATGATCACCTGCATGGTCCTGTCGGCGCGCGGCGTGATGAACGGCACGCAGACGATCGGCGATTTCGTGATGATCAACGCGCTGCTGATGCAACTCGCGATCCCGCTGAACTTCATCGGCTTTCTCTATCGCGAAATTCGCCAGGGCTTTGCGGATATCGAACAGCTGTTCGATCTGCTCGACCAGAACGCCGAGATCAAGGACGCGCCGGACGCCAGGCCACTCGCCGTCACCGGGCCGAGCATCGTGTTCGAGGACGTGGCGTTCCACTACGATGAGGACCGGCCGATCCTGCGCGGCATCTCGTTCGAGGTGCCGGCCGGGCGCACCATCGCCATTGTCGGCCCCTCGGGCGCCGGCAAGTCGACGATCTCGCGCCTCCTGTTCCGATTCTACGACGTCATCGGTGGGGCGATCCGCATCGATGGTCAGGACATTCGCGACGTCACGCAGGCCTCGCTGCGCGCGGCCATCGGCATGGTCCCGCAGGACACCGTGCTGTTCAACGACACGATCGGCTACAACATCCGCTACGGCCGGCCGAGCGCGACCGACGAAGAGGTCTGGGCCGCGGCCCACGCCGCGCAGATCGGCGGGCTGATCGAGGCGCTGCCGAAGGGCCTCGACACCGAGGTCGGCGAGCGCGGGTTGAAGCTCTCCGGCGGCGAGAAGCAGCGCGTCGCCATCGCGCGCACCATCCTCAAGGCGCCGGCGATTCTGATTCTCGACGAGGCGACGAGCGCGCTCGACACCAATACCGAGCGCGAGATCCAGGCCGCGCTCGACCGCGTGGCCGCTGGGCGGACGACGCTGGTCATCGCCCACCGCCTCTCGACGGTCGTCGGGGCCGACGAGATCATCGTGCTGCAGGGCGGCGTCATCGCCGAGCGCGGCCGGCACGCCGAACTGCTGGCCCGGCGCGGCCTCTATGCCGAGATGTGGAACCGCCAGCGCGAGGCCGCCGAGGCCGAGGAGCGGCTGCGCGCGGTGACGGAGCACGACGAGGAGGGGCTCGTGGTGCGTGGGGCGAAGGCCGGTGAAGTGGCCGCCGCGGAGTAGGCGCCGGTTCACCGACGCCCGTCAGGCCGCAGGGCCGAATTGGCTGATTGCGGAACGTTTGACCCGTCCGCCCGTTGACCGGGTCGGGGAGGGTTGAGCTCATCCGCCAAGTCAAATAAAACCGGCCCCGAGGTCGGTGAGACCCGAGTCACCGGATCGCAATAGGGCGATCTGGGGGCGTCAGATCGCGATCTCACAAACGGAGGAGCCGTGATAATGATGGATATCGCTTCCCGATCGGTGCGTGCGACGACTGTCGCGGGCGCAGTTCTGCTTGCCACGATCTCCGGATCGGCGCTGGCGCAACCCGCTGATATTACGATCGGCCAGGGCGTTCACCCCGAAAGCATCGCTTCGACCCCCGATGGCGGCCTCCTTATCGGCAGCGTCGCGATGCCGGTGGTCTACCGCGTGCAGCCGGGGGCCACGACGGCCGAGCCCTGGATCACGGAAGGGCTGGACGCGACGGTGCTCGGCGTCTTCGCGGCGGGCGACACCGCTTATGTCTGCTCGAACGGCGCGTTCGGGTCCGGCATGGCGACGCTGAAGACTTTCGATCTCGCCACCGCCGCACCCACCGGCGCCTATCCGTTCCCCGGCGGCGGCTTCTGCAACGACATCGCGGTCGGGCCGGACGGCACTGTCTATGTCAGCGATACCGTGATGGGCGGCGGCGCCCCTGGGCGGCTGCTGCGCCTTGCGGGCGACCAGCTCGAAGTGGCGCTGGCCGACGAGGGGATTGCCGGCATCGACGGCCTCGCGTTCCTCGGCGACACGCTCTACGGCAACAATGTCAGCACGGGCGAGCTGTTCCGGATCAATCTCGGCGAGGACCCGGTCACCTACACGATACTGACCCTGTCCGAGCCGCTGATGGGGCCGGACGGCATGCGTGCGACCGAGGCGGGGGATGCCATCCTGCTCGCCGACAACGGGCAGCGGCGTCTGGTGCGCGTCACCATCGACGGCGACAATGCCACCATCGACGAGGTGCAGGGCGACTTTACGCAGCCGACCGGCGTCGCCCAGATCGGCGACACGGCCTACGTCGTGGAGGCGCGCTTCGACACGCTGTTCGGCGGCGGCGAGGATACGGAGACCTCGGTCGCCCACGCCGTGGCCCTCGGCCAGTAAGCCTCTTGGTGCGGCCGGGGTCGCCGGCCGCACCTGGGCTCAGCCGTCGAGCTCCAGTACGATTTTGCCGAAATGCTCGCCGCGGCCCATCGCGGCGAGCGCCTCCGGTGCATCGGCAAATGGGAAGCGGCGGTCGACCACCGGGCGGATGCCGTGAAGCGCGACGGCGCGCGTCATCGCCTCGAACATCGCCCGAGAGCCGACGAGCAGGCCCTGCAGGCGTGCGTTCGAGCGCACCAGCGAGCGCACATTCGCGACCGGCGCGCCCGACAGCATCCCGATCACGGCGATATGGCCGCCCATGGCGACGCAGCCGAGCGCCTGCTCGATGGTCGCCTCTCCGCCGACATCGAAGATGAGGTCGGCGCCGCGGCCCTCGGTCAGCCTCCGAACCTCCGCGCCCCATTCCGGCGTGCTGCGATAATTGATCGCATGCGTCGCGCCGAGCGCCGTGGCGCGCGCGAGCTTCTCGTCCGACGACGAGGTGATGATCGTGGCGAGGCCCGCCGCGCGGGCGAACTGCAGCGCGAAGATCGAAACGCCGCCGGTGCCTTCCAGCACGACGGTGTCGCCGGGGATGAGGTGGGCGTCATGGAACAGAGCCCGCCAGGCGGTCAGCGCCGCGCAGGGCAGGGTGGCAGCCTCGGCGTCGCTGAGGAAGTCGGGAACGCGGCTCACGCCTTCCGCGGCGAGGACGACGCGCTCGGCGCCAATGCCGGGGAAATGCTGCGCTAGCGTGCCCGAAAGCTTCTGGGGCGTCGGCGGCCCGTCGATCCAGGTCTGGTGGAACATGGTCGCGACGCGGTCGCCGGGAGCGACTCGGGTAACGCCCTGCCCGACCGTCTCGACGATGCCGCAGGCGTCGGAGAACGGGACGACCGGGAAGCTCGTGCCGGGATAGGTGCCGCGGGCGATGGCGAGGTCGCGGAAGTTGAGCGCGATGGCGCGGACGCGCAAGGCGATCTCGCCCGCGCCCGGCATTCGCTCGGGCGTATCGGCGAGCACGAGTTCCGGCGCGGCATCGTTCTGCCGAACTTCCCAGGTCTTCGTCATTCCGTTCCCTCCGCGATGCGTCCGATCACGATCTGCGTGTCGCCATAGACGCGCCGCTCCGCTTCCTCGAACCCGGAGGGCAGCGCGAGTTCGGCCTTGGCTGATTCCTCCAGCACGACGACCGCCCCCTCGCGCAGCCAGCCGCCGGCGATGAGGCTTCCGAGCGCGCGTTCGCCGAGCGCGCGCCCATAGGGCGGGTCGAGGAAGGCGAGGTCGTAGGGCACCGCAGGGCCGAGCGGGCCCATGTGCGTGGCGCCGCGCCGGAAGATGCGGCCCTGGCCGGTGAGGCCGGCAGCTTCGAGGTTGCGCCGGATCAGCCCGCGGGCGCCCGCGCTTTCCTCGACGAACAGGCATGTCGCGGCGCCGCGGCTCATCGCCTCGATGCCGAGCGCGCCGGTTCCCGCGAACACGTCCATCACGCGCGCGCCCGGGACCGGGTCGCCGTAGCCGTGCTCCAGGATGTTGAAGAGGCTCTCGCGCAGCCGGTCCGAGGTGGGGCGGATCGCATCCGAGGCCGGGCCGTGCAGCGCCAGCCCGCCGAGCCTACCGCCGACGATCCGCACGATCGGGCTTCCGGTTCGACGATGGGGCAGGGCGATCGCCGGGCGGGCGCGCCGGGGGCGGCGGCTTGCCCGGGCGGACCGGCCGCGGCCGCGGCTTGGGCTTCGCCGCCTGCTCGGCGTCGCGGCGGCGGTCGCGGGTCGGCGGGGCGAGGTCGGCGCCGGCCTCGGCGATGAGGCGGGGGCCGAGCTGCTCGCGAAGCGTGCGCGGCGGCACCTCGCGGGCCGTGCCCTCGGGAATGTCGCCGAGCTGGAAGGGACCGTAGGAAATGCGGATCAGCCGGTTCACGGAGAGGCCGAGATGGGCGAGGATGTTCTTCACCTCGCGGTTCTTGCCCTCGCGCAGGCCGAGCGTCAGCCAGACATTGGTGCCCTGCGTCCGGTCGACGCTCGCCTCGACCGGACCGTAGTGCACGCCGTCGATGGTGATGCCGTCGGCCAGCGCGGCGAGGTCGGCGGGCGTGACGGTGCCGTGCGCGCGCACGCGGTAGCGGCGCAGCCAGCCCGTGGCCGGCAGTTCCAGCACGCGCGCGAGCCCGCCGTCATTGGTGAGCAGCAGCAGGCCTTCCGTGTTGATGTCGAGCCGGCCGACCGAGAGCACGCGCGGCAGGTCCTGCGGCAGCCGGTCCCACACGGTCGGCCGGCCTTCCGGGTCCTTCGTCGTCGTGACGAGGCCTTTGGGCTTGTGGTAGAGCCACAGCCGGGTCCGGTCGCGCTCGGGCAGCGGCTGGCCGTCGACGAGCACCTCGTCGCGCGGGCCGACCACGACGGCGGGGCTCGTCAGCCTGCGGCCGTTGAGCGACACGCGGCCCGCCGCGATCCACGCCTCCGCCTCGCGGCGGGAGCAGAGCCCGGCCCGGGCGATGATCTTGGCGATGCGCTCGCCCGCTTTCGGCGCGGCTTCGGTCTCGTCGGTCATCGCGCGGGTGTAGCAGACGGATCGGCCGGCCGAAACGGGAAGGGTTGGCGTGCCGGGCTTCATGGACCTTGCGCTCGAGGAGGCGCGCGCGGCGGCTGCGCGGGGCGAGGTGCCGGTCGGCGCCGTGGTGGCCCGCGAAGGCGTCGTGCTGGCCCGCGCCGGCAATCGCACGCTGGAGGCGCGCGATCCCACCGCGCACGCCGAGATGCTGGCGATCCGCGCCGCGGCGACCGCGCTCGGCTCGGAACGGCTCGTCGGCTGCGACCTGTTCGTGACGCTGGAGCCGTGCCCGATGTGCGCGGCGGCGATCTCCTTCGCCCGGATGCGGCGGCTCTATTACGGCGCGGGCGACGCGAAGGGCGGTGCCGTCGAGCACGGCGTCCGGCTCTATGCGAGTCCGACCTGCCATCACGCGCCGGAGGTCTATTCGGGCATCGGCGAGGCGGACGCGGCAGACTTGCTGCGGGGCTTCTTCCGCGAGCGGCGGTAGCGACGTTCGGGCGAGAGCGCGGCGCTATCGATCCTCGGCACGCCGGGCGTCCCTGCCGAGCCGGTCGAGAAAGCCCTGCAGGATGTACGCGGCGGCCAGCTTGTCCACGAGCTCGGCCCGGCGGCGGCGCGAGGCGTCGGCCTCCAGCAGGGCGCGCGTCACCGCGGCTGTCGAGAGCCGCTCGTCCCAGAACGTCACCGGCAGCGCCGTCAGGGACGCCAGATTGCGCACGAAGGCGCGCGTCGCCTGCGCGCGCGGCCCCTCGCTGCCGTCCATGTTGATGGGCAGGCCCACCACCAGCCCGCCCACCTCGTGCCTGCCGGCCAGCGCGAGCAGGCGCTCGGCGTCCACCGAGAACTTCTTGCGTGCGATGGTCTCGAGCGGCGTTGCGATGCTGCGGGAGAGGTCGGACAGCGCGAGGCCGATGGTCTTGGTGCCGAGGTCGAGCCCCATCAGCCGCCGCCCCGCAGGGACGAGGGCGGCGAATTCGGGGGCGTCGGGGTGGGCGGGAGCGGGAATGGCGCACCTCAGGGTCGCGGGTTGCCGCGCGCGGATAATGCCTATACTCCGCCCCGTGCCGGCCGCCGAGCCGGCAGGCACGGGAAGGAGTTACCGATGAAGCTCAGATGGTTCGGCCATTCCGCCTTCCGGCTCGAGGTCGAGGGTGCGGTCATCCTGGTCGATCCGTTCCTCTCGGGCAATCCGAGCTTCAAGGGGTCCGTCGACGAGGTCGCGAACGGGGCGACCCACATCCTGCTGACCCACGGCCATTCCGACCATCTCGGCGACACGATCGAGATCGCCGAGAAGACCGGCGCCGTGGTGATCGGGAACTTCGACCTCTGCCAGTGGCTCTCCCATCGCGGCGTCGCGCGCATCGACCCCGCAAATACCGGCGGCACCGTCCGCCATGGCGGTCTTTCCTTCACCTTCGTGAACGCTCTGCACTCCTCGGCCTTCATGACCGAGGACGGCGTGACGCACGCGCTCGGCCACCCCAACGGCGTGATCGTGACGGCGGACGGCGAGAAGAGCATCTATTTCATGGGCGACACCGACATTTTCGGCGACATGGCCCTCATCAACGAGCTCTGGGCGCCGCAGATCGGCGTGGTGCCGATCGGCGACCGCTTCACCATGGGCGGCCGCGTCGCCGCGCTCGCCTGCAAGCGCTATTTCGATTTCGAGACGGTGATTCCCTGCCACTTCGCCTCGTTCCCCGGCATCGACCAGACGGCCGACGTCTTCGTCGAGCATCTCGGGACGGACGGTCCGAATCCGGTGGTGCTGGCGATCGGGGAGGAGACGGAGCTGTGAGCGGGCCGCGTTGCCGGCCGGCGCGCCGCTCTGCTATAGCCGGCGCGCATTGCCGGAGACCTGCAAATGTCCGTCGACGTTGACACCGTGAAGCGCGTCGCGCACCTCGCCCGCATCGCCGTCACCCCCGAGGAGGCCGAGCGGATGACGGGCGAGCTGAACTCCATCCTCGGCTTCGTGGAGCAGTTGCGCGAGGTCGATGTGACCGGGGTCGAGCCGATGACCTCGGTGGTCGCCGTCACCATGAAGCAGCGCGAGGACATGGTCACGGAAGGCGACAATGCCGACCGCATCGTCGCCAATGCGCCGGTGCGCGAGGGACCGTTCTTCGCGGTGCCGAAAGTGGTCGAGTAGGCCGGCCCGGCAGGACGATCAGAACAGCTTCAGCCCTTTGAGGCTGGCGTGGCCGTCGCGGCCGACGATGATGTGGTCGTGCAGCACGATGCCGAGCGGCCTCGCCACGTCGGCGATCTGCCGCGTCATCTCGATGTCCGCACGTGACGGCGTCGGGTCGCCGGACGGATGGTTGTGCACGAGCACGATCGCGGTCGCCGAAAGCTCGAGAGCGCGTTTCACCACCTCGCGTGGATAGACAGGCGTGTGGTCCACGGTGCCGGTCTGCTGCACCTCGTCCGCGATCAGCGCGTTCTTCTTGTCCAGAAACAGGATGCGGAATTGCTCCTTGTCCGCGAACGCCATCGCCGCGCGGCAATATTCGAAGACGGAGCTCCACGACCCCAGCACCTGCCGCCCCGCCACCTTGCCCTTGGCAACGCGCTGCGCGGCCGCCAGCAGGATCTTGAGGTCGGTGACAATCGCCTCGCCCACGCCCGGCACCTCCCTGAGGCGCGCCTCGGGGGCCGCAAGCACTTCGGCGAACGAGCCGAAAGTCGCGATCAGCGCCTTGGCGAGTGGCTTGGTATCGCGCCGCGGCACCGAGCGGAACAGCGCGACCTCGAGCAGCTCGTAGTCGGCGAAGCCGTCAGGGCCGAGCTCGCGCAGCTTCGCCTTCAGCCGCTCGCGGTGGCCGTGGAAATGCGGCGCCGGCGCCTCGTCGAGCCCGCTCATGCGGTCAGCGGGAATAGGGCGGGACCGTGAACCCGGCGGGCGACAGGGTGAAGATCTCGACCCCCGTCTCCGTCACCCCGACGCTGTGCTCGAACTGCGCGGAGAGCGAGCGGTCGCGCGTCACCGCGGTCCAGCCGTCGGACAGCACCTTCACCGCGGGCCGGCCGAGATTCACCATCGGCTCGACGGTGAAGATCATGCCGGGCTTCAACACCGGCCCCTCGCTGGGCTCGCCGTAGTGCAGGATGTTCGGCGCGTCGTGGAACAGGCGGCCGACGCCGTGGCCGCAGAAGTCGCGCACCACCGAGCAGCGCTCGCCCTCGACATAGGTCTGAATGGCGTGGCCGATGGCGCCGGTGCGCACGCCCGGCTCGATGGCGGCGATGCCGCGCATCATCGATTCGTAGGTGACTTCGACGAGCCGCCGCGCCGCGCGCTTCACCTCGCCCACCTCGTACATCCGGCTCGAATCGCCGTGCCAGCCGTCGAGGATGAACGTGACGTCGATATTGGCGATGTCGCCTTCCTTCAGCGGCTTGTCGCCCGGGATGCCGTGGCACACGACATGGTTGATCGAGATGCAGGACGCCTTGGTGTAACCGCGATAGTTCAGCGTCGCCGGCAGGGCGCCGTGGTCGAGGCCGTATTCAAGGATGAATCTGTCGATCGTGTCGGTCGCGACGCCCGGCCGCACCAGGGGCGCGACCTCGTCGAGGCAGGCTGCCACGAGTTGCCCCGCCCGCCGCATGCCCTCGAAGCCCTCCGGCCCGTAGAGCCGGATGTCCCCGGTGTTGCGGAGCGGCGCCGTCGCCGCGTCGACATAGCCCATCGTCGCGTTTTCCGAAAATTTTCCAGCGCCCCGAAGCGCCTCACCCATATAGGCTCATTCGCGCGCCGTTGCACCCTGCCAGATGGCGCGTTTCCGGCGTGGAGCGTGGGGGAGAGGCTAATGGAGATCACCTATGAGCGCGCCCCCGGGCTCAGCGTCGCCGAGTTCATCGACATCCTCGAGCGCTCCGGCCTTGCCGAGCGCCGGCCGGTCGACGATGCCGAGCGGCTCGAGCGCATGCTGCGGAACGCCGACATCATCGTCGTCGCGCGCGATGCCGCGGCCGGCCGGATCGTCGGCGTCGCCCGCGCGGTGAGCGATTTCGCCTATTGCTGCTATCTCTCCGATCTCGCCGTCGCGGCCGGCTACCAGGGCCGCGGCATCGGCCGCCGCCTGATCGAGGAGACGCGCGCCGCGGCCGGGCCGCAATCGATGTGCCTCCTCGTCGCGGCGCCGAAGGCCGTGTCGTACTACGAGCGCATCGGCATGCCGCGCGTGGAGAACGCGTTCATCTACCGCGCGGAGCCGTGAGCGGAGCGCCCGCGATGCCGGGTCCGCGGGCTTGAGCGCGCCGGCCGCCGCGCGCTAGATCGCGCCAGCGAGACAGCGGCATGGGCAAGGCATGAGCGACTTGGGCGACAGGGCCGAGACGGTCACCGCGGGCGTGGTCGTCATCGGCGACGAGATCCTCTCCGGCCGGACCCGCGACACCAATTCCGGCTATATCGCGGAATGGCTGACCGCGATGGGCATCGACCTGCGCGAGGTCCGGGCGGTGCCGGATGTCGAGGCGATGATCGTCGAGGCGGTCGGCGCGCTCCGGGCGCACTACACCTATGTGTTCACGACGGGCGGCATCGGGCCGACGCACGACGACATCACCGCCGACGCCATCGCAAAGGTGTTCGGCGTCGGCATCGACCACGACCGGCGCGCCGTCGCCCTGCTCACCGCCCATTACGGCAGCGCCGAGCATCTCAACGAGGCGCGCCTCAGAATGGCGCGGATCCCGCTCGGCGCCGATTTGATCGAGAACCGGATTTCCGGCGCGCCGGGCTTCCGCATCGGCAATGTGCACGTGCTCGCGGGCGTGCCTTCGATCATGAAGGCGATGCTGGACCAGATCGCGCCGAGCCTGCGCACGGGAACGCCGATGCTGTCGCGCGCCGTGGAGGCGGGCATGGGCGAGGGGCTGATCGGCACCCCGCTTGCAGAGCTGCAGAGGCGGTTCCCCGACGTGGCGCTCGGCAGCTATCCGACCTACAAGCCCGGCGGCGGCTTCTCGACCGAGATCGTGGCCCGCAGCCGCGACCCCGCGCGGCTCGCCGAGGCTGCGGCGGCGGTGGAGGCGATGCTGGCCCGGCTGCGGGCGGAACGGGCGAGCTGAAGGACACGACCGGCATGGACCAGACTCAGCAGTCCGCGAAAATTTTCCCGGTGTCGTGGGACCAGTTCCACCGCGACGCCCGCGCGC
>Ga0182738_1005404_pt1 | contig 13667 bp, 8 predicted proteins | sample eDN5th30CBELigMG_FD_128876 | JGI IMG/M metagenome (GOLD analysis project Ga0182738, IMG submission 128876) | Enriched Miracle-Growth compost microbial communities from Emeryville, California, USA - eDNA 5th pass 30_C BE-Lig MG (version 2)... ...
AAAAAGAGGGAAAAAAGAAATTTAAGAAAAAATTAAAAAAAACCTTGGAAGTATTTAATTAAAAAAAAAAAAAAAACAACAACAAAGTGGAAATTCAAAAAGTTTTCATGATACATAATTTATTGAAGGAATATTTGAATTTAACATTAAAATTTTTCAAATTAGTATCAAGTACCAAAAATGAACGACAATACCTCTCGGATAACCAGTCTTGTGAATGATCTGATAGTGAGCATTCTTCCTGCCAGTACGCCCAAGAATGTGATTCAAAATCAAAGCAGCTATGCTTTGAGAATTTTATCATCCCATATTCGAACCAATCCTAAGCAAACCGAAGATGAGGAAACTATTCGCGCGTGTATACAAAAGCGCCTGCAAAAAAGAGCAGAAGAGCAGAATCTGACAAAGCAAACTCAGAGCGGAATGAGCTTAAGAGTGCAAGAATTGCTCATGAACTTGAACAAGAAGAAAGTTTTGAAAAAGAGAATGTCTGTCTGCTTCTTGTTGACCAAGATTTCTGAGAATGCTGACTCCAATAAATTCAACTTTATCTCTCCCATGAATAGCTTTCTGAAAGACAAGCAGCCCGGGAAATGGAAGGCAACAGCTCCAGCAGGCCAAAGACCCGGAATGGAAATTGAGCAAAGCACTAGTTCTGCAATGGGAGTGAGCACAGTTTCGACCCAATCCAAGATCGTTCAGAAGGTGAAGACTAAAGGCTCAACAACAGTATCCGAGAATGAGCTTCTAAGAGACACTTTGTTTGCTTTTCAAGGAATCGATGGAAAAAATGTTTATTATTCTGCACACGATGATGGGTTTGTAATTAAGCCAACTCTGAGTCTTTCAGACCCAGTGAGAAAAATGGTTCTCCAATTGTGCGAAATGGGATGGCTATACAAAAAGGTTGTGAATTTTATTGAAGAAGCCAATATCGATTCAAGAGGATTGGTTCACCAAAGTCTTTGCTACGCTCTTAAAGAGGAACTGAACGAATATTATAGATTGATTGCTGTGCTTGAAAACTTGAGAGATACTGATGATGAGCAAAGTCGATCTGCTTTTCTTGCAGGCGACCAATCAGGAGGAAGCCAATCTCTGAGCCTGAGAAAGTTGTACCTTTGGAGCTTGGAGCCTTTTGAGAGACTCAAGTGGATGGGCATATTCTGCGATGCTTGCAAGAAAATCAAGGGAAGCGTTATTTTATCTACGATATATGGATACACAAAGCAAGGCTCACCTTCAGTTCAAATTCTAGTCAATAGAATTTTGAAGCAAGTGCTTGCGCCATTTTCGAATTTCCTGAAGCAGTGGGTGTATAACGGGGAACTCGCAGATCTCTATGGAGAGTTCTTCATTACAATAAACCCATATATTAAAGATGATGATTTATGGCATAACAGATATGTTTTGAATCGCGAGATGATTCCAGGCTTTATGGACCTTCAATTGGCTGAGAAGATTTTGACAACAGGAAAGTCTGTGAATTTCATGAGAAAATGTTGTCTTGCTACAGACTGGTACCTGGACATTGATTTTATCGATTTGAGCTCAGCTGTGGTCTCTAACGTGAATCAGACCTTGAACTTTACGGAGTTCAAGGAATGGGCGCTCCGCACAAATGAAATGACCTGTAAAGCTCTGTTGAACGTCATGTTTGACAAGTTTAGATTGGTACAACACTTTAAAACGATCAAGAGATTTTTGCTTTTTGGTCAAGGCGATTTCATCCAATATTTGATGGATCTTCTGATTAGTGAATTGTCAAAGCCTGCTACTTCAATTTACAGACACAACCTTCTTGCAATTCTGGAGACCGCAATCAGGTCATCAAATGCCCAATTCATTGATAATGATCTTTTGAACAGAGTTGACATAAAGTTGCTTGAGCCAAGTCCCGGTGACAACGGATGGGATATCTTTTCATTGACCTATAAAGTGGAATCTCCATTGAGCACTCTCTTTAGTGCAAAGTTGATGAATGGATATCTGAAGATCTTTAACTTTTTATGGAGAATAAAGAGGATTGAGCACTCTCTGAATCTTCTTTGGCAGCAGCATATGAAGGGGGCTGGTTTGATGGAAAGAATGAAGGGATTCAAGGTTCACATTCACAAATGTAACTTGTTAAGAAATGAGATGAATCACTTTGTGGGCAATCTATTTAACTACCTGATGGTTGAAGTTATTGAAGGCGCTTGGATCACATTTATGGAGGAGGTCCAACAAGCCAAAGACCTTGATGAAATGATCGGCTACCACGAAAAATTCGTGACATCCATTCTTGAGAAGGGATTACTTACACCCAAGAATGAGAAATTATACAAGCAGATGGTGAAGCTGTTTGATTTAATCTTTAGATTCAAATGCACTCAAGAAGTTTTGCTCACATCTATTCAAGGCGAAGATCATAGAAGGGCTGCCAGAAAGAACCGAAGAGATATGATGGAGATCCTTGAAGAGGATGATCTTGACGATAGAAGCCAGGGAAGCAGCGAATTCAACAGAGATGATACATTGGAGATCGAAAGCCTTGGAAATATGTCAATGCAAAGAAACGCAATGAAGGTCGAGTATCTGAACAACCTGCAAACAGTTTGGAAAGACTATCAAGGAGCTTTTATGGAGCTCATGAATCTTCTGAAAGACGATAGTCTTGGAGGAAAACTTCGTTTCTTATCCTTTAAACTGGACTTTAACGAATACTACTCCTCTTTGAATCCCCAAAACATGATGATGAGAGAGCGCAAAATTGAAGATTTCAGAATCAAGTCAAGAGCAAATCCTAATGATAGTCTTGGAGGTGGTGATAGTCATATCCACCCAAGCGAACTTTACAGTCGCCCTCAGCCTCAAATTTCCCCTCCCAAATTCGGCCATGGGGATCAAATGTTGACAGAAGATACTGAAGAAGAGTTTAAACATAATGTCCCTCCTATCCCTAGCGAGTCCTTCTCGACAATAAGAAGAGGTCCTCCAACTGAGTATGCAAGACCAACTGGCGTTGAAGATATTGGCATCAACCTCAACAGACCAGGAACAGGATCAACTGGGACTCTCAGCAGTATCCAAGCCAGTATGGATAGATTAGGCGATATGCTTCGAAACAGAGCAAGGCCTGGTTCTGATAATTCCCGGCAAATTGGTCAAAGAGATTCTCAAGGATTTGGATCCGAGGGAATGGAAAGTAATTCATTCCTTCGTAGCTATCAAGATGATTATCAACCTTCCTCATATTCTTACAAACCTCACCCTCAATAAGACATCATTAGAGTTGTTGTTGTTGTTCATGGGATTAGTTGAAAAAGAATTTCATACAAGTATGTTTATCAGTTTTACTATCATTTTTAGTAAGCAAGTAAGTTCGTGAGTAATCAAAAATATAAATCAATATAAAGCCAGTATTTATACTTCTTTATATTCTAATAAGTAAGTGATGAAATAGATTTGAATCGTGGTCTGTATATTAATCAAGAGAGAGAGAGAGAGATCAAAATTTAAGCAAAGAGGATACAGATGATGTATAAAATTTAATAGGAGACGAAAAAATTATTTATTCTTGTTGATTTTGGAAATCATTCAACATATCAAGGAAGTCTTGGTAGAAGACTGAGTTTTTATTGACTGGATCAAAAACTTCTTTAAGTTTATCAATTTCAATGGGATCCAAAGCACAAAATTCATTCAAAAGATATGACAAAGTAAAGAAGCTGATATACCCTATTTTGAAAATGATTATGGCGATTCTTGACAACTCCAATTTACCAGTATTTTTAGGATCATAAGATTGGATCAAATTTTCAATAGAATAATCTTTTTCAGCACAACTCTTTAATATTTTAGCAAATGTCACATCTATGAGTTTGAGAAGAGAATTTTGGTTGGAAAGTACCGAGGAAGGTTTGATAAGGGATTCTTGCTGATTCATTTTTGAGTGGGCTATTACGAATGGCTTCTTCTTCTTCCCTCTCATTGTCTCTACCTCTTGATGTGCGAGGAGTGCTCAAACCACTTTTTCTTAGCAATTCTGGTCTTGGAGGACCAAAGAAATGACGTTCGGTTTTGTGATATTCAAATTCAGGAGCTTCCTCTGTAAAGCCAACTAGTATTATTAGACATTACTTCTTGTAAAAAAAAAAATATATACAATCTAATGGATAATAGGATTTATTGTTAGCATGGCAAATTGTATTCACAGTTGTGCTACTGAGACTGACACCACAATAATAGCAAAGAGTTTTGTATTTTTTGAGTTGAGAAGTAAAGTGATCAGTGAGTCTTTTGAATAATTAGAGTGAAATAGAAGTTGTCATACTTGGACCATTCATGCATTTCTTGGGCAGAGCTGATTTCAAAATCTTCACGAAGTTTTTCGATACGTTCAGCTGATTTAACACTCAATTCATAGATGATTTTATCCTTGAAAGCAGAAAGTTGATCAAACATTTGAGCTTTTTCTAAAGCTGCTCTTTTCTTGGGAAGTTCATTGGGAAAATCCGTGGCAACAACATCAATAGTTCTTTTAAAGTCCTTGTGCATGATGTATTGGATTGATTCCTTCAAGTAGGCGTATTTTGTCAGGAACTCAAATTGATCTCCACCTTCTTTTGTGTAAGTTGTAAATAGATCAATGATTTCGTTGATTTTCTCAATGTCTCTTCTGAGACTTTCGACTTCATGTCTTAAAACAACATCCTTGGTTCCTTCCATGAATCTCAAAGTCTCGAGCATTCCTTCAAACTCGGTACGGATGTCTCTTTCGATGTATGTCTTGACTTGCTTTATTTCTCCAACTCTGTAGTCAAGCCTGTAGACTTGGGCAGCCAGTTGATCTCTTTTGGGAATGAGGGTTGAGAACATGATATTTTTTAGAGCTGTTGATTGAGTCCTAAAAGCAGCTTGAATTGAAATCAGTCTGTGCAACTGAAATAAAACGGTTAGTTTCAAAATGACAGACAACTTAGGGTTACTTGGTTATTATGAGGTCCGATAATGGTACAAGTGTTGCAGACTGGTTCTTGACAGGAGTCGCAATAGAAGGACATAGGCTGTGAATGATGGATGCATAATTTGGAAATCGTTTGAGTTGTTGGAGGGGGAACTAAGGCAGAGCCGGGTTCACCTCCATCAACGGTGCCTCTAGAGGTCCTCCTGATGTCAATTCTGGGGGAAGGAGGTTCAGAGAGCTTGTCCTTGTCCTTGGTGCCACTCTTTTTACTTTTCTCATCTTTATCTTTTTTCTTATCCTTTTCTTTGTCCTTCTTTTCTTTTTCCTTATCCTTGCTTTTATCTCTACTTTTGTCCTCTAAAAATGAAGGTTGTTGTTAGAAAAGCAAATGAAAGGAGAGTTACTTTTCTCTGACATTTTTTGAAAATCTGTTTCCTTTTATTTATGAAAAATTTTAATTGAATTGAATGAGATTTCAGTTATTCAAATATTTGAACTTTTTGAATATTAATTAATGATAGTCTTTCAAAAACTTTGTTCACATTGACCTATCTCGTTCGTATTCTCAATAATTAATAAAACTCTGTGGGTATTTTTCTTTTTCGTAGGAATGAAAACAGAGTTTTTGAGACCTCAGAAAATGTTAAGACAGAATAGTTGAGTTTTAAAAACTGTTTGGTTGAGTTTTTCTTGAACTTGACTGAGCTCTTCAGGACTCTAAAATTTTTGTTCAAAACAAAAGTCATCTGTTTTTTTTTCTGAAGAAATTCTTGGAATGTGCTTTGTTTTTTATTGTATTATTGGCTGACTGGTCCAAAGTTCGAATTTTACAAAGGGGTAAAAATTTGTTTTCCAAACGATGATTACCCATCTTTTTCTAAAGTTGTCAGTTTTTTAGAATTCAATTTTGAACCATCAAATGAATATCTTTTGATCCCTTTGGAAGGAGATAAAAATTTTCCTTGCAAAAAACTTCAATGAAAAAAAAAATATTGAGATTTTGATTCCTGAATAAAATACAGAAATAAGCAGATTTTGAATATCTGAGAATCTGAGAATGTTTGGTAGGACCAGGTGATTGCTCAGAACTCAGAATCATTAAATAACTGGTTGGAGTTTTTAAAAAATCAAATTCCAAAGAGCTCGCACAATTTCAAGACTAACAAATCTGACCTTTGGAAAAAGCTGTAAAGATTCTACTTGAGGAAAAGAACCCCGACTTCACCGTTTTTGTGAGGAAAAAGAGTTTTCGAAAAAACCTTTCTCTTGGATAAAAATTATTCAAAAAATTTCTTCTTTCCTCTCCCGAAAAATATTCCAATAATTAATTGAGAATAAACAAATTCTAGAATCATAATTGATGACTTGGATTGATTCTTTGATGATTTAAATTTTCTTTTCACTCTAAAAGTGACGATTCAAATTCTTGAAATTGTGACCTCAGATCACTGAAAACATTTTTCTTTTTCAAGTGATCGAAAAAAGAGTTTTTTTGGATGCGAATTTTTAAAGCAACTTTTTTCAAATCATTCTTTTAATTTGTCAGAAACGTTCACAAATCATTTGAACTTGACTGAATGATATGAAGCAATGAGGGAAATTGTCGAAAGTTTTTTTTTCAAGTTAGAAAATTTCGAAACTAATATCAAAGTAGCTTATTTTTCCGAAATTATTTATTGATTAACTGCCTTCTTGGACAATGATTGAGTTGGTCAAGATGCAAAAAAACTTGTTTGAATCTCCTTTCACAATCAACTCCCCCAGTTTTTTCCCTCCCTGATTAAAAAAAACTAACAATGTTTAAGATTCAAGTCTTTGAAAATTTCTTTGAATAAATATTTTGCCTGTTTATTATTTTTAAATTTAATCTATTTCCAAGGTTGCTTTAATTTTATTTTTGCGTGATCTAATTATTAGAAGATAATTTGATCCGAGTACTGATCCTCCTTTCTTACTTTCTCGTGAAACACGATGGGATGACATTGAAGGATCTCTGAAAAGAAGAGAATTAAAAGTCCAGATTAAAAAGAGCAAGAGTGATTCAAGGAGAAATTTCAGCTTAATTTGTAATTTTGAACTCGAATTTTCTTTTGTCTTCTCGGACTTTTGTTTCAAAATCTTGAAGGATCCAGTGAGTCTAAGAAAATATTACTGTTCAGAATGATCTTAACCTTCCGAAGAAAAGCAGCTTCCAGAGTCAATTTTTTGTTTAGATGATGCGTTGAGGAGCTTTGAGTCAAGACAATTGCCCGCTCTTTTTGAGAATGAGCATATTTGAAAGCCAAATTATTTTTGAGAGAAATATTTATTGAGACGTTTTAATTGCAAATAATAATTCACGAAACTTTTAATATCGGCCAAGACAAGACAAGTTCTTTCTTCAAGAAGCGATAAAGATCCATGTTTGATTCCGCTGACGTTAAAAAGCTGGGCAAATATGCTATTGGAAACACTTTAGGATCAGGAATGTTCAAGGTAAAACTTGTGCAAGATGAGGCGACAAAAGAAAATTATGCGGCAAAAATTTGCAAGGATAGTTTTTCCAAATACAAGCTTGCCAAGGAAGCCTTGATCCTTTCGGAGCTGAACAAGGCAGGTGTTGCTAATATCATCAAAATGATTGAATATGTTGAACCTGATCAAGGAGCCCAGCGAAAAGCCACCGTAAGAGCAGAGAATCTAAATGCATATCAGTGCAAAGCTGCTCTTATTCTGGAGCTTGCTGCGAATGACACAATTTTCGAATATGTCCTTGTAAGCAAGGGATTTGAAGAGAAATTAGCTTGCAGCTATTTCAAGGAATTGATAACAACAGTGAACAATATTCACAATCTTGGGTATGTCCACAGAGATATCAAACTTGAAAATATTTTGATTGATTCCAACTACAATATGAAACTTGCTGATTTTGGATTTGCTAGATCTTTTGACGAGTCAAATAAAGATAAGATGTTGACTCGCCTTGGAACGGAGTATTATATTGCTCCAGAGATGCGAAGACAAGATCCCTATGTAGGAGTGAAGATTGATACTTTTTCGTGTGGAGTGGTTCTTTTCATTATGATTTTTGGCCGACCACCATTTAGACAAGCTTCCTCAGTTGATCCTCTCTACAAGCATTTTAGCGATGAACAACCAGAGAAATTTTGGGAAAAGCTCGAGAGAAAATTAAATGGTGGAAAAGAATACAATATGGCATTGAAACTTTTAATAAACGACCTGCTTACAAGTGATCCTGATAAAAGACCCAACGCTAACCAAATTTTGAAATATGAGTGGATGCAACAAGAAATTTATACGAAAGAAGAAATCTCAAGTTCGATGGCAAGAAAGAAAAAACCCGTGACTAGTACTTGTGAAATTATTGGGAGAGGCTAGATTTTGTTTGTTAATGGTTTAAAAATGTAGAAAATGAAATTTTATTTCTTACAAATAATACTTTGTTATTTATGTATGTTGACAATTTTTATGTACATTACTACGAATGTGACTTTGCTTCCTTTCTTAATTACTACCTTATTATATTATACATATTAGAAGATATGAAATAATTGTTATTCCAAGAGATTAGGGTTTAAATAATTTAAACATTTGAATCAATAAAATTAAACTATTTATAATTCCAAGATCTCTCAAGATGATATCATTGGTTGATTTATATACAAATGAGCAGAAGCCAAAATCTGTGATTCAGACAGCGAGTAAGGAGAATCATACCAGATGGTTTATAGAGAATTTGACTCTTGAAAGAAGAATTGGAGGGGGAGCTTATTCGAAGGTTTATTCTGCGTATAGTACTGATAAAAGTGAATGTGCTATAAAAATCATTGATGATTTGACTCAAAGCGAGGTGGTGGATTACCTGAAGAAGTTGGTTCCTGCTTCTGGGTTGAGTGGCTCTTTAGCCCACAGCATTAATACAGTGCATATCCATCGCTTTGAGAACAGATTGACGTGGAAGGGGAATAGCAAGGTGTTTCAGATTGTCATAATCATGGAGAAACTGGTGAATTCGTTGTGGGAGATTCATAGAGAGAAGGTGAAGAAGGGAATACCCTGGACAGAAGATCAGCTTGTGAAGCTACTTGTCTCAATTTGTAACGCATTAAGTGAAGCCTCCAAAAGGGAGCTTCCTCATTATAATTTACATGAAAGGAATATCTTTTTTGATGAGACAAGCTCATTGTTTTTGGTCGGAGATTTTGGAGTGCCAAAAATTCTCAAGCATAGAAAAAACAATGTCCCATATGAAAGTGATTATTTGGCTCCAGAAGCTAAAGGCGCGCAAGGCATAAAAGATGAAATTGATTTCTACAAGGCTGATGTGTACTCTCTCGGGTTGATTCTCGTAAAGATTTTGTCAATGAAAGAGAACTTCCCAATTCAAGACAGGACGAAGGTCGAAGCGATATTAAAGGAGAAGAAGGGAGATTATCCGTTTATAGTCCAGATTCTAGAAGAGCATATGCTGGTTTTGGACCCTGCAAAGAGAGAAGATGCTCGAAACGTCAAGTATTTTATCTTGACAATAAACTTTGACTTGGCCTTTGGGACAACAAATGCAAAAGATGTTTTACTTAAGAAGAAAGTTTTTCCTGCTCTCAATCTAGACATAAAGAACGATATGAATGAGGCCTTTGATATCGCTCGTACATATGAATATTTTGGACTGCTTTCAAAGGCCAATGAAGATTACCTCAAGATTTTGGCAAGTGCTAAAAAACAGGATGGCACTTCGAAAGAGATTGCTCAAATAACTGTTTCATGCTATGAAAGAATAGGCATTGTATATTTGGAGCTGAAAGACTACAAGAATTCCTTGGAGACGTTCCAGGATCTTTATAATTTTATCAATAGTGAAACTGGGCCCTACTTGGTTGGAGAAAGCAACCCTCTTTTTATTCAGGTGCATCACTATCTTTCTGTGGCTAACTATCATTTGGGGAATATTTCTGAATCAATGTCCCAATTGAAGCATGCAACTGACACTGGTTTAAGCAAGTCAAATGATTCAGAACTAAATGGCAAGATTCGTGAGCTTTACATGGGAATAATGAAATTCATAAAGAACGACTATAATAAGTCGCTGAATAACATGTTGAATGTTGCTGATTACTTAACGAATATGTCTGAGAAGGAGAATCCTGAAACAGTTGATTCTCTTTTAATGATTGCTGAATATTACAGAAAGCTAAACGGAGATAAACAGGCTTTGGATATTTATATGCGAGCTAAAAAGATGATTCTCAATTTATACGGCGACAAGTCAACAGAATATATCAGTATCATGAAGGAGATATCAACGACTCAAAAGAACATGAATGAGTTGAAATCTGCGTTCAATATCCAGCTTGATATTTTGGAAAAAGTCAGACAAAGTGGAAGCAAGAATGCCTTTATTGATGCTCTCATGGACCTTGCTGACATTCTTTCACAGCAAGAAAAATCCTCTGAGGCGATTTTTAGTGCTGAAATGGCGTTTAAAGTTTCAAATAAGGTTTACTGGTTGAAGCATGAAAAGACAATCCAAGTTTATAATTTCTTGATGAACCTCATCAAAAAAAGTCCCAATAGTGAATCATACAATCACTATGCAAATCTTCGTGATGTCATGGTCTCTGAAGACGCCATCAAAGCGAAAGTCAAAGCTGAATACAAATCCTCTTGAGAAGTTGTTGTGATCGATATTTATTTTTAATATTTACATCTTGAGTCGAGTAATATTTTTTTTTCTTAGAAAAAGGTAAAATTATTAATTAATACAAAATATAGTGAAAATTTTTTCTCTATTGCCGAATCTTTAAATTTAACGATTAATCGTGAATTCTAACGAAAGAACATGTATAATGAATTGCCGACAGCGAAGGCGAGTATGTCTTCTGAATGTGATGAGACAAACATGATTTTGGAATCTCCACCAAGGTCTCCATCTCATTCGAGCAGACAAAACATACAAATAAAGGACCAAGAATCTAATTTGAGCCATATTGAAAAGCTTGATATTCTACGACAGGCTGCTCCAAAATTTACAGATGATCTAAAATTCTGGCCATTGTTTGATACAGCAGTGTTGAGTCGATACTCTTTTGCGTTTTTCTACTACTATGAGCTGTACAAATTTATTTTAAAGTTATTGGTTATTATAACCATTGTGACGGTCATATTTCGGGCAAGCTATTCTTTTCTGAAGCTACATGGTAATGATGAGGCCGAGATTTGGATTTTCTACGGCTATGGGATCATCACTCTTATTGCGATCAGAATATTCAGTCTGATGGAGGGGAAAAGAGTTTTGAGAGAGCGTGATCACCAAACAGACGACTGGACTGAGAACAAATTCGCTTTGTTAATGGAGGGATTGCCATTGGAGGCAAACAAAAAAGATATTAAAGAGTTTGTGGAAGAGAAATTACAAGAGAACGGTTTGAACGAGACTGTTAAGGAAGTGATTCTCGTTCAGGATTGTAGTAGATTTTTGACAGTTGAGAAGAAAATCAGAAAGAAGCAATATCAACAAAAGAAAGCTGTGGATACGAGAGAAGAGCTGATTGATGATATTATAAGACTTGAAAATGAGAGAGAAGAAATCCTTGGATCAGCTCAAGCTTTGGAGTTATATAAAGGCACAGCGATTGTTATTTTCAAGACAGTTCGAGGAAAGATTGCAATGGAAAATTATTTTAGATTAAGTGACTTTAAAAGATTTTTGTATGCTGTATTTCCTTCATGCCTTGGAAAGCGGTACCGCCTCAAAGGAGAAATTGGAAAAGTGAAAGAGGCTCCAGAACCTTCTGATATAATATTTCAGAGGATGTATGTGCCAAAAATCAAAAGGGTATGGAGAAAATATTTGGCATATTTTTTAGGTGCTCTTGCGGTGCTGATGGGAATTGGGGTCTTGATATCGCTTAGAATTACTCATAATAATCGTGAACTGGCCACATGGATGAATTTTCCAATTTATATTTACACAGCTTTGATTGTCGTCACAACACTCATCATTTACCTTGTGACGGATTTTTTGTTGGAGAAGATTGCCATAAATCGAACCAGATCTGCTTGTGAGCTTGGAAAAATCAAGTTCAGGATGAATATTTCTTTCCTCAACATCAATGTTTATCTCGTGGCTCTCATGTATTTCATGCCAAATTTCTCAATGGTTCAGGACCAAATAATTCTGACATCACTCATACTTGCAGTGTTAATTCCGCTCCGCAAGATTTTTTCAGTGATTCGTCTTGATAAAATCAGGCTTCGAAGGAAACTTTACAGAGACCCAGATTTCATGGAGAGATACACACAGAATGAGATTATTGAGATTTTTACAAATCCTCAATATGATTTTGCAAACAATATCGAAGACTCTATTTGCTATATGTTTGTTGCTCTGGGTTTTTATTTCATTGGCCAATTGTATATTGTCGCAGTCACACTACTCGGATTGATCATAAGCATTTGTGTTGATAAATTAGTCATGGTTTATCTCACGTCACCGACTTCTATAAAGGGTTCAGAAATGGGCCTCGAATTCTTTAGAGTCTTGAAATGGGACTTGAAGCTTCAGTTGTTGACATTAGCGTTCATTCCAAATCATATATTTTCTACTGGGGTGCCAGTGGCACTACGAATTACTTTGATGGTAATTTTTGGGATATTTATGGTATGGGATTTCAGAGGAAATATGAGAAAATCTTGGAAGCATAAGTGGAGTAAACGAAGAGAAGGTACAAAATATGATGATGTTGAAAAATATTTCCATCATACTTACAAAGATGCTTATCCTTTCAAAGTATATTGAGAGTATGTATGTTTTATTTTGTTTTGTAGATTGGAATTGTATAAAGGAATTATATGATGTGTTATTTATCGCTGTAAATATGTTTTATTTTTCAAGGCCAACAAATTCATTTCTCAATTCAGAAATTTTTTATTTCCGCTTTGTGACATTTCCATTATTTTGAAATTTTAAAATCAATATTAATTTATTCTAAAAATCAAGTTTTCCATGTTTTTCTGATTTGAAACTTTTCTCGATCGGAGTAGAATTGATGAAAAGTGTGATACAAGAAGTTTGATGAAGAATTTTTGATCTGCAAAATGGATTTAATTTGTTGTTCTGTTTTATAAAAATCAAACTTCAACTTTCTTTCTGAAGAAAAACTTATTTCATTAATTATCAAGGGTTTTATTTAATTTTGGGATAAAATCATCTGATCCTACCACTGGCAAGGCTCGTTTTTATGTTTATAAATAATTAATTTATTAAAAAATTATTTTAGAAATGAATTCGATGAATTTTCAAACATTTTCGAACCAACTTCTTTCCCCTTCTCGATTTCTAGATGGATGGTCAAAATCCGAAACAGAGAATTGTGAAGAGTCAAAAAATTTATCATTTGAACCTTTACCTGAATATCTCGCTGATACTTTGCCCAGAAAAACTTTCTCCTCATCACAAATCCAAGAAGGAAAAAAGAAAAAAGTCTTTACCATCATTCGAAATATTCCTCAAATCCAAGGTAAAAGAGCTGAAATTTCAAAAACAAAAACTGGAAATCTCAAGCAGTCGCAAAGACAACATTGTATTCTTGATAAAACTCATAAACAAGAAATTCTAAATTTTGTAATTCATACTTTCTTCAACAATTAAAATTTTATGTCTATAGCTTGGACTGAATGAAGCTTCAAAAACAATTGAAGTTTATGGAGAAAAGTGGCC
>Ga0182738_1005405_pt1 | contig 13667 bp, 8 predicted proteins | sample eDN5th30CBELigMG_FD_128876 | JGI IMG/M metagenome (GOLD analysis project Ga0182738, IMG submission 128876) | Enriched Miracle-Growth compost microbial communities from Emeryville, California, USA - eDNA 5th pass 30_C BE-Lig MG (version 2)... ...
GGAACAAGCAATTTTGCTATTCCTATATATTCCAGTGAAGATGAGAATAGATTGGCTGCGAATATTTGGCTGTTTGATACAGGACGTGACATGTGTGAGGATTTCCACTTGAGCTGGGGATGTCTCAAGAGATATGTGATTGATTGGTATAATGAGAAGTCTCAGCAAATAAAAGAAGAGCATGGAGATAATGTGCACCATTTGGCATTCTTGCATATTCCTATTCCTGAATACCTTGACTTGGCAAATACGCAAGGGATTTATGGCAATGTGGGTGAAGGAATTGGCTGTCCTTATGTGAATAATGGGTTCTTTGAGAATGTGCAAAAGAATAAGGATATTTCTGCCATGTTTGTGGGACATGATCACAAGAATAATTTTGGAGGTTTTTATAGAGGCGTAGAGTTGGTTTATGGACAGAAATCAGGATATGCTACATATGGTAATGAGAGAGGTGCGAGAGTTATTACATTAAAGGAAGGTTATGATCTTGAAGGACAACCTATTGTCACAAGAAATCACTTCATTATGTTTGAAAATGGAACGATTGGGTTGAGTGAACCTATGAGACCAAAAGAGGGCGAAAAATTGGGCTCTTGTGAATATCTTGGAAACCCTATTGCTGGACAGTTGAAAAAGATCTATTGGAATATTAAAAAGTGGTTCTTAAACCTCCTTTAATTCAAGTTGAAATTAGACATGTCATTTTATTATACTGTGAAAAGGTAGATTATAGAGATGTACTTTTAATTTTTCAAGATTTGTTTCTTCGTAAAATGTGAATTTCTTTGATACTTCCGTAATATATGAATGGATAACTTTATATAATTTTGGAAGCTTCTTGTTAGTGCCTAGTTAATCAATGAGTTAAATTTCTCCCTTCAAATAATTTTGCAAGAAAAGTTCTCAGAAAATATGTTCTGGAACTGTGAAGGTTCTCTCAGCCCACCAGAAACTTCTAGACTCAAGGAGAATCTTTAAGAAAATGCTTTAAAAATTTTCATGAGGAGGTAAGGAGAAATGTTTTCCAGCTTCAAGTGAAAAATCTATTTTTGGAAAAATTTTCCCAAAAAATTTGGAGAATAAAATTGATTTACCTTGAACAACAAGAGAATTAAACTTGCAGAGGAAAAGATTCTCAAATCCCCACGAATCATAAGATTAAAGTCAAGACCTCCATTCTTCCTCTCCAAAAATAACATGAGTCTTGAGGGAGAAATTATTGAAATAAAAATGAGAAAGTCACTGGTAAATAAAAAAACGAACAGGTCCTTGTGTAAAATTAATTTGTATACTGATGTGATGATTTATCACTAGCCAAATGCTGTTGAAAACTACAGCACTTTGCAAAAAATTTATCGACGAGCCCGCATGAAATTTGAGATAAAGGAAAATTTTCTATTTTAAGAAAGGGTTTAATTAAATCAAGCCTCAATAAAATTCAGGCTATATTGAAGCAAAGTAGAATCCACACCTTCTGTAGCCTATGGATTGCTTGAAATTCACAAAGAGCAAACTGCTGAACGATTTGGCTGAAAACCAGGCTCGTGGTAGAAGGTCAGAAGGGAGAAGGTGGTTGCGAGCATATTTATTTGAGCTAGCGTCGCCATTTCGTTGTCACTCAGGGGGTTTGTCATTTTATGAGCAAGCAATCTCGAGACATAGTGTGATTTAAAAACGAATACAGGAAAAAAACTGGTTTCTATTTTTGGAATTTCACGCAGGGACAGCTTTTTTAATTGATAAAAAAGTCCTTTAGGAAGCTTCGCATTTGAATTCTGGAAAATTAATTGAGGCGAGTTCGCCTAGGTTTTACCTCCTTTTAAGCCTCATTTTCTGTGAGAGTGACCTAACATTGAGATCTCACGAAAAAAGAAGAGTTTGGCTGCTTGTAGATGGGTCGGAGCAAGGAAAATTTCAAGAGGTTTTACTTCTTCAGCAAAGAGGAGGGGAAAAATAAATTTATCTGGATGGGATCATTGAATTAAACACCCCTCTTCCAGGCAAGAAGATCTACTGTATTGAGTGGGCCAAAGAGAGAGTAAATCATAACAGAATCAATGGGCCTAGATTCTATTAGCCTCACCTCACAGATATTTCTATTTTCAACCGCCCCTTGTAGGAAAATATAAGTCTCCTTGACGAAGTAAAATTCGGCATTTTTTTTGTTTACAGGAGGATATCAATTTAGCTTAGATAGCCGGGTGAAGTGAGCCATTTTTCGACATAAATAGTAAAACAGGTGACATCCCCGTTTTTCAAAGTGTGGATCCTTTAATTAGCTTCTGCCAAAAATGGTTTTTTTAAAAATAGATGAGATAAACTTGTAATCCAAAAAAGTTTAAAAATAGAAATGCAAACTTCACTATTTCAGGTTTGTTTTTAATATAATTTTTGCGAACCATCAATGATAAAAATCAAGGCCAGGAAATTTAATTTCACTGCTGGATCCCCTATATAAGCACAGCAATTTAGAATAAAAAACAAAACATATTCAAATATCAAACAAAAACAACAAGATATAAAATGAACTCTAGAGCTTTACTTGCTTTCACATTCTACTTCCTTACTACAGCTATCATCTCCTCCTTTGCTCACACACTCCAATTCAACTCCTCGGGATACTTTACTATTGTCCAGTTTGCCGATCTTCACTATGGAACAAGCGACACCAAGGATGAAAAGACAGCAGCATTACAAAAGTATATTCTTGACTTGGTAAATCCTGATGTGGTTGTCATCAGTGGTGACGGTGTTTATGCAGGTGGTGATGTCGCTTCTGGCTGGTTCAAGTCTCAGTGGGAAAAGTTCATTGCTCCCATTGTCGATGCTGGAATCCCTTATGCTTTTACCCTTGGAAATCATGATGATGAGGGTGATTTGTCAAGAAAAGAAATTGTTGCGCTTGATGAAACTAGTGAATATAGTTTGAGAAAAGAAAGTGTAGGTATTGCTGGCACTGCCAACTTCCGTCTCCCTGTCTATGCAAGCCAAAATGTCTCACAACTAGCTGCACATCTCTGGATTTTAGACAGTGGCTCTTATGGGTGTGAAGATGTTGAAGGTGGGTATGGATGTATTGAAACTGATGTCATTGACTGGTATAATGAACAATCCCAGATCGTTAAAGACGAATATGGTACTAATGTTCATCATCTTGCTTACTTCCACATCCCCCTCCCAGAATACTTGACCGTATACAATGAAGTCGAAATCTACGGTATTGCAGGTGAAAATGTCACCTGTTCAGTTTGGAACACAGGCTTTTTTGATGCTGCTAAAAAGAACGGAGATATCACTGCCATGTTTATTGGACATGATCATAACAACGATTTCGGAGGATGGCTTGATGGCATCGAACTTGTCTATGGCAGAAAATCTGGCTATGGTCTCTATGGAAAATTACATGGAGCTAGAGTTGTCGTCCTGAAAGAAAACTATGATGATGATGGAAACTTTGTGAATGTCACCAGAGACCACTATGTCATCGATGTGAGTGGCTCTTATGAATATACCTATCCTACTGCACTCAGAGATGGACCCATACAAACAACTTGTCCTTTGGACGGTGGAGCTACTTTATTCTCCTATGTCCAAAAGATCTTACTCGGCGTTCTTGTCCTTTTATACATCCTCTTTTAAAACTTTTTGTGAATTAATTTTGGATTCAAGAGTTGAATTTTTTGTATGTTTATTTATTCATTCTTACTACCTTTCTGTACTTTTTTAACAAATTGTATTTTTTATGAGGAAACCAAGCCTTTCCCCGAACTGGCATCTCAAAATAAAATTTCACAAATGTTCGTTCTAAAAACACTTGATAAACTTTGCCTTTCAATCATATTCAAAAGGAAAAGTTCTTTGGAAAAATTTTGAAGAAGTGAAATTTTTTTTGTTTTGAGAAAAATTCAAATCCCAAAGATTTAAAGAGAATAAAACTGAATTCATGGGCAGTTTCTCTTCACTTCGAACGACAGCAGAATTAAATTTGAAAAACAAGAGGACTTTTTTCACTCTCACATAATACTTCAGGCCCCCACCTTTCCTGCTCAAAAAATAAAAAAGGCCTTGAGGGAGAAATTATTTAAACGTCTACGAAAGCGGAAACAGTAAGTAAATAAAAAAAGCAACAGGTCTTTGCAGAAAATTAATTTGTCTCTAGATGTGAAGGTTTATCAGAAGCCGGATGTCATTAAAAACTACAGTACAAAGCAACAAATTGATCGACAAGGATCCAAATTAATTTAGGAGTCATAAAATCCTGCATGAAAATTTCAGTATTTTAAGAAAAAAACCTTAATTCAATCAAGTCTCAAAAAAGAATTCAGGGTCATCTGGAATCGAAGCAAACTTCACACTTTTCCTAGTGAATGGAATCTTTATCTTCCATCCCGAACAAAACTCTGAGCCATTTGGTTAAAAACTAGGTTTGTCACAATCAATCAATTTTGAAAATATTATTTTCAGCACTTTTCTTTGAAATTGTGGCTGGCCTTCCGTTAACGGTGAAAACGGGGTTTGTTCTTTTTATAGGCAAGGGTTTGCAAGATACAGCATGCTAAAATTGAGCTTTCTAATTTTGGTTTTTCACACAAATACAGTATTTGATTAATCCAAAATCCTTTAGGAAAATCCGAATCTGAATTCCTGTAAATTGATTTGGGTCAAGCTAGCTACCTTCCATTGAACTTCTAACAAGGTTTCGTTTTCTCTCGTCACTCATCTTCGGGCTGCACTAAAATAGAATATAAAAGCTGTTTTGCAGAGAGTTGAAAAGAAAAATGAGAAAAAAATTTTTAATGCTTCTTATTCTTTCAAAAAAGGAAAAAAACTGAATTTTATTTGAGTAGGATTTTTGGATTAAAGACCTCGATCTCAGGCAAGAAGATCTTCTGTATTGAGCAGGGAGAGAGGTAAAGTAAATATTCAAAGGGCTAATGGCCTCAGTATCTGTTTGCTCTTCCCAACTTTTGTAGGAAAATATTCTCCTTTTGTAATAATCCTTGCTTCCAATAAAATTCAACATTCAAACAACCCTTCAATTCAAGTCGAGTAAAGGAATGAATTTGTTTACAACCTGATGCTATCCGTTGAGTGGCTTCTCTTGAAAGGAAATGGTTTCGAAAATTCCAATAGAAAGTTGTTATCACTAACATGCGAGATTTAAAAAGAATTCAAGATTCACTATTTCAAAAGAATTTTTCTTAACCATCAACGACAAAAAATTCAAGTCTGGAGTTTTAATTAGCCCGCAGGATTTCTAATTTGCCTGCAGGACTTTCCTATATAAGCAGACCCATTTCTCCAAATTGATAAACAAAACAAAAAAAACATTCCAAAAAAACATTTTCAAGATGAAGTCAACAACAACTTTATTTGCTTTCACCTTATGCTTCCTTCCCACAATCCTCATCTCCTCCTATGCTCACACACTCCAATTCAACTCTTCAGGGTATTTCACTATCGTCCAATTCACTGACCTTCATTATGGAACAAGTGACGCCAAGGATGAAAAAACAACAGAATTACAAAAAATGATTCTCTCTATGGTAAACCCTGATTTAGTTGTCATCAGTGGTGACGGCGTTTATGCTGATGGTGATGTTGCCTCTGGCTGGTTCAAGTCCCAGTGGAAGAAATTCATTGCACCTACTGTCGACACTGGAATTCCATATGCTTTTACCCTTGGAAATCATGATGATGAAGGCGATTTGACTCGTAGACAAATTGTTAAACTTGACGCAACTAATGAGTATAGTTTAAGAAGCGAAAGCGTCGGTATTTCTGGTACTGCTAATTTCCGTCTTCCTGTCTATGCAAGTCAAAATGACTCGCAACTAGCAGCTCATATTTGGGTTTTAGACAGTGGCTCTTATGGGTGTGAAGATGTTGAAGGCGGTTATGGATGCATTGAAACCGATGTCGTGGAATGGTATAATGAACAATCCCAGATTGTGAAAGATGAATATGGCACTAATGTTCATCATCTTGCTTACTTCCATATCCCACTTCCAGAGTGGTTAAATGTTTATAATGAAGAAGAAATCTACGGACATGCAGGTGAAGCTGTCTGTTGTTCAGTTTGGAACACAGGGTTCTTCGCTGCTGCTAAAACCAATGGTGACATCACTGCCATGTTTGTTGGACATGATCATAACAACGATTTCGGAGGCTGGTATGACGGCATAGAGCTTGTCTATGGAAGAAAGTCTGGCTATGGACTCTATGGAAAATTACATGGAGCTAGAGTTGTCGTCCTGAAAGAAAACTATGATGATGATGGAAACTTTGTGATATCACCAGAGACCACTATGTCATCGATGTGAGTGGCTCTTATGAATATACCTATCCTACTGCACTCAGAGACGGGGAAACTCAATCAACTTGTCCTTTGGACGGCGGAGCGACTTTGTTCTCCTATGCTCAAAAAATATTATTGGGAGTCATCGTTCTTTTATATCTTCTTCATTAAACATTCTTTTTTGGAAAGATTTTTGTTAATTAATTGAATACATCCATTTTTTGCGTTGATGAGCTGGAACATTTATCATTCAATTTTTTGTGTTTTTTTATTCTAACTTTCTGTATTTATTGTAACAAAGCCTTTCGATGACAAAGCATCTCAAAGCAAAACTTCAACCCATTTGACTTACTTTTTACAATGTAAAGTTTCTTGAGACACGAGAAAACCAGACAATGAGAAGAATTAATTTTTTCAAATGAGAGACTTTCACAAACTCTCAAATCTTCAAATTATTTCAAGAAAAAACTGGGACAGCAATGACCCATGAGCATCAAAAGAAAGCATTCTAACTCAAAGTTTTACATAATCTAAAGGGATTGATTGTTGTAAGGTCTTCTCAAAAGAGACTTCTCTGATGGGATTTTCATTCAACTTCGACTTTTTCAAAGCTGCAATTCTTTGAGAAATATCAAGGGTTGCTGAGTTTTGAACAATCAAACTCAGTTTTAGAAAGAGAAGATTGGACAGTAGAGAGTTCAGTATTCCCTTTCATGATTGATCATTTCATTAACAGTTTTTATAAAGGGTTGAAATATCATTAAATTACTGATTTAAGATAAACATCCTACCACCTTTTTCATAAGGACAGTATCTAAAATCTGACATCTAGACCCTTGGAACACCGAGGACTGATCTCTCCCCATACTCCCCTCCAGGAAATTATGAGGAGTTGAAGCCACTTTATGGCTTCATAAAAGGATCCAATCTGGGAGCTGAAATTTTCAAAAAGATTTTTTTAGTATTCGCTAAAAATAGTTTTTTTTCATCTTTCCCGCCTCGAAAACTTTTTCCCATATTTCGAAAGAAATTGTTTCCAAACGAGAGTTCTAAGCCTTCTTCTCCCTCTTCTACCTTCAAAAACACAAAAATGTTCTTCAGAGGTTTCAAGTCTTTATTTAGAGATTCCATTTTTAGAAGCAAAAAAAGAGCAGCTCAAATTAAAAACCCTTCAATACAATGCTTCAATTTTGCCAATCAAGTTCAACTCTCGAAATTCTCAAAAACTTGATAGGACCATTGAGAGTTTCCAGTTCTCATAAGCAGTATGAGATCTCTTAAATCTCTTCAAGAAGGAAACTCTCGAAATCTCTCTTATAGAGGGATTAATTAAAATAGCTGTTTTCTCGAATTAGAATAAAAACAAAGCTCACAAAATTATTCCAAAATTAGTGTGATTCATTAACACCTCACTGATTAATTAATTTAAACTCCCTCATACTGAATATTACTAAATTAAGCACTGAATTTTGAGTATACTGAATTCTAAGGTTCTTTCAGTAATCACCTTGGCTTTTAAGCAGCGCAAATCTTTTAGATTTTATAAAAATTTTCTAAGAAAAAACACTCCTTTTCAAAAAAAATGAAAATTCTCTCTCAACTCTTCTTGCTCGCAACTGCTATAATCTCTTCAGTTTATACCCTCCAGTTTAACTCCTCAGGGTACTTCACCATTGTTCAGTTTACTGATGTTCATATCAGTACAAACCAAGTCAAGAATAACCTCACTCAAGAACTTCAAAGAAACATCCTCTCCTGGGTTAAACCTGACTTGGTTGTTCTCAGTGGTGATGGTGTTTATACAAGTGACCCTGTTGCTTCTGGCTGGTTTGAGGACCAATGGAATAAATTTACTGCCCCCATGGTCGAAGCCCAAATCCCTTATGCTTACACCTTTGGAAACCACGATGATGAAGGTGATCTTACAAGAAGACAAATCGTAAGACTTGATCAAACCAATCCATATAGCTTGAGAAATGAAAGTGAAGGCATTCCTGATACTGCCAACTTCCGTCTTCCTGTATATGCTAGCCAAAATGACTCACAACTTGCTGCTCATTTGTGGGTGTTAGATAGTGGCGCATACGGATGTGAAGATGTAACAGTTGGATCTGGATGCATTGAAAGCGATGTGATTGACTGGTATGACGAAGAATCACAAAAAATCAAAGCTGAACATGGCACTAATGTTCATCATCTTGCTTATTTCCACATTCCTCTTCCAGAATTTTTGAACCTTTATAACGATGAAAAATTCTATGGACATGCTCCTGAGAAGATCCACTGTGCAGTCAAGAATACAGGATTCTTTGAAGCTGTCAAGAAAAATGGAGACATCTCAGCCATGTTTGTAGGCCATGATCATAACAATGATTTTGGAGGCTGGTATGATGGTGTTGAGCTTGCCTATGGCAGAAAATCTGGATACAATACTTATGGAGATAGACATGGAGCCAGAGTGGTGGTCCTTAAAGAAAACTATGACGACAATGGAAACTTTGTGAATGTCACCAGAGAACATTATGTCATTGATGAAAATGGTAATATTCAAGTTCCCATTCTCAGTGAGTCAAGAGAAGGAGCTAAACAAACAAGTTGTCCTTACTCTACAGAAGTGTATTCTTCTACGAGTTCAGGAGAGTCAGCAGGTTCCCTTTCTTCTAGTGCAGGGGATTCGTTGTTCTCCCAACTTCAGAAGATAATGCTTGCTCTTCTTGTTGTTTTGTGTTTCCTCTAAAAGAGCCGTATATCAATCAGAAATGTTTCCTACTAATTTATTTTTTTCTAATTTTTACTTTGTTTATTTGTCTTTTGATGTTTACCAATCTGTCTATTTTTCTTTGTCGAAAAAGATTTCATTCAGAAAAATATTGTTTCACAAATCAATTCAAATCAAATTTTCATTTTTCAATTCCAAAAAGGAAAACAAAATAATAACTTGAGCCAAACCAAACCAGGAAAGCCTTTGCTCTCACTTCAAACATTATCGAATCTACATATCTTACAGTTCGATTTTTTTAACCGAAAGGCTCCCAAGGTCAAGAACTTCAAGTTCCAAAGACATTCTCTATTTGTTTGATTCAAGGCTCCAATTTTGGTCCTTGACAAAAGTTTAGAGGGAAAATAATCAAGTTTTTTTTTTGCAGAGTCAGGAGGGTGAAAAACTTGCAGATTTAAAAGCTGTATCTCATCAATTAATTCAAAGAGAAATAATCTCTTTTATTAATGTGGCTAAACATAAATACTAAATTAAGCAGTTAGTTGGAAAAAAAAAAGCAAAATCAAACCTCGATAAAAATAGTAAATTTATCCAAAACGAAGGCTATCTTGCCAATGCTTTGAACTAAGCAAATAAAAAAGCCAAGGACCCGGTTCTCGATCTAAGAAAAACAGGGTTGAAATTCATGATTTAGATATTTGATAATTTTCATTAAATGTCATGAGGAAGAGTCACCACAATATCTCTACAGGTTCTACCATCAATGAAAGCAAGAAAGTTTATGTATTTCCTAAATAGTGATGAAATAATGCGTCATGGAGATGGAAATTTCAAAAGGTTTTTTGTAGAAAATTAAAGGATAAATATAGTACTCACTTAAATAGTAGTGATTTATTAATTTATCGCCTTGGTTTTTGAGATTTGGTAGGGGGTCCGCCAAAGCTAAAAGGACAAGCTTTCGACTAGATCTTCAGAGGTACTTAACAGTTTTTGAGAGTCTTAAATTTTGGTGAGAAGATTTTTTTCAAAAAAAAATCGCATGAAATTTCAAAACTCTGAAGAATTCAAAATTCTATACTTTCTCAAAAAACTCAGACTGGAGTTCCAAGTTTCCAGATCTCATCAAGCGGCTAAGGAGACCCCCTCATCAAGTTTGGAAAAAGGAAACACTCTAACTTCTTCTCCCAAAAGAAAATTAATTGAAAGTCGCTTTCTGCAATTATTAAAACCAAAGTTTATGCATGGAACAATTAAAACTTCAATATAACTCACAAAGAAGTCGATCATCTATTAATTTAAACTCTCAAACTTATAAGAATAAACAAAGCATCTAATTTTAGCATACTGGAATGGACTTGCTTGTTATCACTGGGGAGTGACGTGAGGACCAATAACCCTGTAGCCTCTGCGGTCCAATGGAACAAATTCACTTGTTCCCTTTTCTCTTTCTCATTCGCTCAATCTTCTGTCTTTTTATCATTGCATTACATTGTCTTGGAAGTTTTCTTTCCATCTTCTAGACATACCTCCTTGTAAATTAACAAAAATAAAGTTCTCCTACCATTTCACATCAAGAGGGAAGCCTTTCATCAGAACAATAAAACTGTTCAAGTGAAAGATAATCTTGCTCAAACAAGAAAAAGAACAAAGATAAAAGTGAGTTTTCCCTCTGGAAAAAAAAACGAAGCTGAGGCGAATGATTGAGATTCAATCACTGAATTATTTTGATTAACAGTTTTCATAGAGTTTCAGATTACTGATTTGAAAAGAACCCAACACTTCTACAGGCTCTTTCACCAAGAAAAAATTTTTAATTGGGAAACTAGACCATGGATAGTGATATTTCTGCACTCTAAGAGCATCACCATACGGTATTTTTAAAGGTACGAACAGAAAGGGAGGCAGTTTTTTCCTTTGGAGGGATTTTCAGATTTGAAAACAAGTATTTTTTTTAGAAAAAACAAAAAAGTTAAAAGATAAATTTAGTATTTATCAGGTGACATGAGATCTTTCCCGCTTTGAAAATTTTTCATGAGGTTTTTCAAAGAAACGAGGTAGAAATGGGCAAGAAAGACCACAACACATTTTTGAGGACCTCCCAATAGCAAAAATGATGCTAGATTTTTCCTCAAAATAGTTGTTTGGGTTTTAATTATTTGTTTAAAGATTAGAAATTCTTTTTTTAGAACAAAATTTGCAAGACTTAATTAAACAAAACCCTTTGCCGATGAAAAACTCTTCAGTTCCAGCATCTAAATTCTGCTATCTAAATTCAAACACCATTATTCTCAAAAACTGTCCAGGAAACCTAAGGGTTTCTTGCTCGTAAAAATAGCTTTGGAGTCTATCAAATCATCAAACAAGAAAAAGACTTGAAGTTTTTTATGCCTTCTAAGAGACTAATTAAATTCATTGCTTTCCATAAAAAAACAATATATCACTAACTACTGCAAGAGTCAGTAGTTCATTAATTCATATTACGAAATTAAGTTTCTAATTTTAGCACATCATCATGTGATCTCGTTCAAGTTCACACAATGACATCTTGCCTTTTAAGCCGGGCAAATCTGTTTATACTTTATAAACATAATATACAAAAAATACCCCCTACTTCCTTCTAAAAAATGAATCCTATCTGCAAATTATTCTTGCTCACAACTGCTGTCATCTCTTCAGTTCAAACCCTTCAATTCAATTCCTCAGGATACTTCACTATTGTCCAATTTACCGACATTCATGTCGGTCCAGATGAGACAAAGAATAGCCTCACTCAAGAACTTCAAAGAAACATCCTCTCCTGGATCAACCCTGACTTGGTTGTCATCAGTGGTGATGCCGTGAGAACAAGTGACCCTGTTGCTCCTGGCTGGTTTGAGGACCAATGGGATAAATTTACTGCCCCCATGGTCGAAGCCCAAATCCCTTATGCTTACGCCCTTGGAAACCACGATGATGAAGGTGACCTTACAAGAAGACAAATCGTAAGACTTGATCAAACCAACCCATATAGCTTGAGAAATAAGAGCGAAGGTATCCCTGATACTGCCAATTTCCGTATCCCTGTTTACGCAAGTCAAAATGGCTCGCAACTAGTAGCACATCTCTGGGTGCTCGACAGTGGTTCCTATGGATGTGGAGATCTTCTTACTGGATATGGATGCATTGAAAGCGATGTTGTTGATTGGTATAACGAAGAATCGCTAAACTTAAAACTGAATATGGAACTAATGTCCACCACCTTGCTTATTTCCATATCCCTGTTCCAGAATATTTGAACGTTTACAACGATGAACAGATATACGGAAATTCTGATGATTATGTTCATTGTTCGGTGGGCAATACAGGATTTTTTGCTGCTGTCAAGACAAATGGAGACATCTCAGCGATGTTTGTTGGCCATGATCATAACAATGATTTTGGAGGCTGGTATGAAGGTATCGAGCTTGTCTATGGCCGAAAGTCAGGGTATAACTGCTATGGAGATTTTCATGGAGCCAGAGTGGTGGTTCTCAAAGAAAACTATGATGATGATGGAAACTTTGTAAATGTTACCAGAAACCACTATGTCATAGATGAGAATGGCAACATTATAACTACAGTTTCGACTCATTATAGGGAAGGACCTAAACAAACAGTTTGCTATTATCATGGTTCTAGTTCAGGAGATTCATTGTTCTCCCAATTTCAGAAGATCATGTTGGCCATTCTTGTTATTTTGTATCTTTTGTATTAAACTTTATATTTTTTTCCTAATCATTTATTCACGAATCTTTTGATTCTTATCAACTGTCTTTTATCACTTTTACTTAAAAAATCTACTATCAAATTTCTCCTTCTTTGTTCAGACAAAGATTAAAAAATTTTTAGATCGAAAATTTTATGAAACTCGTGAATAAATTTCTCTTTATTTTTGAAATAGATTTTTCACAGTATTCTAACGCCTTAAAAAATTGAATTTGTAACTCTTTGATGTCCTTTTTCCACTAAGATAATCTGAAAAATAGTATCCCTAATGCAAATAATTTCAACGATTCCATTCACAAAAAAAAATCTCAGGGGTCATCGCAAGAAAAATTTTCCCAATATTTTTTTAATCATTCTGAAGCCTCTTCCTTAACAAGTTTGTTTTGAAAAAAATCCTTCATATCATCAAGAGTTTTCACATGTAAGACAGCTCTTTGATTAAAAAGGTCAATTAAAAATTCAGGTTTCAAATTAATTGAAAGAAAATTAATTCACAGGATTAGACATCAGAGCGTTATTTACATGATTGATTTACAACTAAATAATCTTTTATTTACAAATCAAAAAGGAATTCTCAATTTCCAATTCCACCTTATCTATACCTATGCAAAGACTGCATACAAGCAAACCAACAAGAAAACCAGCATATTTCTTTCAGTATTTTCAAAAATAGACGTCGCACCCGCCCCCAAAGGCAGACAAACGTCTTGTCTTGGGCCATTTCGTGTTCTGAGAGGCTCTGTATGTGTGATATCTCCATTTTCTTCCAAAATATAATGACTTCTTGTCACATTCAACCCTCCTTGCTCGTCAAAATTCTCCTGCAGAACTATAACTCTGGCTCCCCGTTTATCTCCATAGGCATGATATCCGCTTTTTCTTCCATAAACCAGCTCAACATCA
>Ga0182738_1005406_pt1 | contig 13664 bp, 10 predicted proteins | sample eDN5th30CBELigMG_FD_128876 | JGI IMG/M metagenome (GOLD analysis project Ga0182738, IMG submission 128876) | Enriched Miracle-Growth compost microbial communities from Emeryville, California, USA - eDNA 5th pass 30_C BE-Lig MG (version 2)... ...
AGACCGATGGCACACAAAACAAGCTGTCGTAATCGACGCGCGGGAACACTTCCAACGCTCCTCCGACCGTCGCGTTGAACACCTGGACGCCGGCGCCGGACAGCGCAACCTTCGCATGCTGGTAGTGCTCGATCATCTTCTCCGGGCGCGGATCATGCCACTTGCGCCCCTTGCCGAAATAGCTCGGATCGAAATGGTTGGGATCGTCGTCCGCCGTCGAGACGAGAGCGCCGTCGAGCGTCGCGTCTCCGCTGTCCGAGGTTACCGTTTTCGGAACGCGGTACGTCGTATCGCAGCCGATGAGATAGATCTCGGAAAAGCCCATGTAAGCCGCCAATTGCAGCATCGTTATTGCAACGGTAAAGGGCTGGACGACATAGCGATCGGCATCCAACGAGAACATCGATGCCGGCAGATACTTCTCCGAGCTTTGCACCTCGTGAAAAAAGTGCCTGTTCTGGCCAGGGTTGAGAATTGTTCGCGTGCCGTAGCGGCGTCTTTCGCCGAAATGTTCTTCGACGATGCAGGGGAAAAAGGCGCGCATCGCCGGATTGGACGCCAACATGGCCTCGATATCGGCGGCGCGATCCGGCAGAACGCGAGAGTCGACGCAGGCATAGTACTTGGGGCGCCAGCTGATCCGGTCGAACAACAGAAAGATGTTATTGCACCCGAACACGATTTCGTTCTGTAGCTTCGAGAGATCCATTTTGGCCAGCGACGGACCGTTGCCCATTACGACGCAACGCTGACCGGCATGGATCTTCCTGAACTGCAAAAGCCGATCGGGCGCCTCCGGACCGGATGGTCTGCTTTTGGCGATCTTGCGGAAGAACTTGAAGCCGTTGACGGCTCGAATTGCGCTCACTGTTCACCCCGCTAAAGCACGATCATCGCCAGTGGTGTGCGGCTCGAGATGTGCGCAAAAAAGGCCGCCGTCCATCGGAGTTCTTTGCGTCACGCCGATCGCGGCGGATGTAAAGATGAGCCGTCGCGGTCCTGCGAAGACGCAATTCGTCGGGCGTTGCGCCGGCACCCTGATGCTGCCGGTTTTTGTGCCGCTCTCGTCGAGCCGTAGAATGACGTGCCCGTCCCACATGGCGATCCAAAGGTTGCCATCGATATCCGTCGTCATTCCGTCCGGGTATCCATCCGCTTCGGAGAATTCATGGAACAGACGCCTGTTCGAAAGCCGCCCCTCGGATGAGAGATCATAAGCGTAAGTCCGGCGCAATGCGCTGTCGTTGTTATAGATCACCGTGCCATCGGGGCTGAATGCCGGACCGTTCGGCACCTGAAAATCCTGGTCAAGCTGCGCAACGCGACCACCGGCATCCAAGACATAGAAACCGCCGCTAACCGTAGTTTCGCTGTCATCCATCGTGCCTGCGTAAAGCCGTCCGTCGGGCCCGAGCTTGGCGTCATTGAAGCGATTTCCCGGCAGATGCGATTCGGGATCGACGATCCATTCGATATGCACGTCCTCGCCGGTAATCGCGAGCCACGCGAATCCATTCTCACCGACCGCGAGCAAAACCGCGTCACCGCGGACCGGCGGCGTCCACGGTGGCGCCGGCATCGTCACGGCGCTGATTTGTGCCGGCAGGGACCATATCGCTCGCGATCTGTCGGAGAGATCGAAGCGAAAAAGCCGGTTCGTTTTGATATCGGCGAACCAGACGCGATCATTCACCGAGTCATAAGTCAGGCCCTCGCCAAGTTCGGCATTTGCCTGCCAGAGGCATTCGACGGCCGGTGAAAGTACATCTTGCATTCGTGCGTCCAGAATTTCTGCGTGGGCATGTCCCGAGACGCGCTGCGAGCGCATCGCCCTAACCGGGCCCTTGTGGAGCAGGGCGGTCTCGGGTGCCACCCCTGAAAAGACGTCTGGTTGCGGATCTGCCACACCATCAACGCAATGATCAATTGAGGTCTCCTAGCCACTCGCGTAAATATACCGTCGCGAAACGGGGAGGCTGAAAGGGAAAACTCCGCTGCCGCCGCTATTTGGGCGCCGCAGCGTGCGAGTTGGGGGAATAATGAAGGTTTCGATTGTTATTCGAAGCTACAACGAAGCGCAGCATATCGGCAAACTTCTGCTCGGCATCGCCGCTCAGAGCTTGGCCGCGCATGAAATCATCGTTGTCGATTCCGGATCCACCGACGACACCGTCGCCATCGCGCGCAAGCACGGCGCGAAAATCGTCGAGATCGACAAACGCGAATTTACCTTCGGCAGGGCACTCAATGTCGGGTGTCGCGCCGCGACGGGCGATATTCTCGTGTTTGCGAGTTCGCATGTCTACCCAACGCGCCGGAGCTGGCTGTTCGAGCTGACGAAGCCCTTTAAGGACGACCGCGTTGTCCTGACGTACGGCAAACAGCGTGGCGAGGACGTCAACAAATTCTCCGAGCACCAGATATTCAAGGCATGGTTTCCGGAACGGTCAGTCTGTCCGCAGATCAGCTACTTTTGCAACAACGCCAACTGCGCGGTGCGCCGCTCGGTTTGGCTGGAAGAGCCGTATGATGAAACCCTGACCGGACTCGAGGATCTCGCGTGGGCCAAAGCGGCTCAGGAAAAAGGCGGGTGGATCGCCTATGCGTCGCGCGCCGAGATTATTCACGTCCATGACGAAACGTGGAAAGGCGTACGCAACCGCTACCGGCGCGAGGCGATGGCGCTGCGCCGAATCGACAAAACGGGCCGCTTCGGCGCCTTCGATTTCGTCCGGACATTGACCACCAATTTGCTCGCGGATTTTCTTCAGGCCGCTCGTGAAGGCAAGCTGCTGAGGGAAGTAAAATCCATTCTCGCGTTCAGATACAACCAGTTCATGGGCACCTACCAAGGACATAATGGACCGAGCGAAGTGACAGCGGAGTTGCGGAGAATTTTTTACTTTCCGCAGTTGGCCCGCACTCCAGACGCCGAGGATCTTTGTCCGCTCGAGCACGAGGTTATCAACTACGAGCACTTGCAGTCGGTTGACGGTGCGTCCAGGGAACGCCGCTCCTACGGTCACAGGCTTACTGTTCTCGGAGGCGGTTCGCCCGTCGAGCGCGTCTCCGCCGGCAAGACCTAATTTTGCGTTCAGCGGCTAGTCGCGCATTCCAATTCCAGCGCGGGTTCGCTATCAACCGGCGGACCAATCTGGTGGCCTTGGCCCCCATCCAACTCAATATTAGTACGGTAGAAAAATAATGACCCATAGACTCGTGGCGTTGATGCCGATGCGCCATTCCTCCGAACGCGTGCCTGGCAAGAACTATAGGCCGTTTGGGGACGGACGGCCGCTTTTCCATCACACGCTCGATGCTCTCAGGGGCTGCAGCCTGGTGGACAAAATCGTCATCAACACGGATTCGCCGACGATCGCCGAGCAATGCGCGGAGAAATATCCGGATGTGATCATCGTCGATCGCCCAGAGAATATTCGCGGCGGCATGACGCCGATGAACGATGTGCTTCTGCACGATGTAAAGACGGTGGAATCGCAATTCTATCTGCAAACGCATTCCACCAATCCGATCATGAGCAGCGACACGATCACGAAGGCCGTCGAGACGTTCTTCAAGAATTACCCGATTTACGACTCATTGTTCTCGGTCACCAAGGTGCAGACCCGCTATTGGGATTCCCTCGCACGCGCCATCAATCACAACCCGAACATTCTGATCCGCACGCAGGATCTACCGCCATTCTATGAAGAGAATTCCTGTCTTTACATTTTTGAGCGCAATACGCTGATCGATCGCCACAACCGCATCGGCAACCGCCCGTTCCTGTTCGAGATGGACCCGTATGAAGCGGTCGATATCGACGAGGAAATCGATTTCCGAATTGCGGAAGAAGTTTTCCGTCAGCGGAAAGGGTCGCGCTCATGACCGTTGCGGTGACATGCCTGCATCTGCAGAGGCATTTCGCGAAGTTCCGTCCGCTTTTCGAAAAGCACGGCATCGAACCGGTTTTGCCGGTCGTTAATGGGCAGCAGCTGGAGGCCGACGAAATTCGCCGCATCTTGCCCGGAATGACGGCGATCATTGCCGGCGACGATATCATTGATCGCACCGCGCTTTCCGAGGCTAAGGACAAGGGTCTCAAAGCCGTCATCAAATGGGGTATCGGCACGGACAGCATCGACAAAGCTGCGGCCCGGGATCTCGGTATCCCGGTATTCAATACGCCGGGCGTCTTCGGTGATGAGGTCGCCGATCTGGCGATGACCTATCTCCTGCTTTTGACGCGCGGGCTGCATCTGATGGACAGGTCCGTCCGCGAAAACGGCTGGCTGAAAGTCGAAGGGCGCTCGCTTCACGCCATGACGGCGGGAGTCGTCGGCCTCGGCTCAATCGGCCGCGCCGTGGCCCGGCGCTGCGCCGCCTGTGGGATGAAGGTCATTGGATCGGATGCCGTGCCTCTCGATGCCGATCTGCTCGCGGAGTCCTCGGTCCGGCAGGTGCCGCTCGATGAACTTTTGGCTGAGGCCGATGTTGTGCTGCTGGCATGCGCCTTGACGCCTGACAACCGGCACATGATGAACAGCGCAGCTTTCACGCGCATGAAGGCGGGAAGTTATCTTGTCAACGTCGGCCGCGGTCCGCTGGTTGACGAGACGGCGCTCGCCACCGCGCTCAACAGCGGCAAGCTTGCAGGCGCGGGACTTGACGTCTTCGAAGTCGAACCGTTGCCGGCCGACAGCCCGCTGCGAGCCTTCGAAAACTGCGTCTTCGGCACACACAACGGATCGAACACGCGCGATGCCGTGGATCGCGTCAACCGCATGACGGTTGAAATTGCGCTCGATGTTCTCGGCCGCGAACGCGCATCATTCACACCGAACCGGGTGGCATGAACATGACGGGGGCGTATGCGATTTATCCGAGCATTGCCCAGAAGATCGTGGTCGTCACGGGCGGCGCGACGGGCATCGGCGCCGAAATGGTCCGCCAGTTCGCAGCCCAAGGCGCTCGCGTTCATGTGCTCGATGTTGACGAAACATCGGGTTCCGCGCTTGCGGACGAACTGAACCACGAAGCAAAGCACGCCACTGTCAGTTTTACGCGCTGCGATGTCACCGATTGCGCCGCGTTGCGCTCGGCCATCGAAGCGATCGGCAGCGACAACGGCCGCATCGACACGTTGATCAATAACGCCGCCAACGATACGCGGCATGATTGGCGCGAACTTACGCCGGAGGCCTGGGACGCGTGCATGAACGTCAACCTGCGTCACCATTTTTTCGCTGCACAAGCGGCTTATCCGTATCTCTGCAAAGCGGGAGGGGGCTCGATCATCTGCCTGGGATCGATCGCTTGGCTCAACGGCACGACGGAAATGGTGGGCTATACGACAGCCAAGGCGGGGATTCACGGCCTCGTACGGACGCTCGCCAAGCTCCTCGGGCCGGATCATATCAGGGTCAACGCGTTATTGCCGGGCTGGACGATGACCGAGCGTCAACGCCGTTTGTGGGTCGATGCGGCGGCCGAGAAGACGATTGCGGCGAGTCAATCGCTGCCGCGTCTGCTAGAGGCTTCGGACGTTGCGCGACTGGCTTTGTTCCTGGCGTCCGACGACGCACGAATGTGCACGAAGCAAGTCTATGTAGTCGATGGGGGGTGGGTGTGAGTCTAATAACTGCCAGCTTGCCACATTTGTGTTTCCGGTGACCGTTAGACCCACATAATTGGAAGGTGGAGGGTTCGTGGCGTTTGTCGAGAGATTGAGGGGAGGTAGGATATTGTTGCGTGATCAGATAGACGCTGGCGAGTTATCAAAACCAAAAAAAATAATGACGCGGGATGGCGCCCTACGCCGCATTTATTTGTATCCGAAATTCTCGACCCAAGAACAACTTGATGACGTTCTGGCGCGCATAGCGTGGTACTTCGCCCCTTTTTTGAAAGACATCGCATCAATCAATCTATGGGCGGCCGCCGGTCTGAGCTTGACGGGGGACGTTTCGGATAAATTCGATCCGGAAATATCGCCGCTGAAAGCCGTCATGGCTCCTTTATTCGACGTCTGTCACGACGACAGTCAGGATAGGGCACTACAAGACCTCGACTCATCCAGTGACATCTTATTAGTTTGGCAAAAGGATGCGGCGAATTCTGCCATCTTGCGCGACACGGTCGCCCGCATGCGGGCAGCCGGGCGCTACTTTGAAGTTGACCCAGAGAAGAACCGTTCCGAGGGTTCTCTTTATTTATGGGCAGGTTTGAAAGGTTTCACGGATCAACAGAAACTCGCGGAAGAATGTAGGCAGAAATTTCTAACGTTCGTGGAAAAAATTCCTCGGCGGGACCGTTGTTACGTTTTCGGGACGGGGCCAAGCCTTTCGAAGTTCGCGCAGACACATTTATTTTCGGACGGGATTTGTTTGGCGACCAATTCGATGGTCCGGAACAAGGAGTTGTTGAACAAGCTAGACCCCATCGCAATCGTCGCCGCAGATCCGATATTCCATGCAGGCTGCTCGCGATATGCTGCCGCATTCCGGCAAAATCTTCGCGAGGTGATGACGACGCGAAACTGCTTTTTCTTCACGGCGCTTCGAGACTATCCGATTTATCTATCGTATCTTCCCGAGTCCGTTCGCGATCGGGTCATAGGCGTGCCGTTCGACGCCAAAATTCCATACAATGTCGATCTACTGAAGAATTTCTGCGTCAATCCCAAAGCGAATATTCTAACGTTATTGTTGCTGCCGATTGCAGGGACAATCAGTAAGGAAGTTGCGATCGTCGGCTGCGACGGCCGTCCGCTGAAAGAAAAAGAATACTTCTGGGGACACGATAAGGCGTCGCAATTCAACGACGAGATGGAGAACATCAAGAAAGTCCATCCAGGCTTTTTTGCGATCGATTACAACGATTACTATTTGGATCACTGCAAGACGACTGAAACGGCGGTGACAGCGCTGGAAGACTCAAGTCGGCGCGTCGTATCGTTGACCAAATCCTATGTGCCCGTCCTCGCCGCGCGGCATCCGATGGATCCAGCGTCGGTCAAGGAAATCATATCTATTAATCCGGACGCCGTGGATGATTTTGGACATTACCTTTCTTATGACGGCAAGCTTCTCGATGCTTGTAAAGGACAAAAAATCTCCTTCAAGTCGTTGGTGAGCAAGGAATGCGAAGGTGAAATAGTAAGGCAACGGCCCTTTGTCGAGCCTGCATTTACCGCTAAATCGTGGACTGTTGGCAGGGCACTTGCCGGAAAAGAAGCTGAAGCCACGCAATCATTCCAAGACGAATTACGAGACGCGCTGACAAAAAGGCAAAGAGTTCCGGGGTGGGAAGGCGCGCGTCTTTATATGTACTGCGGTAGTCTTCGCCATGCTGTGGAGATCGAGAAGGTCCTGACGGAGTTTCCAAGTTGCTCCGCTTGCGTCAATCTGTTTTGGCTATCCTTTGTAGACTACAGCGATCCAGAATTTATAGAGTATTGGCGCGCACCGTTTCAAAAACTTGCGTTGAATTCGCAAATTGAACTCACTGCTCCAACGCAGGAGATCAGCGAAGGGCTTAGCGACGTTTTTAGATTAGATCTGCCTGTTGCACCCCACCCAAGTCCCACATTCTCCGACGCCGATATCGAAGGCCAGTCGCTCAACAATGAGAGGGCGGCGGAGACTAAACTACGGGTGCTTTTTCCTTCGGGAATGAGCTGGGAAAAAGGGTTCGCCGAGTCTGTTGCTGCTGCAAAAATGTTATCAATGCAGCCTGGGAGCGTCGAAGAAATCGTCATTCGCGCGTTTGTACGACCAAACTCACCAGCGAAATTGGTTGAGCTAGCCGAGACCATCGAACAGAATGTGAGATGTAAGCGCAGCAGCGATGTAATGACAGATAGTCAGTTCGCTGATTTTATGAAATCGGGCGACATCGTTGTTCTTCCATATTCTGCTCCTGATTTCGCAGAAAGAACCTCAGGGCTTCTCATTGACGCTCTAATGTCGGGTCAGCCGGTCGTTGTTTGTCAGGGGACATGGCTTGCGAGTATCGTGTCCAAATACGATTTCGGAATCTCAGTTGCGCCCAACAACGCAGAGGAAATTTGTAAAGCAGTCCGAAAGATCGCGGCTGAAATGCGCCTTTATCGCGATCTGGCAAGGCGGGCCCGCGAAAAGTATTTTCGCGAGAACAACTGGGCCTGTCTGCGCGACAGCATAATAAAGGCTCCTTCTGCTATCTTGCCAGCTGAACGACCTGTCGCTAATCCGAGGCGCGTTCACGCCCAGGTGGATGAAACGAAGGCTGTGGCATACCTTATGCGGCATTTGCGCGGGCGAGACCACATGATGGTCGACGTGGGTGCGCATAATGGCTCGAGCGCTGCAGAGTTTTCAAAACTCGGCTGGAGTATTGTCTGTTTCGAGCCCGATCCAAAAAATAGGGCCAAACTGGAGGCCCGTTGGGGTAAATCAGAAAATATCACGATAGATCCGCGCGCAGTTTCCAGCAAAACTGAAAGCGGACGTACGTTCTATTCATCGGAGGAGAGCACTGGCATTTCCGGAATGCTCAAATTCCGAGATACGCACGAAGAATCGGCGAAAGTCGACGTGACGACCATCACAGAAGCCGTCAAGAAATACGGATTGAGTCGAATAGACTTCCTGAAGATTGATGTTGAGGGTTTCGACTTCGAAGTTATCAAGGGCGTCCCGTGGAAGTATTTGATGCCGGATGTCATAGAATGTGAATTCGAGGACGCCAAAACTTTGCTCCTTGGGCACACTTGGCGCGACATCGCCGAATTCCTGCGAAAAAAAGGATATTCGGTTTATTTGAGTGAATGGCATCCCATAATTCAATATGGCGTCGCGCACGATTGGAGGCGAGTCGTGCCTTACCCTGAGTTCGAGGTTTCGTCGAAATCCTGGGGTAATATTGTGGCGTTTCGCAAAGACCCGGGGTTTCCGGCCGTCCAAGACGCATTCAACAAGGTGCGCCGCCCGCCTCCCAAGCCTGTTGTGTCGTCGCGATCCGGCAGTGCCAACAGCGAGAGTAAGGGCGCATCAGGCGCGGGGCTAAAAGACCTAAAAGCTTTTTCTAGTGCGTCCAATCTCTGGGAACGCATTCGGCGGGTCTGGCGACACAACCCAATGATTGTGACACTGATCTTTGCTGGTTTGATTGCCGGTGTGGCCGGCGCGATGGAAACGGCGGGTCCGTTGCGGCATGGGCTCTGGCTGTTTGCAATATTCTTGGCGCTATTTGGCATTGGGGGATTCTACCTAAAGAAGTCGCTTCGCCGCAAATTGGTGAAGTTCGAAGCTCGGCTGCAGGACCAACACGCTGAACAGACCAATAAGCTGGCCAGCGAGCTGAAAGCCAAGTTGAGTAAAGTCGAAATCCAACTCAATGCAGTGAAGTCTCAAGCTAACGTTTTCGATCTTGTTCCCGTCCTGCGCTTTCTGAACTTGTTGCGCTCTGAGCGCAGCGGGATGGATGAGCTGAAGGCTCACCCGAATGCAGAACATGGTCATGCGGTGCTTATGGCGGTGATGACCGACATGGAGCGTGCCCAGCCGGGCAGTTTGGCAAAGAAGACTTTGGTGGAGATCGGCACAACGCGTGAGCGTGTGGCCGGCCAGGGATCGACCGAAAAACTTGCGATTTTCACTGCGTTCCTGGGAATGCACTTCCTAACGGTAGATGTCGATCCGAAGAATACGAAGCGCGTGGATGGAGTTTTGCGTTACTTGAATCCCGATGCCAAGGCGGTGACCGCACGTGGTGAGAATTATTTGAAACTCGAAGAACGCGCGCCCGATTTTATTTATCTCGACGCGTTCGATTACGATCACGGCAAACATTCACAACAGCGTCAGAACCGGTATCGCGAGCTTCTGCAAACCGACATCAACGATGAAGCCTGCTGGAAAATGCATGAGGCATGCGCTCACGCCATCAAGGAAAAGATGCGTGAGGGTGGAATTGTCGTGATCGACGATACTTGGACGGATGCCGACGGCACGTACCTGGGCAAGGGCAAGCTCGCGGTGCCGCTGCTGCTCGACAGCGGTTTCGAGATCATTGCCAAAACGAGTATGACGGTTGCGCTGCGGCGTACGGAGATCGAGAAAGAGGTCAACGAGACGGAAGGTGCCAGTTTCACTGCGTGACCGTCGTTGACTCATCGGACTGCTGGAGTGCTGGTGAGTTAAACGTTCCGCTGATTTTCCGGCATTTCGTCGACCTTTTCGCCGATCGGTCTGTTAGCAGGCAACGCGATCGCGTGCTTCGCGTGCGTAGCTTTGCGCACGTTGGCGCGTCCTATGCGGTCGCCTAAAATTGGGACTTCTCGCGAATCCTGGGGAACATTCGCGCCATTCGCAATTATTCCCATTACCTAGTTGTACTCGATCCGTTATAACGCTGCTCAATATACTTGCAGCAAGTAAAACCCTAGTTGGATCAAGCAAACGCCTTTCGCGTTACAACCCTCCGGTGGTCTTGGTGGTCTTTTCAGGATTAATTGCCGCTCTGGCGGGTGATTTGGAAACAGGATGGCCGGTTTGGACCTTGCTTGTAAGCATGGCAGTGGTCCTCGTGTTATGCGGCGTTGGTGCGTACTTCTTAAAAAGAGCATTTGCACGCAAGCTGAGGAAGTTTGAATCGCAGATTAAGGCCTACGGTCTTGATCAATCACGGTTTCAAGCCCACAGCCTTGCCAAGAACGAAAAAATTGAAGCTGAACTCAACGCGCTCAAATCCCAAGCGAACGTTTTCGATCTCGTTCCGGTATTGCGTCTCCTAAACTCGCTGAGGTCTGAGCAGAGCGCGTTGGATGCGCTGAAAGCTCATCCTGATATAGAGCACGGCCACGCGGTGCTTATGGCGGTGATGACCGACATAGAGCGTGCTCAGCCGGGCAGCTTGGCAAAAAAGAACTTGATGGAGATTGGCACAACGCGTGAGCGTATGGCCGGCCAAGGATCGACTGAGAAACTTGCGATTTTCACGGCATTTCTAGGAATGAGATTCCTAACGGTCGACATGGATCCAAAGAATACCAAACACGCGGCAGCTATTTTGCGGTATCTCAATCCCGATGCCAAAGCGGTGACCGCCCGCGGTGAGGATTATTTGAAGCTCGAAGAATGCAATCCGGATTTTGTTTATTTGGACGCGTTCGATTACGATCACGGCAAGCATTCGGAAGCGCGTCAGGAACGCTATAGAAATCTTCTTCAGACGAACATCAACGACGAAGCCTGCTGGAAAATGCACGAGGCATGCGCTTATGCCATCAAGGAAAAGATGCGTGTGGGTGGAATTGTCGTGATCGACGATACTTGGACGGATGCCGACGGCGTATACTTGGGCAAGGGCAAACTCGCGATGCCGCTATTGCTCGATAGCGGTTTCGAGATCGTCGCGAAGACGCGCATGACAGTCGCCCTGCGGCGCAAGCGGGTCAAAAAAGACATCAGCGCGATGGAAAGCGCCAGTTTCACCGCGTGACGATTGGTTTGGCGCACGCATCCGATTACCCGGAATGCCGACGCGTCAAACGTTAGCGGCATGCTGCTGATTTTCCGGCAGCATCTCGCCGGGCTCGTCGCCGATCAGCCTGCGGTAGCAGGCGATGTGATCATGCGCTTGGCGGGCACGATCCCGCGTCCGGGCGGCGCCATCCAGGTAGTGCTGATAGTTATCGGCGATACGCAAAATACCGTCGGCAAACGACGTCGCGTTAGATCCCGTACAGCCGCTATCCGCTGTGATGAGACCGGCTGCGAAAGTACCGGTCGTCGCGACGATCGGCTTGCCCGTCAAAAGCGCTTCAAGCGCAGCTCCCGATCCGCGCTCGGGTGGGTATGCGTTCCGATCGTACGGTAACAGCAGCACATCGCATCGCGCCAACGCAGCCAGATAGGCATCTTGTGCGACCCCGACATCGAGGCGTTCGACTGTGTTGCCGAAGGAAGATAGCTCTGCGTCGAGTTCTCGGGCGCGGCGGGACGTGCGCCCCCCGCATTGAAGCAGAAATCGCACCCGTCTACGGGGGGATCCGGCCAAAACGCCTCTGATGATATCCGGGAGAAGGTCGGCCCCTTTTTCGGGGCGAGGTTCGCCAAGCCAGCCGACAAGCAAATCTTTGGAGCTGTTCTTACGCGGCGCCATAGCCAACGATGTCTCGTCGATGAGATGCGGGCAAACATCGACCTTCATGCCGGTTTCGGTTGCGAGAAGACGTGCGCCGGCTGGTGTCTCAGCCGACAGCGTCATCTCTCGAACAACAGAAGAAAGGGCGCCAACAGTTTGGGAAAAACCACCACCGTAGCCTGCGAATGGCATCGTCGAGCTCGACCAGCAGGTACGAATATGGATGCTTGGCAAATCTGCGCGCGGCTGTTTTGACGCCCAAAAACTAAGCATCTCGACGGTCTGCGGATCAGCGCTGTGGATAATGATATGATCGCTTCGGCGAGGGCTCAGGATGCGCAAAGCAGATACGAGCTCGGCGCACCGATCTCCGTTCAGCAATGCAGAGCCTAGCTTCCGTTGCAATTGTACTTCCCAGCGACGCTCGGCAAACGTTGAGCGCAGAAAGCGCCGATTTCCGACAAAAGGCCTCACGATCCGACCAAACAACCCGATCTGGCGCTCATAGATGCTGGAAGAGAACGCCGGCACGAACTGCACGAAATCAGGAACGAGCCGGCTCGAAAGCTCCTTATGTGCCAACCAGATAGGACGGTGCCCCATTGCTTTCGCCGCTTTAGAAAGCTCCGTGGACAAAGCTAGGTGATGTCCCGTTTCGCTCTTGAGTGCTGGGTCGATTATGATAGTTCTGAGCATCGTTTAATTTGCCGTTGCCGCCAAAGGGGCGTTCCAGATCTCAACCTTTAGCTCGGGTCTCCGGGCGTTCGATAGGTGTAATTTTTTTTGTGCTGCGTCCAACCATCGGCGTTCAGCGGAGTTGATGGATTGATGGGGAGTGGGGTCTCGGATGGGCAACAATGCATGGCACACGTCATCTTCGGCTCGGGCGCGATGATGCGCGGCAGTAAAATTACATTGATGTTGGGCTTGCCGGAGCGACAACACATCCGAACTCGCCGAGCAACGACAGGGTATTCGAAGCTAGCGGCTTGGAAACTGAGCTATCACGACATAATATGGTCTCGAACTGCTACTTATTGCGCGGCCTCGGCACCGCTGAAATCTAGCAAGCGGGCCCACATGCGACTGAGATCGCTCCAAAGATTTTGCAGCCATTACTTTTTGACAGCGGCGATCGGCGATCGTTTATGCTCACTTCCTGTCATCGGCAATGGTTGCGGCGTGCGAGGGGCATGATGGCCAGACTGCCGGTTTCATGCTTCATCATCGCGAAAAACGAAGCCGACCGCATCGGCCGCGGCATCAATTCGGTGATTGACTGGGTCGACGAGGTTGTCGTCGTCGATAGCGGCAGCGCAGATGATACGATCGCCGTTGCTCAGAATGCGGGCGCACGTGTCATCAGCCACCAATGGCATGGCTTTGGCCAGCAGAAGCGGTTTGCCGAGGACCAGTGTCGTAACAACTGGATTCTCAATCTCGATTCCGATGAAGTTGTGACGCCGGAGTTGCGCCAGGAGATCGAGCGACTCTTCGCGGCCGGAACCCCTCCGCTCGTCGCCTATGGCATGCCT
>Ga0182738_1005407_pt1 | contig 13664 bp, 13 predicted proteins | sample eDN5th30CBELigMG_FD_128876 | JGI IMG/M metagenome (GOLD analysis project Ga0182738, IMG submission 128876) | Enriched Miracle-Growth compost microbial communities from Emeryville, California, USA - eDNA 5th pass 30_C BE-Lig MG (version 2)... ...
CGTTGCTCGTGTACATGAGCCTGGAACACCTCCACGTGAATTTAGCTTCCCTCCTCATCTTGTCGAGCGGCAATCGGTGTCTGCGCCCGGAAAACCCTTTCAATCCAACGGCGTATCCCAATAATCATGACCCGGATTTTTCTCACGCACAATCGTAGCGCGCTGCGTCATTATTTCGGTGATCGAGCCTATCACTTGTTGACGGGGTCGGGCGAAGTGAGTTTTCATGACAGCGACGCTGAGACGACGCAAGACGACATCATTCGCCTGGCGCGCGATTGCGAGATTCTGGTGAGCTTTCGTGTCCCGCCCGTTGATGTGCGGTTGATGCAGGCATTACCTCATCTGGCCGCAGTGTGCCGTGTTGCCGTGGACATTCGCAATATTGACATCGAAAGTGCGAGTCGCCTCGGTATTCTGGTGACGCGTGCTACGCCAGGGTTCGGCCCCTCGGTGGCCGAGTGGATCATCGGCGTGATGATCAGCCTGGCGCGGCATATCGACATGGCATCGGCGGCCTATCACAACGGCCGTGAGCCTGTACCCCTGATGGGGCGTGAGTTACGTGGTGCGACGCTGGGCATCATCGGTTATGGAACGATAGGCCAGTACCTGGCTAAGCTAGCGCGCGGCTTTGGGATGAGCGTTATTGTTAGTGATCCATTCGCCACGGTCGAGGGTGAAACTGAAGTGCAATGGTATCCACTCGACGCGCTGCTGGCACAGTCTGATTTCGTCGCGTGCCTGGCTCCCGCTACCGCCGACACAGCAAACTTGATGAATGCGTTCCGGTTTCAGCAGATGCGGCGCTCGGCATATTTTATTAATGCGTCCAGAGCCGAGCTGGTCAACGAGACGGACCTGCTGCAAGCGTTAGATAATGGCCTGATTGCAGGGTGCGCCTTGGACGTGGGGTCTGCCAAAGATCAAATGCCGCCATTGCGCTTGGCGTCGCATCCCAGGGTCATCGCGACGCCTCACGTCGGCGGACTGACTCCTGAGGCGTCGGAACACCAGGCCATGGACGCTGTGCGGCAAGTGCAGGCCCTGATTGCGGGGCGCCTGCCCGAGCCATGCGTCAATGCATCATATGCAACCCGTGCCCGAGAGCGTTTTGGTCTCGCATTGCCGCAGATGTGATTATGTGGATGGCGTCATGATTCAAGCGTGTTGGCCAGTGCCCGAGAATGGCTGCGATTGTCATCAGCACATCTATGATCTGGATCGCTATCCGCTGCCGCAGACGTCACCCGTCTCACCTCCCCGTGCCAGTTGGTCTGATTACTTGGTGTTGCGCCAGGAATTGGGCATCACTCGTTGCGTGATTGTGCAGCCTATGGGGTACGGGTTTGATAATCGATGCACGCTGGATGCGCTGAAAGCCTCGGTGGGATCCGCCCGAGCCATTATTTCGATGCCCATGGACGCAAGCGAAGACCAGTTGACGGCTTTCGCGCAGGCAGGTGTCACGGGCGTACGTTTTCAGATGGTGCCCCATAGTGGCAACATCATGACATGGCATGATTTGTCTCCTGTCGCGCGGCGAATAGCGCCGTTGGGTTGGAATATCAACCTGCAATTGGATGGCCGTACATTGGCCGATCACGAGGCGGCGATCGCCCGACAGCCTTGTCGTATCGTTATCGACCATGTGGGCAAGTTTCTTGAACCCGTGACACCCCATGATCCCGCTTTTGCTGCATTGAGACGTCTTTTGGATGCCGGTAATGTCTGGGTCAAGCTCTCAGCAATGTACGAGACATCCCGGACCGGTGCACCAGATTATCGCGACGTAGGTGTGTTGGCTGAAACGCTGGCCCATCAGTATCCCGAGCGTTGTCTATGGGCGAGCAATTGGCCGCATCCCGGCCAGACACAGCGTCCGGACGATCGCTCCCTCCTGTCGTTGTTGGATAGTTGGTGTCCGTCGCGTGCCGTGCGGGACCAGATTCTGGTAGATAATCCGGCTAAGCTATACGGGTTTTAATCGCCGGAAGACGATGGTGGCGGGAATATCCCAATTACTGGATCAGTTTGAAGGGCAGTGGCAGCTCAGTCGCAGCATTGCGGAAGAAGGCGCGACGATGCGCGGCAGTGCGCGGTTCGTACGCGTGACCGATGGTGGGCTCCTCTATGATGAAGAGGGAGTGTTGACGCTCGGCAACGGCCAAAGCATCCGATGTACGCGCCGCTATAAGTTTCTTGCGGATGGTGAACGGCTGACGATCCTGTTCAATGATGGACAAGATGCCGGAAAGTCTTTTGTCGAGCTGAAGTTCGGCGACGAGGCGTCGGGCCTCTTGACTGCTGCGGACAAGCATTATTGTGGCCAAGACGTTTACTCGGTGGTGTATCGGCTGAGCTTGCCCGTCTCGTATGAAACGGACGTGTCCGTCGCTGGACCGAAGAAACACTATCGGGCGCTGACGCGATACACGAAGATGGCCACAATGGGGGCGGATTAGGCGCCAATGTTAGTGGTCAAACTAATAAAAAATCATTGTATGGTAATTTTTAATTGCTTTACGCATGGTAGTGGTGCGGTAAAAAATAGAATGTTCAGCGTCCAAAACTCGGAGATATGCTCATGAATGGTGCCAAAAGCCTGGTTAACACGTTGCTTGCCTCAGGCATTGACACTTGTTTTGCGAACCCCGGCACGAGCGAAATGCATTTTGTGGCTGCCTTGGATCAAGTGCCTGGCATGAAGTGTGTGTTGGGACTACAAGAGAATATTGTGACGGGGATGGCCGATGGCTATTTTCGCCTCGCGGGCAAGCCAGCATGCACGTTGTTGCACTGCGGACCAGGATTGGCCAATGGCATGGCCAATCTGCATAATGCGCGCCGTGCACGCAGCGGCATCGTGAACATCGTGGGCGATCAGGCGACCTATCATCGTCCTTTTGATGCGCCGTTGACGGCGGACACGGCTGGATTTGCGCAAGGGGTGTCCCAATGGGTGCGCACCAGCGTGCAGAGTGACCAACTCGGCCGCGACGCGGCCGAGGCCGTTGCCGCCGCGAAGACATTTCCAGGCCAAATCGCCACGCTGATCCTTCCGGCCGACGTGTCGTGGAATGAGGGAGGAGTCGTTGGCGAGCCTCTCAGCATCCCGGCCGCCCCGGACGTGGACGGGCATACTATCGAAAACGTGGCACGTACGTTGCGCAACCATGGCACAGACACGTTGCTGCTGTTTACGGGGCGTGCTGCGCTGACCGAAGGGCAACGTTTGCTGTGGCGCATCGCGCACGCGACAGGCGCCTCGTTGATGATGGACTTTCTCACGGCCCACGTGGCGCGGGGGCGAGGACGCTTGCAGGTCGAGCGCACTCCCTATGCCATGGAGCCCGCGCTCAAATCATTAGAGAGGTTCAAACACATCATTCTGGTCAATGCCAAGCCGCCTGTGGGGTTCTTTGGCTATCCAGGTATGCCTTCCACACAGTATGCGCCGGGTACACAGTTACAAGTCTTGTCACGCCCGGATCAGGATCCCCTGAAAGCGTTGCAGTCGCTCGTGTCTGCGCTCAATGCGCCTGAGGTCGAGATCCCCGATCCGGGGGCGCGTCCAGAGGTGGTCGCCGGAGCGCCTACTCCCGAAGGACTGGCACAGACGGTCGCGGCGTTGATGCCTGAGAACGCGATCATCGCTGACGAGAGTGTTTCTTATGGCCGCGGGTTTTATAAATTCGGCCACGCTGCGCCGGCCCATGATTGGTTGCATGTGACGGGCGGCGCCATCGGCGGAGGCATGCCGCTGGCGACCGGTGCCGCGATCGGCGCACAGAAGCAACGGCGTGTTTTGAACCTGCAAGCGGACGGTTCCGCGATGTATACGTTGCAGTCATTGTGGACCCAGGCGCGCGAGCAACTGCCGTGCACCACCATTATTTTGAACAACAGCAAATACAACATTCTGATCGGCGAATATAAGAACGTAGGCGCGACTCCCGGCGATACGGCCATGAGCATGCTGGATTTGGGCAATCCGTCGCTGAGCTGGGTGAATATTGCCAATGGAATGGGCGTCGAAGCCGCCCGCGCCACGACACTGGATCAGTGTGCCGATCTGATGACGAGCAGTTTCGGGAGGTCGGCGCCGTTTTTGATCGAGTTGATGATCTGAGCCGTGACGCAGCGGTGCGATTGACAAAATAATCGGGGCGTACAGCCCCGGTATGGCTCGAAGTGAGGCACGAGCCTGCCGAATATGCCTCGGGTAGATGGAGAAAAATCGCAATGCAGCTACGTCAACTATATAAAGCTCTAGGCGCGCTGGTGATCGGCAGTATCGCACTGACCGCGCATGCGGAAACGTATCCGGCCAGGCCGATTACGCTGATTGTTCCTTATCCCGCGGGTGGCACGACAGACTTGGGCGCGCGCATCATTGCTCAAGCGATGGGGCCATTTCTCAAGCAGTCCATTGTCGTCGAGAATCGCGCCGGCGCCGGCGGCGGCATTGGTATGGGGATGCTCAAACGCGCGGATGCCGATGGGTACACCATCGCCGTGGGAACGATTGGTACGCAGACGATTAATCAGTTTTTGTACAGTGATTTGCCTTACGACCCGGCTAAGGATTTTGCGCCTTTGGCGCAGGTCTTGACGACGCCTAACGTGATTGCCGTGAGGGCGGACTCTAACTTGAAGACGTTGCAAGACCTTGTCGCCAAAGCCAAGGCCAGCGAGGACAAACCGCTCACTTACGGGTCGCCGGGGGTCGGGTCGTCTGTGCACTTGACAGGCGCTTATCTCGAGCAGGCAGCTGGTGTTGATATGTTGCATGTGCCGTTCAAGGGGGTATCGGGGTCAATGCCCGCATTGATCGGTGGGCAGATCGATGTGTTGATGGACAATTTGCCCAGCACAATCAGTCAGTTAAAAGACGGCTCGCGCGTTCGTGCGCTGGCGGTGACATCGGCGGAACGCTCGCCATCTTTGCCAGACGTACCAACGGTCGCTGAATCTGGCCTGAAGGGGTTCGACGTGACAGCGTGGTTTGCGCTGTATGCCCCAGCCGGGACGCCCGCGGACATACAAACCAAACTGATCGATGCCGCTACACAAGCACTGGCCACGCCTGAGGTAAAAAAACAGTTGGCTGAATTGGGGGCGACAGTAGGGACGCTCACGGGCAAGGATCTCGCCGCGTTTGAGCAGACCGAGCGCCAGCGCTGGAGCAAATTGATCAAAGAGCGCAATATCACGACAAACTGAACTGTGTTGTCATTGGGCCGGGTGAATAACGACGTGATGACTATACGGGTCTTTGGCGCAGCACCATGCTGATCAAACGCGTAATATGGCAGCCGGTACTCCTCCGGCTGCTACCCTTTGCTTTGTTGTTCAGGGCAATGGGAAAAAGTTTTTGATCATGCCTAGATTGTTATTTCTCCTGCGCCTTGTTGCTATCGTCGCTGTCGCGCACGTTTATGTCGGGTTTCGCTTGATTCCCGATCTGCATCTGACGAGCCACCAGCAATGGGCTGGTGTTGCTGTCCTCGTTATGTCCTGCGTCTTGATGCCACTGTCGTTGGTCATTCGGCCTTTTGCGGCTCGCCCGTGGGCTGATGGGGTAGCGGGAGTCGGTTTAGTGATGATGGGCCTGTTTTCATCGACATTCGTCTGTACGCTATTGCGGGATGCCGTGTTGGCAGTCATCTTTGTCGCCGCAGACCTTACCTCTACGGAATTGCAGGTCGCTCAGATCAAATATAGCAGCGCGGTGATTGTCCTGATCTTGGCGCTTGCCGCTACGTTGGTGGGGGCATTCAATGCTAGACGGTTGGCGCATGTGAAGCGGGTCGATGTGCCCATCGCGGGTCTGCCACCAGTACTGCAGGGCTTTACCATAGCGCAGATCAGTGATATCCATGTAGGGCCAACGATCAAACACGGCTATGTCGAGCATATCGTTCAGGCTGTCAATGTATTGCAACCCGACTTGATTGCCGTGACGGGGGATGTCGTCGATGGCCCCGTGGCGCAGTTGTCTGCTCACACTCGGCCGTTAGGCGAGTTGACTGCGCGCCATGGCGTGTATCTGGTGACGGGTAATCATGAGTACTATTCGGGCGTGAACTCATGGGTAGCAGAGTTTCGCCGTCTCGGGCTGCACGTGTTGATGAACGAGCATGTCGTGTTACAGCACATGGACGCGCTCCTGGTCATCGCGGGAGTTACAGATTACAGCGCGGCAGCCTTTGACCCTGCTCAGGCCAGCGACCCGGCGAAAGCGGCGGTAGGGGCGCCCGCTGGCGCCATCCGTATATTGCTCGCGCACCAGCCGCGCAGCGTGACGGCGGCGGCGCAGGCGGGATATGTGTTGCAGTTATCGGGCCACACTCATGGCGGGCAGTTTTTCCCCTGGAATTTATTTGTGCGCTTTCAGCAGCCCTTTGTCGCCGGCCTGCATCGTGTACAGGACACGTGGGTCTATATCAGCCGAGGCACTGGCTATTGGGGGCCGCCGAAGCGGTTGGGGGCGCCGTCGGAGATTACTTTTCTGAAGTTGGTGGCTGCTTGAAAACCGATGGGATCGGTGCTGTTGCTTTATCTTAAGATTCGCTTCATGTCCTGGCGTATAGTCGACACATGCGGATCCTATTGGTCGAAGACGATATTTCACTGGGTGAGTCCATCGAGTCATGGCTGACTCTGGATGGCTATGTGGTCGACCGCGTCACGCGAGGAGACCTCGCGCAAACTGCTCTGAGCACGCATGATTATCAATGTCTGTTGCTTGATCGCGGTTTGCCCGGCCTGACCGGAGATACCCTGTTGCGTATGTTGCGGATACGCCGGGAAACCATTCCCGTCATTATCATTACCGCTCGCGACGCTGTGCGCGATCGTATCGAGGGGTTGGATCTCGGCGCAGATGATTATCTGGTCAAACCCTTTGATCTCGAGGAGCTCTCAGCACGAATGCGCGCGGCGATACGCCGCCATGATGGGCATGCCGATGCCAGACTGTACCACGGTGAATTGGCGATGGATCTGGCAGCCAAGCATGTCACGTTTCGGGGTAAGCCTGTCGAGCTGACGGCGCACGAATTCGCCATTTTGCATGCATTGATTCGCCGCCCGGGGCACGTCGTCTCGCGCGCTCAACTCGAGGAGGCGCTGTATGGATGGGGGGATGAAGTAGAAAGCAACACGATAGAGGTGCATATTTATAACCTGCGCCGCAAGCTCTCGGCCGAGTCGATCAAGACAATCCGGCGGCAAGGCTACCGGTTGGCGAATTGATATGCGTTGGCGTCGCACGGACAGACCTGCTGTTACAGGACCTTTTCGCGGTTATTCACTGCGACGGCGGTTGATTTCGACCACATTGGGGTCGAGCATAGCAGTGGGCGTGATTAGTACTGTCATCGTGTTGGTCTTGGCCTGGAAAGAGGTCAGTGATACGTTTGACGATACGCTCGAAGAAGGTGCGCGGCTCGTGTTGGCGTTGGGCGAGGGTATCTCTGCTGCAGGACTGCCCGCGCGCGGCCGGGACGAAGATGCGCAACCCACCTTGCGGCTTGATTACCAGATCATTTCTCGCGAAGGTGCGGTAATTCGCCGAGGTGAGGACGCGCCAAAGCGTCCTTTTGTCGATCCCGGTCGCCGCGATGACCGGTTTTATGACGTCAGGGTATCCGGCAAGCGTTGGCGCGTCTATGTCCGCAAGCATGATTCCTTGGGGTTTTCCGTGCAGATCGGTCAGGAATGGGAGGATCGTACCGACCTCATTGTCGATATGCTGGAGTCCTTGGCTTGGCCCTTGATCGGCTTGTGGATTTTGCTGGGGATGGTCAATTGGTGGTTGATCCGGCGCTTGGTGACACCATTTGAGCGAATGGCTCGTGAAATGGAGACCAAGTCTCCCACTGATCTTTCTCCTTTGGCGTATGACGGCAACGCGCGAGAAGTGCATACGGTCGTGATCGCTTTGAACCGGTTGTTGTCCCGTCTTGCGCAGGCCCTCGAAGGTGAGCGCCGCTTTACCGCCGATGCGGCGCACGAGTTGCGCACGCCGTTGGCTGCTTTGGCGTCGAGGATTCAACTGGTGCAGCGCCGGTTATCTACCGAGGGGGCGCAATCCGTTGCGGCAGATCTGCAGCGCTTGCGAGAGGACGTGACCCGCACGACGGCCCTGGTAGAGAACCTGCTGCAGCTCGCACGGTTAGATCCGCAGTCTGCCGATGCACTGGTTTCAGAGAAGATCGATGCCCGGGCGTTGTTGGATGATGTTGTGCGGGCTTGTGCTTCTGGGGCTGCCATCAAGAATATTACGGTATCAGTCCACTGCCATGTCTCGACCATTGTTGGTAATCGCGACGCGTTGCTGACGGCACTTCGTAATCTGGTGGACAACGGTATTAACTACGGGCGAGCAGGGGGCAAGGTCGATATCACTGCTGAATGCGTGAATGGCACCATTCGGTTGATTGTCCGTGATGATGGGGATGGTGTCTCAGAGGCTGATCGCCAACGATTGACACAACGATTCTTTCGCGTGCTGGGCAGCGGTGTGCAAGGTAGCGGCTTGGGGTTGTCGATTGTCGCCCGAGTGGCAGAATTGCACCATGCAGAGCTGCAATTTGGATCCGGCTTGGGTGGACGGGGACTGGGCGTAGTATTGGTGTTGCCGGCCAGGCCTGCATGCCAAGACGCCAAAGCTTCTGGGGGTTGAATGTTGGCGATTCAGGTGACGAGGCTCAGATTCCCTTAATCTTCGCCGCGTTTAATAGCACTGTGTTCAACAACTACCGCGCAATCCGCGCAAGGAGCCAAGCTATGACTCAATTCTTTCGCTCTTCGATTTTGAATCGCACATTGCTGGCAAGCATCGCGCTCACAGGGGCGGTTGTGGCCGGCAGCGTGTACGCTCAGGGCTACACCGGGCCGAGTTCGGCGCCTGCCGCACAAGGAGGCTATACGGGGCCGTCTTCAGTCGCGGTGACGTCGGTCAAGGCCTTGATCGAAACGGGGCGCGACGATCAAAACGCCATTTTGCGTGGTCGTATCGTGTCGCACGATGGCGATGATCATTACACGTTTGACGATGGCACTGGCCGTATCCGCGTCGAGATCGACAACCATGATTTTCCTGCCGGAGTAAAGATTGACGACAAGACCATGGTCGAACTGCATGGCGAGCTCGACCGGGATCGTAAGGGGATTGAGTTCGATGTGGACGAGATCCGAGTGATGTGACCGGACTTTCGCTTCGCAAATGACACACTGCCCACCGGCCATTGTTGGCCGGTGGGCAGTGTGATTTCAAAACAGCGTTATCGGAGTCTTAGACGCCAACGACCGACACGGCTTTGGTCACCAGATAGGATTCCAGCGCCTCGGGGCCGCCTTCGGAACCATAGCCAGAGTCCTTGACACCGCCGAAGGGCAGTTCTGCGGAAGGGGAGGCAGGCTGGTTAATCCACACCATACCGACTTCGAGGCGGCGTGACAGCTCGGTGACGGATTTGAACGAGCGCGTGTAAGCGTAGGCTGCCAGGCCGTAGGGCAGGCGGTTGGCTTCCTGGATGGCCTCGTCCAGTGTCTCGAAACTGCGGATCGCAGCGACGGGACCGAACGGCTCTTCGTTAAAGATATCGGCGTCCAGAGGTACGTCGGACAGGATCGTCGGCGAGAAGAAGTTGCCAGCGGTGCCGATGCGTTCGCCACCGGTGGCCACGCGCGCGCCTTTTTCTCGGGCGTTTTTGACGATTTTGTCCATGGCGGTCAGGCGGCGGTCGTTGGCCAATGGGCCCAGGGTCGTGCCCTCGGTCAGGCCGTCACCCAGCTTGAGGCTTTCGGCGTGCGCGACAAAGGCCTTTTCAAAATCGGCCTTGATCGACGAGTGCACCAGAAAACGGGTCGGCGAAATGCAGACCTGGCCAGCGTTGCGGAATTTGGCGCCGCCAGACGTTTTTACTGCCAATGCAACGTCTGCGTCCTCGGCCACGATCACCGGCGCATGGCCACCCAATTCCATGGTGACACGCTTCATGTGCTGACCTGCCAGCGCAGCCAACTGCTTGCCTACCGGGGTAGAGCCGGTAAAGGTCACCTTGCGAATAATCGGGTGCGGGATCAGATAGCTGGAAATCTCGGCAGGCGAGCCGAACACCAGGCCGATTACGCCTTTGGGGATCCCCGCGTCAACAAAACAATTCAGCAGGGCTGCCGGGGAGGCAGGCGTTTCCTCAGGGGCCTTGACCAGGAACGAGCAGCCGGTTGCCAGCGCAGCACCGAGTTTGCGAACGATCTGATTGACCGGGAAGTTCCAGGGTGTGAATGCGGCGACCGGGCCGACGGGCTCTTTGAGCACCATTTGTTGGGCTGCAGTGTTGCGAGCCGGGATAATACGGCCGTACACGCGCAGCGCCTCGTTGGCGAACCAGTCGATGATCTCGGCACCAGCCATGACCTCGATGCGGGCCTCGCCCAGCGGCTTGCCTTGTTCTTGCGTCAGCAGGCGAGCGATATCGTCGGCGCGCTCGCGCACGAGGACGGAGGCCTTACGCATGATGCTGCAACGCTCGTGTGCAGACATGGCGCGCCACGTCTCGAAGCCACGCTGGGTGGCGGCCAATGCGTCGTCCAGATCCTCACGCGAGGCGTTGGCCACTTGGCCGATTTTGGCGCCCGTCGCAGGATTAACCACGTCAATGCGCTTATTTCCTTTGGCTTCGCGCCATTCGTTGTCTATCAACAGGAGAGTGTCGGGATAACTGCTCATGAATGCTCCAAAGGGAATGTTGTGATCGACTACAAACGATTGTCACTATCCCGAAAGACCATATGAGCTTGTCGGGAAATGGCTATCGAACAAAAACGACGGCCGCTAAATGGCCATGTGGATATATGAGTTAACACCTGCTGGCGTTTTATGTCAAAAGCATAGCAATATACTGCACTCGTATTTAGTGATGGAGGATGACGATGTCAACGAAACTATTGAGCGTCTATCGCGCCGCGCCCCGGTATCTTCTGGCCAGTCTCTGCATGGTGGGATTGGCTGGATGCGCGACTTCCACCGAGCCATCCGTCGGTATGGCGAATCCCGCATCCGTTTATTGCGGAGAGCTTGGCGGGCAAGTGGAAATGGTGCAAACGTCTTCTGGACAAGTAGGTATCTGCCTATTACCCAATGGACTCCGAATCGAAGAGTGGACGTTATACCGCCGAGATCATCCAGAATTGAAAAGCTGACTGTGCAAATGTCTAGTGTTTTCTGTATGGGGAGGCTTACACCGCCTTGGCTTGTTGCCGCAATTCACTGATGTCACGCCTCGGCGGAGCCCCGAACAGACGGCTGTATTCCCTGCTGAATTGCGACGGGCTTTCGTAACCGACTTTGAACGCCGCGCTGGCGGCGTCCAGGTGTTCGTTCAACATCAAGCGTTTTGCCTCGTTTAGCCGAATCCATTTCTGGTACTGCAGTGGGCTCATCGAAGTCAGTTGGCGAAAATGATGGTGAAATGTCGGCCCGCTCATTTGGACCCGTGCGGCGAGTTCGTCGACACGCAGCGGCTGGGCGTAGTGTTGTTTAAGCCATTCGATGGCCCTGGATATGCGGTGTCCCTGGCTGTCGACAGACGCGATCTGACGCAGCCTGGCGGTCTGATCGCTTTGCAGTAGCCGGTAGTGAATTTCTCGCTGTATCAATGGTGCGAGTACGGGAATGGATTCGGGTTCATCGAGCAGCTCGACGAGACGGCGAAAAGCCGCCAGGATGGCAGGAGTGGCTTCACCTATGCCAGCGCCCATGCCGGCCGAGCGGTCTCGCGATGGGGGCAGGTTGCCTTGAGCGATGAGTTCGGCCAGGATGCGCAGGTCAAGCTTCATTGCCAAGCCTACACATGGGCGTTCGGGACTGGCGGTCAATACCTCAGAAATCGCGGGCAGATCCAATGACGTGATCAGAATGCGCGAACAATCATACGGGTAAGCCTGGCCACCGATCCACATCTGTTTTGCACCTTGGGCAACCAAAACAATGCTTGGCTCGACCACGCAGACGCATGGCGGGGCAGGGGTGTTGCGGCGGAAAAGTCCAAGATTGGCAATGCGTGTGCCATAGTCGCCTTCTTGAGAGACTTGCATGCAAATCATGCGAGCCATGGCTTCCTGAGGAGATGATTCTCGCGCTACGGTATTGGACATGGACACCATATATGTCTTAAACCTCCTGCGGCAACTTTACCCCGCCGCGCGTAGCTCCTGCTAGCAGTATCGTGTCCATCTCAGAGAATCAGGCAAGAAAACCAGCGAAATACGCTATCGATGTGCTGCTGATACCTGGAAAATGCTCATAGACATGACGCATAAGGAATTTACATGCTAGTTCACGCCTATGGGGCCCATGCGGCCGATAAGCCTCTCGAATCTCTGCAAATCACCCGCCGTACGCCGGGGCCCCACGATGTGCAGATCGATATTGCGTTTTGTGGGGTCTGCCACTCCGATTTGCATCAAGTGCGTTCGGAATGGGAGGGCACGCAGTTTCCGTGTGTGCCGGGCCACGAAATCGTTGGGCGGGTGTCCGCTGTTGGCGCGCATGTGTCAGATTTCAAGGTCGGTGACCTGGTCGGTGTCGGTTGTATCGTAGATAGCTGCAAGCATTGCGCCGATTGCGAAGCAGGCTTTGAGAATTATTGTGATGCAATGGTAGGTACGTATAACGGACCGACCAAGGACGAGCCGGGCTGGACGTTGGGCGGGTACTCGCAAAAGATCGTTGTACATGAGCGATTCGCATTGCGTATTCGTCACGCTGAAGACCAACTTGCGGCTGTCGCACCGTTGCTGTGCGCCGGTATCACCACATATTCACCGTTGCGTCACTGGGGCGCCGGGCCGGGAAAGAAAGTCGGCGTCGTCGGGATTGGCGGATTGGGGCATATGGGCATCAAGCTGGCCCATGCAATGGGTGCGCATGTCGTGGCATTTACCACTTCGGACTCCAAGCGCGAGGCGGCCAAGGCCCTGGGCGCCGACGAGACCGTTGTGTCACGTAACGCGGATGAAATGGCGGCGCATGCGCAGAGCTTTGATTTCATTTTGAATACTGTGGCGGCACCGCATGATCTGGATGCATTCCTGGCACTGTTGAAACGCGATGGCACGATGACTTTAGTGGGAGCGCCTGCCACACCGCATCCGTCACCCACTGTGTTCAACCTGATTACCAAGCGCCGTTCGATCGCGGGCTCGATGATTGGCGGTATTCCCGAGACGCAGGAGATGTTGGATTTCTGCGCCGAGCATGGCATCGTCGCCGACATTGAATTGATCCGTGCCGACGAGATCAACGAAGCCTATGAGCGGATGCTCAAAGGTGACGTCAAATATCGCTTTGTGATTGATACGGCAACGTTGGCGGGGTAAGCGCAGCCAACGTTACCGGCAGGAAAATGAATGGTCAGGTGCCGCGTGGGTGGTTTGCTGTGCAGGCGGCTCCACCTTATCAAGCGGCTCTGCCATTTCGTGATCTAACGCCCCTTGCACCAAATCGTCGGTGACACGTAATTCCACGCCTACCGGTGACATCTGCGCAGCGGCTGCAAAGGGAGCAATAGGCGCAGGCGCGGGCCGGACTTTGCGGCGTATGACGAAATACGCGGTTAGGCCAAGATTGAGCACTGCGAAACAAAAAA
>Ga0182738_1005409_pt1 | contig 13656 bp, 15 predicted proteins | sample eDN5th30CBELigMG_FD_128876 | JGI IMG/M metagenome (GOLD analysis project Ga0182738, IMG submission 128876) | Enriched Miracle-Growth compost microbial communities from Emeryville, California, USA - eDNA 5th pass 30_C BE-Lig MG (version 2)... ...
AGGCCCCGACGGCAAGGGACGCGCTCTTCATCAGGGCGTCCATCACCGAGAAGGTCGCGACGCCGAGGAAGGCAGCAAGAAAAGGTCTCAGTCCGTCGCCCAGAATCATCGACCGGCCTTAGGGATGATTCAGCGGACAGTCAGCCGTGATGCTTGAAGGGTGTCGGCGAAACAGGCAAAAAGAACATCCGGACCGTCGGCAAACGAGCGCGCGGGTCGCCGGGTTTCCAATGGAAAAACAGGGGCGAGAAGCACCATGAATGCGATTTTGCGGCATTTCCTGACCGGTACGGCCGTGCTCGGCGCCCCGGCGATCGCATGGGCGCAGTCGGCCACGGTGCAGCCGCAACCGGTTCTGGAGCGCGATGCTGCGCCGGTGACTTCGACGCCCGTCATCCAGCCCGTGCCGCTGCCACCCCCGCCGCGCTTCCCGGCGGTACAAAACTGGACGGTGGCCGATGCCAGCGCTCTCCTCTCCGTCATCGAGGGGATCGGGGCTGAAGGGCTCGACCCCAAGGATTACAAGCCCGAGACCTTGCGCCAGGCCATTGCCGGCGGACCGAGCTCCGATCTCGACCGGATCGCCAGCGAGGCGTTCACGTGGCTGGTGGAGGACCTGCGCGACGGGCGGACGCCCATGTCGGCTCGCAAGCAGTGGTTCGTGGTCGACCCCGATCCGGACCTCCTGCCGACCGGCGAACTCATGGCCAAGGCACTTGCCGAGCAGGACGTGCCCGGCGTGCTCGCTTCGCTGAACCCGAAGCATCCGGATTATGCGGCACTGAAGGCCACGCTGGCGTCCACCCCTGCCGGCGACAAGGCCAAGCGGGCGCTGATCCGCGCGAACATGGACCGCTGGCGTTGGCTCGCCCGCGACCTTGGCGGGCAGTACCTTATCACCAACGTGCCGGAGTACCAACTCCGCCTGACGGTGAACGACAAGATCATCCGCACTTACAAGACGATCGTCGGCAAGCCGGGCAGGAGCGCGACGCCGCAGCTTGCCGAGACGGTGCAGGGTGTGATCTTCAACCCGACCTGGACGGTACCGCAGTCGATCGTGAAGGGCGAAGGGCTGGGGGCGCGGGTAATGAACAACCCGGCCTGGGCCAAGGCTAACGGCTACAAGGGGACCAAGGGCGCGGACGGCACGATCTATGTCGTGCAGCAGCCGGGGCCCGGAAACTCGCTCGGGCAGATGAAGCTCGACATGCCCAATCCGCACGCGATCTTCCTGCACGACACGCCGTCACGCGGGCTGTTCCAGCAGGATAACCGTGCGCTCAGTCACGGCTGTATTCGCACTGAGCGGGCGCTGGAACTGGCGATTACGATGTCCATCCTCGGCCAAGGCGCGACTTCGCAGGAGGCGGTCGCGATATCGACGTCGGGCAAATACACCCGCGTGCCGCTGAAGAAGACCATGCCGGTCTACATCACCTATTTCACGATGGGGCGGGACATCAACGGCAACCTGCGGACCTTCAACGACATCTACGGCCGCGACGCGCCGGTTCTGGCGGCGCTCGATGCGCCGCGCGTTGCCAATCGCGCGCGTTCGACGGACGAGGAGGTCGTAGAGATCATCGACGATCTCCAGGATACCTGAGGGTTAGCTGATCCCGAGCTTGTTGGCGTAGAGCAGCCGGCCGCCGGAGAGGTGCCAGAGAGCCTCCCGGAAGTCCTCCGGACCCATGGCGAAGCAGCCGTTGGAGCGGCCCAGCCGGCCCCATTTGTCGACATGCGCCTGCGTGGCGTAGGTCGCGGAATGCATCACGATCGCACGCTCAAGCGTGTTTGAATTGCTCGGGTCCAGCCCGCCCAGCCGGATCGAGGTGCCGTAGCGGCCAGTATACCACTCCCAGGTGATATAGGCGCCGTCGCTCGTGCAGTTGGAGCCCACATCGTTCGAGAACCACTTTAGCCAGCCGTCATGATCAGGGTCAGAGCCTGTACCATGGGACACGAGGAAGCTGCGTACGGTGCCGTTCTCAAGGTTGGCGAAGTGAAACCGCGGAATGGACGAGTGCACGCCGAAGTCGGCGATTCCCGCGATATCGCGCCGCCACAGGGGGGCGCCGGCGCGTTCGACTTCCCGCTTGGCCACCTCGAGGATGCGGGTGGTGCGGGCGTCGAGCCCGCTTGCCTGCGCGGGCAGGCGAGCCGGCAGCGCAAGCGCCGTTCCCGCTATCGCCGCACCGGCAAGCACTTCGCGTCTGCTGAGACCCCTAGCCATGGGTGGGGTCTATAACAGTGAAATGCTGCCTGGTGAATGAACCGAACCGGGATTGTTTCGCAACAGCACTGCGTCGCGTTCGCGCGCGAGGATGAGACCGGCTACGATACGTGCCATGTCTGGCCAGCGCGCCCGTTCGCGCAGCAGGGTTTCGAGCCGCGTCAGGACCGCATTCGCCAAGGCCAGCCCATCGCCGCACGCTGCAAAACCCAGCAGGCTGGAGGAGACGTTAAGGTGCGGAAAGCCGTCGCTCGCAAGGGCATCGAAGTGCGGGACGAGCTCTGCAGGCCCCTTCTCGTCGTCCACGATCGCAAAGCAGCGGTTGCTGGCGATCGCGCGCGCAAGCTCGGGAACCGCTTCCTCTGCGACAGTCCCGCCAAGGAGGACCCAGTACGCGTTTCGGCGCTGTTCGAGAGCCGTGAGGAGTATCGCCCACTCGGGTGTATCCGGGAACCCGTCATCGCGCTTGCGCGCCGTCATGATCAGCGGATCGGCGCAGGCGCGGGCGAGCCGCACTCGGTCTGCGCCGGAGAGCGTTCCATCGTCGAACAGCGCAACCGATCCCTGCACCATCGCGTGGCGAAGGGGAGCGAGTGCCGAAAGTCGCGCATCAAGGTTGTCGTGTCCGACAGTCGACGCGAGCACGAGCCTGCTCGCGCGTCCAAGCGGAACCGCGACGCGTCTGGACTGGATCGGCTTCATCTCCATCGCGATCACGATAGCGGGCGGAGGGTTAAACAAAGGTGGCGAATTGCCCGGTGCCTCGGACTGCGGCAAAGATGCGCGATGCGCCGTTTCGCCATCCCTTTCTTGCTGGCTCTTGGAGCCTGCACTGCCCCGTCAGCGTCCGACGTATCGGAGTCGCCGCCACCGGCAACCGCACCGGTCGCAACCGGAGAAGGCACCCGGATCATCGATCAGCAGGCTGCGACGAAGCTGCTTGCAGCAGACGGAATCACCCTGCAGTGGATCGGCTGGAACGAGCGAGGCCGCGTCTATGTCCGCATGGAGAGCGGAACGATCCGCCTCACCGGTTCGCAAATCCAGCCCGATGGCCCCGGCAGGCTGTTCATCGATGGCGAAGTGCGCGAGATCGGCGCGGACTACTTCGTGTTCGATGGGACGATCCGGATCGACGAAACGCCTGACGCTGGGCGCCATTGCGAAGCCGACAAGCTGTGGCATTTCGCGATCACGCAGAACCGCCCCTACTGGCGCCTGCGCGAGTTCGAGTGGTGCGACTATCTGACCGATTACGTCGACATCTACATGCCGGGCACGAGACCCTAGGCGCCGGCTAGAATCATCTGGCTATCCTCGATCTGGACCTTTCCGATCCGGCCGAGGAACGACTGCCCGAGCAGCGACACGTCGAGCCCTTGGGGCACGATAACGGCTTCGATGCCGTCTGCTTCGAACTCTCCAAGGCGGACGCGGTCGAGCCGAACCGGCTTGCCGACCACGAGGCCGTTGGCCCCGCGAGCGACCGGGAAAAGCTCGTCCTCGCTCCATTCGAGGCCGAGCGCTTCGGCGTCGCTGCCGGTGAGCGCGATCACGCTTGCGCCGGTATCTACCAGCATGCGGAGATCTTGCGACTCGACCGATACGGTGGCGTAGAAGTGGCCGTCCGAAGAGCGGGGGAGGACGGCATCCGCGAAATCGCCGCCGTTTTGGGTGGCGAGCGAGGGAGAGCCGTAGGTTTCGGCGACAGCGCGCTTCTTGTCGGCAGCATCGTCCTCTGGCGTGACCAAGCCCGCGAAGGCAAGCGCGCCAAACAATAGGACGAGGGGGGTCATTTTCATGGCCCCCGAGGCTACCGCACAGGACTTAAATGCCGGTAAAGCGCGCTAGCTGGCGGCCAGTCGTTCGAGCGCATTCCCGTCCACCCGCATGATCGTCCAGTCGTCCATCGGCTTTGCGCCAAGGCGGCGGTAGAAGGCGATGGAGGGCGCGTTCCAATCCAGAACCCACCATTCGAACCGCGTGCAATCGCGCTCCTTCGCGATACGCGCCAGGTCAGTCAGCAACGCCTTGCCGAGGCCCTTCCCGCGCGCCTCGGGGCGCACGTAGAGGTCTTCCAGCCAGATACCAGGCTTGCCCTCGAACGTGGAGAATGTCTGGAAGAACATGGCGAAGCCCAGCGGCTCGCCGTCCAGTTCCCCGATCAACACGTCCGCGCAGGGCTTGGGCCCGAACAGGTTCTTGCCCAGCACCGCTTCGTCGAAGCGGACTTCATGGGAGAGCTTTTCGTATTCGGCCAGTTCACGGATGAATCGGGCGATGAGCGGCAGGTCGTCGGGACGGGCCGGCCGGATGGCAATCGTCATACGGGTTCGTCGGGTTTCAGGCTTTCGGAAGTTTCCGCCACGCTCTCCACGTGGAGGGAGCCGATTTCAAGCTGGTCGATCCGCGCCTTGCCGATGCGCAGCCTGCCGATGGCTAGCACGCCGATGCAACTGCACCCATCGCCAGCGCGCCGAGCGCGAACGACCCAATTGCAATGGCCCCGACCGACCCTGCACCGAGTGCCGCCGCGCCACTGGCGGTCGCCGGTGTGACGAGTGCGCCCTTATTCCGCAGCTTCGGCAAGTGCCGCTTCCGCTGCCTCGATCTCGGCCGCCTTGGCTTCAACCAGCGAGACGATATGATCGATCATGTCGGCATCCTGCACGTGGTGGTCGGTCACGCCCGAGAGGTAGACCATGTGCTTGCCCGCGCCGCCGCCGGTCAGGCCGATGTCGGTTTCCCGTGCTTCGCCGGGGCCATTCACAACGCAACCGAGCACGGAGAGCGAGATCGGCGTCTTGATGTGCGACAGCCGGGCTTCCAGCGCCTCGACCGTGCGGATCACGTCGAACCCCTGTCGCGCGCAGCTTGGGCACGAGACGACGCGCACGCCGCGCGTCCGCAGGCCGAGCGCCTTGAGGATTTCGAACCCGACACGGACTTCTTCTTCCGGCTCGGCGGAGAGGGACACGCGGATGGTGTCGCCGATCCCGGCCCAGAGCAGGTTGCCGATGCCGATGCTGGATTTCACGGTGCCGCCGATCAGGCCACCCGCCTCGGTGATGCCGAGATGCAGCGGGCAATCGACCGCTTCGGCCAGCGCCATATAGGCAGAGACGGCGAGGAACACGTCGCTCGCCTTCACCGCCACCTTGTATTCGTGGAAGTCGTGGTCCTGCAGCAGCTTGATGTGGTCGAGCGCGCTTTCAACCAGCGCCTCGGGGCAGGGCTCACCATACTTCTCGAGCAGGTCCTTCTCGAGGCTGCCCGCGTTCACGCCGATGCGGATCGCGCAGCCGTTGGCCTTTGCGGCGCGAACCACTTCGGCGACGCGCTCATCGGAGCCGATATTGCCGGGATTGATGCGCAGGCACGCGGCGCCGGCGTCAGCCGCTTCGAGCGCGCGCTTATAGTGAAAGTGGATGTCCGCGACGATCGGCACCTGGGCCGCGCGGACGATTCCCGGCATCGCCGCCGTGCTCGCCTCGTCGGGGCAGGAGACGCGGATAATGTCCGCCCCCGCATCCTCGCAGCGGCGGATCTGGTCGATCGTCGCCTTCGCGTCCGCGGTGAGGGTGTTGGTCATCGTCTGCACCGAGATCGGCGCATCGCCGCCCACGGGGACTTTGCCGACCATGATCTGGCGGCTCTGTCGCCGCGTGATTGTGCGCCAGGGGCGGATCGAAGACATGCCGCGCGATATAGGCGCGGCTCGATGAAGGAGCAATGACGGGGTCAGGCCAGAGGCGGGCCTCCGGGAAACCATCCTATGTAATTGAAGGAACCCGGCGATGACGGCAGTCTTTCGCCAGGTTCGTAAAGGGGCATGCAATGGTCCAGGTGTTCACGGTGCTCGGCATCGCGTGCGGGGCGCTGGCTGTTACATGGGTGGTTGCGGAGCTGGTCGTCCGCCGGCGGGGCTGATCCCTGCGCCTTCGAACGCGGCAGCCCCTACAGCGCCAGTTCGTACAGGAACTCGTCGTCGCGATGGTTGCCGACCCAGTAATCGATGTCGGCTACCTTCACGAAGCCGTACCTCTGGTAGAACCGCTGCGCCCCGAAGTTCTCGCTGTACACCGAGAGTTGGACGGCATCGGCGCCCCAGGTTCGCGCTTCATCCAGCACCCAGTCCATCAGCTTGGTTCCGACGCCCTGTCCGGTCGCACGGCCCGCGCAATAGAGCTGGCTGAGGAATAACGGCCGCTGGGGCTGGGGAAGCGGCCGTCCATCCAGTGCCTTCCCGAGCACGATCAACGCATAAGCTCCGAGCACGCCGTCCACGAAGGCCAGTTGCACCCGCACGTCCGAGTCGGCGAGCTGCGCGCGGTAGGTCTCCTCGCTGCGGGATTCGGAGAGGAACGTCTGGAGGTCTTCCGGCGTGTAGAGCGGGCCGAACGCGTCGATGAACGCCTCGCGCGCCAAGGCTGTCAACGCAGGTGCATCGTCGAGAGTGGCCGGCCGGAGAGTGACGCCGCTGCTCAACGCCGTTTAGCCCGTCAGCCCCGTTCGCGCGCTTGGGGGTAGGTGCCCAGCATGCGCAGTTCCTTGCAGTGAAACGCCAGCTCCTCGAGCGCGCGGTCCACCGCAGGATCCCCCGGCGCACCCACGATATCCGCGTAGAACATCGTGGCCGAGAAGCTCGCGCCCTTCTGGTAGCTCTCCAGCTTGGTCATGTTGACGCCGTTGGTCGCGAAGCCGCCAAGCGCCTTGTAGAGGGCGGCCGGGATATTCTTCACCTCGAACACGAAGGTGGTCATCGCCTGCTTGCCGGCCAGGGTCGCCGGATCGAGCTCCTCTTTTGCGAGGACGACGAAGCGTGTCGTGTTGTCAGGCGCGTCCTGCACGCCTTCTTCCGCGATCTGCAGTCCGTAAAGCTCGGCGGCGAGCGGCGGAGCGATCGCACCTGTCGTCGGATCGGCAAGCTCCGCCACAAAAGCCGCGGCCCCGGCCGTGTCGGCGTAACTCAGCGGCACGATGCCGCGTTGCCGCAGGTAGATACGGGATTGGCCCAGCGCCTGTGGGTGGCTGTAGGCGGCGGAAAACGGCCCTTTGCCGATTCCCATCAACGCGTGCGTGATCGAGAGAAAATGCTCCCCCACGATCTTGAGACCGCTTTCGGGAAGCAGGAAATGAATGTCCGCCACGCGGCCGTGCTGCGAATTCTCGATCGGGATAATCGCCGCGCCTGCGCGGCCCGATTTCACCGCCTCAAGCGCGTCCTCGAATGCGAAGCACGGCAACGGGAGCGAATCGGGCGCGTATTCCAGCGCTGCACGATGCGAATTGGCACCGGGCGCACCTTGGAAGGCGATGGCGCGCGCGGGTTCGGCCGCGGCCGCAGCCACGAGCTTGTCGACGAGCGCGAGCGCCGGAGCAGGGAAGCTTTCCATCTCGGGAGCGCCTAACGGCGGGAGCCTGGAGCGGCAAGCGTTTCAAAACTCGGCCTAGGCCCTTGCGCCAGCGCGGCCGCCTGACTAGAGCGGCGCCAAATTGTAACCACGTCTCGAACACGTCTCCAGGACCGTTCTTCCACGATGACCGATCGCTTCAACACCATCGCCGGCTGGGTGCTATTCTCCGGCATCGTCGGGCTTGGCCTTTCGAGCCTTTCGAGCCACCTGTTCCAGGCCGACAAGCCGCATCGCCCGCATGAGATGGGTTACCCGATCGAGGGTGTCGTCGAAGAAGGCGCCGAAGAGGGCCCGGATCTCGGCACGCTGCTTGCCGCCGCCGATCCCGCCGCGGGTGAGAAGGTGTTCGCCAAGTGCGTGAGCTGCCACACCATCAATCAGGGTGGCGCGAACGGCATCGGCCCGAATCTCTACGGCATTATCGATAAGCCTGTTGGCAAGCACGCCGCCGGCTTTGCGTATTCTTCGGATCTCGCCGGCCATGGCGGCGCCTGGGATTATGCGACGCTGGACGCATGGCTACACAGCCCGAAGGGCCTGGTTCCGGGCACGAAGATGAGCTTCGCGGGTCTCTCCAAGCCGGAGGACCGCGCCAACGTCATCGCTTACCTCAAGGCGAATGGTGGTGGGCCTGAGTATCCTGCGCCAGCCGCCCCGGCTGCCGCTGAAGGCGAAACGGCTGCGACTGATGCCGCTGCTGCACCGGGCGACGCCGACACCGCGGCAGCTGGCGCGACTGCGGCCGAGGAGCCCGCAGCGGCCCAGAACGCCGCTCCGGCCCAGTAACCGAAACAGCCGGAGGGGCCCTAAGCGGGCCCCTTGAACCCCTGTGCAACGACGTACCACTCCGACGAGCCCTTGCGGCTCGCCGGGGGTTTCGCGTGCTTGACGGTGCGGAAGTGCCGCTTGAGTAGTGCGAGCAGTTCGGCATCGGTGCCGCCTGCGAGGACCTTGGCTACGAACGCGCCGCCCTCTGCCAGCGTCTCGATCGCGAAGTGCGCCGCGGTTTCCACCAATCCCATGGTCCGCAAGTGATCGGTCTGCTTATGGCCGACCGTGTTCGCTGCCATGTCCGATAGCACCAGATCCGGCGCGCCGCCGAGCGCGCCTTCCAGCGCTGCCGGGGCTTCGTCGGCCATGAAATCCATCTGGAACAGCGTCACGCCTTCGAGCGGTTCTGTCGGCAGCAGGTCGATGCCGACGACGACCGCCTTCGGGGATCGCTTGCGCACGACCTGGCTCCATCCGCCTGGAGCGACGCCGAGGTCGACCACCCGCTGCGCACCCTTCAGAAGTCCGAATTTCTCGTCGAGCTCGATCAGCTTGTAGGCCGCGCGGCTGCGATAACCTTCCGCCTTCGCTTGCCGGACGTAAGGGTCGTTGAGCTGGCGCTCCAGCCAGCGGTTCGATGACGCGGTTCGGCCCCGCGCGGTTTTCACGCGCTTGCCGGCGTCAGTCTTACCGCGCGTCATGCTCTCATCAGCCGCTGGCGCCGGAGCGCTGCCTGAGTCGCCATCCCTTCGGAGTCGGCAGCCATCAGGCTCCGCAGGATGCCTTCCCGGATGCCTCGGTCCGCGACGCCGAGGCGATCGGCCGGCCAGATGTCGAGGATCGTTTCGAGGATCGCGCAGCCCGCCACGACAAGGCCCGCGCGCTCATTGCCTATGCAGGGCAGTGAGCAGCGCTCGCCGGGAGCAAGCGTCGACAGCTTGGCGGAAATTTCGCGCATGGAGCGGGAGGGAACGATCAATCCGTCGACTGCCTTACGATCATAGTGGGGAAGGTCGAGATGGACGCTGGCGAGCGTCGTCACCGTGCCGCTGGTGCCCAGCAGGCGGGCGTTCGGCGCATGGTGTGACGCGAGTCGCTTCGCAAACTCCGCGACGCTGTTCGCCACCAGGCGACGCATCTCGTTGTAGCGGGCGAGACGGCTTTCGGCGGTGCTTTCGTCGCGAGCAACCGTCTCGGTGAGCGAGACCACGCCCCACGGGATCGATTCCCAGTCGAGAATGCGCGGCACAGGCGCGCCGGGTTCGATGAGGACGAGTTCGGTGGAGCCGCCGCCGATATCGAAGATCACGGCCGGGCCGATCCCGTCCTCGAGCAGGATGTGGCAGCCGAGCACCGCCAGCCGCGCTTCCTCCTGCGCCGAGATCACATCGAGCTGTATGCCGGTTTCGCGCCGGACCCGCTCGATGAATTCGCCGCCGTTTTCCGCGCGTCGGCAGGCTTCGGTCGCCACAGAGCGGGCGAGGTGAACGTTGCGGCGCTTGAGCTTATCGGCACAGATTCGCAGCGCACCGACCGCTCGATCCATCGCCTCGGCGCTCAGCCGCCCGGTCTGGGCGAGTCCTTCGCCGAGGCGCACGACGCGGCTGAACGCATCGATTACGACGAAATTCTCGTCCGCAGGCCGGGCTATCAGGAGGCGACAGTTGTTCGTGCCGAGGTCGACCGCCGCATAGGCTTGCCGTCGGCCCTGAGGCCAACGATGTGCATCGAAGCTCTTTGGCTCCGAATTCGCCTGGCTTTCGCCGGGTGGGCGACAGGCAGGGACGGTCCCCGAATCTGTGGCCGGGCGGGCCTGCCGTTGCCCTGCCGGCGGCGCGTGATCCGCCATGTCAACGCAACTCACTTATACAATCTTTCCGCTCAGAACGAGCAGTGACTTAAGATGGATGCTAGCGCGGGCGGGGCTGGCGGGCAAGGGACGTGGATTGTGCCCTTGACCGGCCATTGAGAGGCACCTAGATGCGCCCGCCTATTGCCCCGTCGTCTAATGGTAAGACTACGGACTCTGACTCCGTCAATCGTGGTTCGAATCCACGCGGGGCATCCAGCTTTTTCACGAGAAATCGCGAGTTTTTCGCGTTTTTTGACGGGCCGAGGCGACAGCCGCCCGGACAGCCGCTCGCCCACCACACATCGAGCCCGATCCTCGCAGACAGGCCCTGCGAGCCGAATCAGGGGCCTCCACACTTTCATTCCCCGCCCGCGCATCCTAGTTGGCGGGGACATGACGAAAAATCGCAAAGAGCGCGACCTTGCCCGTCGCAAGTTCTATCCCGCCGACCAGGAAGCGAGCTTTGCGGAGGCGTGTGAGACGCGTTCTCCGCAGACCGAGCATCCCGCTTACCGGCTGGCCTTCCGGGACATCGACTTCCTGCTGCGCGAGGACCTGCGGCCGGTTCGCTTTCAGCTCGAGCTGATGAAGCCCGAGATATTGCTGGAAGAGGCGAATGTCGGCTCCACGCTGGTGTTCTACGGTTCCGCCCGCATCCCACCGCCGGAGGCGGCGGAGACGGCGCTGGAGGGCGCTCGCAAGCTGCCGGAGGAGCAGCGGCGGGTGGTCGAGAGCCTCGTCGCCAAGAGCAAGTATTACACGGAGGCCTACAAGCTGGCGAAGATCGCCAGCGAGAAGACCATCATCGAGAACGGCAAGCGCCAGTTCGTCGTCTGCTCGGGCGGCGGGCCGTCGATCATGGAGGCGGCCAACAAGGGCGCCTACGATGCGGGGGCGGAATCGATCGGGCTCAACATCGTGCTGCCGCATGAGCAGGCGCCGAACCCCTATGTGACGCCGAACCTCTCGTTCCAGTTCCACTACTTCGCGCTGCGCAAGATGCACTTCCTGATCCGCGCGCGGGCGCTGGCGGTGTTCCCCGGCGGGTTCGGCACGTTCGACGAGATGTTCGAGGTGATGACGCTGATCCAGACGGGCAAGATGCAGCCGATCCCGATCCTGCTGTTCGGGCAGGAGTTCTGGAACCGCGTCGTGAACCTGGAGGCGCTGTGCGAGGAGGGCACGATCAGCCCGGACGACCTCAAGCTGTTCCGCTTCTGCGAGACCGCGGAGGAGGCCTGGGGCCACATCTGCGGGTTCTACAAGATCGAGCAGTAGCGCCTGGGGGCAGCTAGAGCCGCACTGCCTGGTGGCCCATCGGGCCGTGGCCTGCGCCGAACCCGGGTGCGGCCAGCAGGGCGGCGCGGACGAACTCGCGCGCCTTTTCGATCGCGTCCGGCAGGTCGTGCCCCATGCCGAGGTAGGTGGCGATGGCGCTCGACAGGGTGCAGCCGGTGCCGTGGGTGTGGCGGGTGTAGATGCGGGGCGAGCGCCACACGATATCGTCCGCGCCGGGGCGGGACAGGCGATCCTCGACTTCCGCGCCCTCCGCATCGCCGCCCTTGGCGAGATAGGCGACGCCGCGGGCCGCCATCGCGTCCGGCCCGCCGAACGCGGCAAGCTCCGGCACGTTGGGCGTGGTCAGGGTGGCGAGGCGCATCAGTTCCTCGAACGCGGTGACGGTCGCCTCATCGGCGAGGACGGAGCCGCTGGTTGCCACCATCACGGGGTCGAACACGACCGGGGCATCGATGCCGCGCAGGCACTCCGCAACCGCGTGGGCGATTTCCGGCGAGCCGAGCATGCCGATCTTCACCGCGTCTACGCCGATGTCGGACACGCAGGCGTCGATCTGGGCAGCGACCATCTGGGGCGAGAGCGCCTCGACGGCGGTTACGCCGGCGGTGTTCTGCGCGGTGATCGCGGTGATTGCGGTCATCGCGAAGCCGCCGAGCATCGTGATCGTCTTGATGTCGGCCTGGATGCCGGCGCCGCCCGATGAATCGGAGCCGGCGATGGCGAGGATACGGGGAGGGCTCATCAGGTTCAGCCGGCCGCCTTCTCGACCGCGGCGCAGATGCGGGCGACTACGGCATCTACCTGCGCGGCGTCGTCGCCTTCCGCCATGACGCGGATGAGCGGCTCCGTGCCGGACTTGCGGATGACGAGGCGGCCCTTGCCGACCAGCTCGCGCTCGGCATCGGCGATGACCTGCTTCACCGTGGCGTCTTCCAGCGGCGCGCCCGCCGAATAGCGGACGTTGCGCAGCAGTTGGGGCACGGGATCGAACAGGTGCAGCAGCTCGCTGGCGGGCTTGCCGGTCACAACGAGTGCGGCCAGTACGAACAGCGCGGCGATGCAGCCGTCGCCGGTGGTCGCGTGGTCGAGCAGGATCATGTGTCCCGATTGCTCGCCACCGAGGTTGTAGCCGCCGGCGCGCATGGCTTCGAGCACGTAGCGGTCCCCGACCTTGGTGCGCACGAGTTCGAGGCCGATGCCCTGCAGGTAGCGCTCGAGCCCGAGGTTCGACATGACGGTGGCGACTACGCCGCCGCCCTTCAGCATGCCGCGCGCCTGGAGGCGGGTGCCGAGCAGGGCCATGATCTGGTCCCCGTCGACCACCTGGCCTTTCTCGTCGATCACGATCAGGCGGTCCGCATCGCCATCGAGGGCAATGCCGATGTCCGCGCCTTCCGCCAGCACCCGCGCCTTGATCGCATCGAGCGAGGTGGAGCCGACGCCGTCATTGATGTTGAGGCCGTTGGGCTCGACGCCCATCGCTACCACGTCCGCGCCAAGTTCCCAGATCGCGCTGGGAGCGACGGTGTAGGCGGCGCCGTTCGCGCAATCGACCACGACCTTGAGGCCATCGAGGCGGATCTCGTGCGGCAGGGTGCTTTTCAGCGCGTGGATGTAGCGGCCGCGGGCGTCATCGATGCGGCGGGCGCGGCCGATGGCGTCTGCCTGTGCCAGAACGGGCTCCTCGCCCATCAGCCGCTCGATCTCCGCCTCATCCTCGTCGGAGAGCTTGAAGCCGTCCGGCCCGAACAGCTTGATGCCGTTGTCGGCGTAGGGGTTGTGGCTGGCGGAGATCATCACGCCGAGGTCCGCGCGCATCTCCCGCACCAGCATGCCGATAGCGGGCGTGGGCAGCGGCCCCGTCATGATCACATCCATGCCGACGCTGGTGAAGCCGGCGACCAGCGCCGTCTCCATCATGTAGCCGGAGAGGCGCGTGTCCTTGCCGATCACCACGCGGTGCCTGTGCGTGCCGCGCAGGAAGTGGTGCCCGGCGGCCTGGCCCACCTTCATCGCCGTAGCCGCGTTAAGCACGCCTGCGTTGGCGCGCCCGCGAATGCCGTCGGTGCCGAAATATTTGC
>Ga0182738_1005412_pt1 | contig 13650 bp, 10 predicted proteins | sample eDN5th30CBELigMG_FD_128876 | JGI IMG/M metagenome (GOLD analysis project Ga0182738, IMG submission 128876) | Enriched Miracle-Growth compost microbial communities from Emeryville, California, USA - eDNA 5th pass 30_C BE-Lig MG (version 2)... ...
ACGCCTGACGCCTGACGCCGGGTTCCGTGTTCGCCGCGACACTCCGCCGATGCATGCGGCGGGCCGTCGGCCAGCGCAACGGCCCCGGGCCGTCACGCACGGGCTGGGACGAAGTGTCGGTGCCCGGCGCGACCGGGCGTCGCTCGCGGTATCGGTCGGGAGTGAGGAACGCTCAGATCCGAGCGAGCAGCATCGCCTCGCCCCCGGAGACCCGCACCTGGTCGTAGCCTTGGTCGGCGTAGTGGGCGACGATGTCCTCGGTCGGAATGACGGTCGCTTCGGCGAATCCCGCGGAGGTGGCGAGGGACGCCATCTCGTCGGGCGTGTAGAAGCTCAGCCACGGCGTGCCCGAGGCGGCCGCGCCGCTCGCCGCCGCTACCAGGCCGGGTCGGTCCGCGTCGTCGACGAGGTCGAAGGGCACCATGAACGTCATCGCCACGATCGACCCGGGGGCGAGGTGGGCGAGCTGGTCCAGCGTGGCGGCATTCGCGTCGTGGGTCAGATACATCGACACGCCGCTGGACGACACCAGCGCAGGCGCCGCGGCATCGAAACCGGCATCGACAAGGTGGGACCACCAGTCCTCGCCGCCCTCGAAGTCGACCGGCACCAGGTGCAGGTTCTCGGCGATGCCCAGACCGGTCTCGTCCAGGCGGCGACGCTTCCATTCCTGCGGGCCCGGCTGGTCGATCTCGTACACCTCGACCTCTTCGGCACGGTCGTGACGCCGTTGGGCGAACGTGTCGAGCCCGGCACCGAGGAGCACGTACTGGGCGATGGGCGCGTCGACGAGGAGGTCTTCCACATATCGGGTTCGGGCCACGATCGCCAGGCGGTAGGGCGCCGTGCCCTCGGGGTGCATGTCACCCCGTTGTTCCCATCCGGGCTCGGGTGCGGCGAGGTCGCGTCCGATGGCGTCTTCGATGAGATGCGGTGGCGGGTCGACGGTCAGGTGCAGCGCACGCCACAGGGCGGTGCGCACGGCGGACGGGTCAGGCTCGACGTTCACCGTTCCGACAGTAGCGAGCGCTCAGGGGCGTGTCCTGTTCACGGCCGAACGTTGCTTGTCCGCGGCACCAAGGGTGCGATCGCTCGCACTCATGAACGTGGGCAAATGGCGGCAGTCATGAGCGGAAGGTCGACCCAAGGCGGTGGCATCATCAGGGCTCGATGGGGTGCTCCTGGGATTTCTCCGAAAACGCGTCGAGTATTGGCCATTTCGGATCCGGGTGTCACACCCCTCGTTTAGAATGAACGTATGTTCTCAATCGGCGAGCTCATCGAATTGTCCCGGAAGGGTGCCGGTGCGGATGCGCAACTTGCCGGGGACGCCGAACTGCTCGAAGCAGCCGTCGGTCTGGCCGAGGTGATCAGCTACGCGCAGACGGCGCAGGCTCATGTGCTGGCCGAGTTGGATGCCCGTGGCGTGACCGATCGGGATCATGGCATGAAGACCGTGTCCTATGTTGCCAGAGAAGCCGGCTGTGCCCGCGGGCAGCTTCGTGGCCGCCTCAAGACCGGCCGGGCATTACGCAAGCAATTCGACAAAGTCGACGAGGCGGTGTGCGACGGGCGAGTCACCTTCGATCACGCGAAGACCCTGGCCGATCATGCGAATCCGCGGATCACCGACGTGCTCGCGGCCGCCCAGGTCGAACTCATCGACTTGGCCGAAGCGTCCACGTTCGAAGCGTGGAAACGCGACGTGATCGCATTGGCCGCGTACATCGACACCGACGGTGCCGAACCCGACCCCTATGTGGGCAACGACCTCCACCTCGCCAAGACCCTCGATGGCCGCACCGACATCTCCGGCTCCTTCGACGCCGCGCTCGGCGCAGCCGTCACCCAGGCGATCGAAGCCAAAGCCGACGAGCTGTTCAAACGGTTCTCCCACGACCACGGCACCACCACCGATCTCCCCGTGCCGCCCCGCAAGGTCCTCCGCGCCCTCGCCTTGCACGAGTTGATCCGTGACGCACTCGGGGCCGAGCCCGGCACCGGCACTGCGCCCCGCGCGGAGGTCACCCTGGTCTTGCACAACCACGACATCACCGACCCCGATGGCACGCCCATCCCAAGAGCCGCCGCAGACGTGTTCGGCTGCGCCCCGGACCTGTGGGCTGTCATCGTCGACCAGATGGGCATCCCCGTCGATGTGGGCCACACCCACCGGCTGGCCACCATCGCACAACGTCGCGCCATCGCCATCCGCGACGGTGGTTGCACCTTCCCGGGCTGTGACGCCCCGGTGAACTGGTGCGACCACCACCACGTCACCGACTGGCATCTGGGTGGCCCTACCGATCTGGACAACCTGGTCGCATTGTGCCGCCACCACCACGGCGTCACCCACCGCAACGGCTGGACGATGACCTTGGATGAACAGCAAGTCCCGCACTGGACCACCCCCAGCGGCGACCACCTCACCGGCCAACGCCACCACCGACGATGCACCGACCCCGACCCACCCGGCGCTGACCCACCCGGGTCTGGCCCTCCGGACGAAGGCCCACCTGAACGGGCGACACCCGGTGCCACCTGACCACCCTGGCTGACGAGGGCGAGTGCTCGTCGCGGTGCCCGGTATCGGAAACATGCTCCACGATGCGCACCACTACGCTGGCGCGATGGAAGACGCCGTCCGTGACGCCGACTCCGAGTTGGCACGGACCGTCGCCCGGCTGGCCGACATCGAAGCGATCAAGACGCTGAAGTACCGCTACATGCGCGCGGTCGACCTCAAGGACTGGGACCTGCTCGCTGGCACGCTCGAACCGGACGTGACCGCGCACTACGGCCGCCGACTCGACTTCGCGAGTCGGGACGAGTTGCTCGACAACTTCCGTTCCACTCTCGGCCCCGAGATCCTCACCGTGCACCACCTGCACCAGCCCGAGATCGCCGTCGACGGCAACACGGCGACGGGCACCTGGGCGCTGCGGGACCAGGTCATCATTCCCGAGCACAACCTGATGATCACCGGGGCGTGCTTCTACGACGACACGTACCGGCGCGGCACCGACGGCGCCTGGCGGATCGCCACGACCGGCTATCGGCGCCTTTTCGAAGCGACCGAGACATTGAACGTGCGCAGCGACTTCCGTCTCACCGACAACCGTTGGGCCGACGCCGACCCCAGCGAGTGACGAGGCTGCGGTGAACGGACCGATCGGCGGCTTCCGATGTCGGTCCGCACGTCGTCGACCAGGGCCGACGGGCGGCGTCAGCCGGCCGGGTCGACGCCGAGCACGGCGAGCTTCGCTCGTGAGCGTTCCACGATGCCCGGGTAGGTGTGCAGGTAGTAGGGGAGCGCGGCACACGCCTGGTTGATCGCGGCGGCACGGCTGCGGGCGACGGTGTCGTCGTCGACGCCGATCGACTCGATGAACACCGCTCGCGACTCGTCGTCGAACAGCGGCGACCACACGACCTGCACGTCCACCGCCGGGTCGCCGATACACAGCGAACCCCAGTCGACGACGCCGGCGAGGCGTCCGTCTCGCAGCAACACGTTCCCCTCCAGATCGCCGTGGACCCACACCGGCCGACCGGCGTGTGGCCGCGCCGCGAGCCCCGCTTCCCACACCGCCAACGCGGCGGCCGCGTCGATCAGGTGCGCGGCGCCATCGATGACCACGCGGGTCGCCTCGTCGTAGGCGGCCAGTGGCCGGGCACGGTTCCGTGCGGGCGGCGCGTCGTCGGTGGGGATGCGCTGGAGCCGGTCGACGACCGCAGCCAGGTCGCGGGCGAACGCGCGCCGGTCGTCCATCCGGTCGAGGCGAGCGGGTTCGCCGTCGATCCACCGATGGATCGCCCACGCGAACGGGTACCCGTCGCCGGGTTCCCCGACGGCGACCGGTTCAGGAATCGCCGTCGGCAAATGGGGCGCGAGGCGCGGGAGCCAGGTCGCGTCACGCGGCACCTGCCCGCGGGCCCAGGCGATCCGGGGGAGTCGGACCACGAGGTCGTCGCCCAACCGCCAGATGGCGTTGTCGGTGCCCCACTCTTCGACGATCGTCAGCGGCAACGCGCCGAGAGTGGGGAACTGGGTTCGGAGCAGCCGGCGCACCAGGCGCTCGTCGACCGGAACCTCGTCGGCGTGCATCGGCTGTTGCACGTGGTCGGTCACGGGACCGAAGCAGTCGGTGGTTCGGATGCCAGCAGTGCCGTGGCGAAGGTCGTGCGGTGCGCGGCGAACCAGTCGCGCCGTCGGTCGTAGCGGGCCTGGCCACCCATCGCCTCCCACATGTCGATGAACGCCCCTTCACCCGCTTCGACCCGACGTCGGACGAACGCGCCGCCGTTCGCCAGGCGCTCATCCAACACGTCGAGCAATTCGCGGCGCTGTGCCCGGTCGAGCCCGTAGGCATCGGCAACGACCCGCAGTCGCCGGACCGGGTCGAGGTGCCCACGTCCGGTACGAGCCGCGTCGTCGGGCGCGTCGAGGGGGATGCACATCATCGCCAACGCGGCGAGGTCCCACACCCGCCGACCCGGCGCGGCGAACTCGAAGTCCAACAATGCGATGGCGACCCCCTCGCGGAACACGGCGTTCTCGGGGCAGACGTCGTTGTGGCACCACACCGGCGCGTCGCCGGGAGACGGGTCGGCCAGCTCGTCGCTCCACGTGGCGCCAGGCGGAGGCGTGAACGACCGGGCCGCGTCGTGGAAGCGCCGGAGCAGCGCGGCGACCGAGGCGAGCACCGCATCGGTGGTCGACCAGGCAGGGAACGGTGGCACGGGTACGTCGCCGGGGATGAACACCAGCCGTTCGCGGCGGACGGATCCGGTGGCGGCCTCGAAGCCGACCACCTCGGGGACCGCGTCGAACCCGGTGGCGCGCAGGTGCGCGAGCAGTGCGTGGATGCCTTCTGCGTGCGGGCTCAGCGGCCGCAGCACGTGCCCGCCCGCGCGCACCACCGCGCCGGCGTTGCCCACGCCGCCCTGGAGCACTTCGACGTCGTCGTCCATCGGCGTTGCTCCCGTCACTTCGGTCGCCGCAGCGGCGACCGAAGGCTACGCGCCGCTGCCCGCCGGCCACCGGTGCTTTTCCTCACCCGGTCGGGCCGGCCGGCGCGCCGCTGGCCGGGTTCAGTCCGAGCCGGGCGGGTCCGGCGGCACGACCACGACCGGGCACGTCGCGTGTTGCACGCACGCGCTACTGACCGAACCGAGGAGCAACTTCGAAAAGCCACCGCGGCCACGGGAGCCCACCACCAACAGGTCTGCGCCACGGGACCGTTCGGTGAGCACCAGCGCGGGGGTCCCCTGGTCGGCGTGGATGCGCAGCCAGTCTGGGCGGGCGCCGTCGCCCAACAGCGCGCTGACCGACGCGTCTGCGACCGACCGGGCGTCGGCGGAGAGATGGTCGGCGTCCTGGGGCCATTCGGGGTTGCCGCCGGTGACCCACTTGGCGACGAAGTCCCACGCGGCGACGACGTCGAGGTCGGCCCCCTGGAGTTCGGCTTGGGCGTAGGCCCAGCGAAGTGCCTTCTGGGCGCCCGCCGACCCGTCGGTGCCCACCACGATCCGATGACGGCTCGTCGGCTCGCTGTCTCCCATGGCGTCGGTCATCGACAGTCCTCGCGGTTGCGTGGGTTCATTCTGGCAGTCCAGATGCACTGATGCTGCCCGGGCCCGCCTCGGGCGCCGCGGTGACGGCGGAGTTCCGGATCGTGGCCCACGAGATCAGCCCGCCCGCCACACACAGCGCGGCGCAGATCCACACGGCGTGGCGGTAGGCGACAGTGAAGGCGTCGGGGGCCAGGTCGGTGTGCAGGCCGACGACCGCCGGCAGGAAGGCCACCGCGATCAGTCCCGCGCCCCGCGACGCGGCGTTGTTCACGCCGGATGCGATGCCGGCGAGGCGATCGTCCAGGGCGGCCATCACGGTCGCGGTGAGCGGCGAGACCGTGAGCACCATGCCGATCGCGAACACGATCGCACCGCCCAGGATCACGGGCACGAACGCGGTGTCCGGTCCGACGAGCGCCAGCACGAACAATCCGGCCCCGGCGACGATCGGTCCGATCGTCATCAGAACCCGGGTGCCGGTGCGGACCGACAGGCGACCGGCCCGCGCCGAGAACAACAACAACAGCACGCTGATCGGGAGCAACGACGCGCCCGCCTGCAGCGCCGAGTAGCCCAGCACGAGTTGCAGTTGCAGCACGACCAGGAAGGTCGCGCCACCCAGGCCGCCGTAGACCGCGACGGTGGCGAGGTTCGCGCCGACGAACTGGCGTGAGCGGAAGATGCCCGAGGGCATCATCGGATGGTCGGAGCGACGTTCGACGACGACGAACGCGACGCTGCACGCCACGCCGACGATCGCGGCGACGATCTCAGACGACCCGATCCCGCTGTTCGATTCGATCAGGGCGAACGAGATCGCGCCGAGGGCGACCGACCCACTCACGGCGCCGGCGACGTCGAGCTGGGGCGGCGCTTCGTCGTCACGGGACTCGGGCACCCCGCGCGACAGCACCAGCGCGGCCGCGGCCAGCGGCACGTTGATGAAGAACACCGCCCGCCACGACACCGCGTCGATCAGCCAACCGCCCAGGAACGGCGCGATCGCCGTCGACACGCCGGCCATGCCCGACCACGCACCGACGGCCCAGGCCCGGTCGTCGGGATGGAAGCTCGCGGTGATGATCGCGAGGCTGCCGGGCACGAGCAGCGCGCCGCCGATGCCCTGGGCGGCCCGTGCCGCGACGAGCAGGTGGATGTTCGGCGCCAGCCCGCACACGACCGACGCCACGGTAAAGGCGACCAGCCCGATCTGGAGGAGGCGCCGGCGGCCGTAGCGGTCGCCGAGTGAGCCGCCCAGCAACAGCAGCGCGGTGAGGGTGACGAGGTACGCGTCGACGGTCCATTGCAGGCCCGAGAGTCCCGCGTCGAGATCCGCGTCGATCGTCGGCAGCGCGATGTTCACGACCGTGCCGTCGAGGAACACCAGCCCCGATCCGAGCACCGTGACGGTGAGGATGCGGCGGGCCTCCCGAGAGCCGGCGCGGATCAACGCGGCATCGCCAGTCGCCTCGGGCCGATGGGACGCATCAGGTTTCGTCGGTACCGAAGGCGAACATCTTGTCTGCGTCGATGCGGATGGCGACACCGTCGAGCGACTCGAGCCATTCGGCGAACGCCGGACCCTGCAGCGGTACGTAGTGATCGAGCATCGCCTGGCGGAGTTCGTCGGCCGGGGCGCTGTGCAGGTCGAGCACGTCGGCCCGGCCGTGCACGCTCAACGCGAAGTTCTCGCCCGGTAGGTATGTGGCGCTGACCGCGGGACGAACCCGCAGATGTCGGACCCGCACCGACTCCGGGGACGAGCTGGCCCAGAGCGTGCCGTGGAGCAGGTAGCCGTCGAGGGGCCCGGCGATCGGACGGCCGTCCGCGGTCACGGTGGCGACCGTCAACAGGCACATCCCGGTCATCTCGGAGACGATGTCGGCGGCGCTCGGGCGGTGGTCGTCGGTGAAGATGCTGCGCAGATGCGGCCCGGCCCCGGCGATGCTCGCGTCGAGCAGGTGCTGGAGTGCGGTGACCTCGTCGGGGGTCTCGTGCATGGAGTGAGAGTACGCGCCCGCGATCGGCGGCGCGCCGTCTCCGCCGGTGATGGAATAGACGCCGATCGTGCGCTGTTGACCAGTTCGTTGACACATCAAGAAACCTCTGGAGAATCCCATGCCCGCCGTCACCGCCGACACCCTGACTCTTCCCCGGCTCCGTCCGGCGACTCCGACCGAATCCGAGCGCGCGGTCGCCCGCGTCACCACCGGCCCGACCGGCCACGAGGGAATGGGTTTTCCCGTCCGGCGCACGATGGCGGCGTTGGGGTACGCGGCCACCGATCCGTTCATCATGATGGATCACATGGGGGAGGTCGAATACGAGGTCGGCGAGGCCAAAGGCACCGACTGGCACCCGCACCGGGGTTTCGAGACGGTGACGTATCTGATCGACGGACGGTTCCAGCACCAGGACTCCCATGGGGGCGGTGGGGTCATCGAACCGGGTGACACCCAGTGGATGACCGCGGCGTCAGGCATCCTGCACATCGAGACCCCACCGGCCGCGCTCGTCGAGGGCGGCGGGCTGTTCAACGGCTTCCAGATCTGGGTGAACCTGCCCGCGAAGGACAAGACGCTCCCGCCCGCCTACCAGCCGGTGACCGGCAACGACCTGCTCTTGCTCGCCAGCGAGGACGGCGGCTCCCTGCTGCGGGTGATCGCCGGTGACGTCGACGGCCACGTCGGTCCAGGTTCGACCCGCACCCCGATCAGCCTGGTGCACGCGTCGATCGCGCCGTCCGAGCGGCTGTCGCTGCCGTGGCAGCCGAGCTACAACGCGCTCGTGTACGTGTTCGCCGGCAGCGGCACCGTGGGCGCCGAGGAGGCGCCGGTGACCGCCGGCAACATGGTGTCATTCGGCTCCGGTGACCGCATCACGATCACCGCGGATGCCACCCAGGACAGCCGCACCGAATTCCTCGAGGTGCTCGTGCTGGGAGGTGAGCCGATCGGGGAACCGATGGAGCAGTACGGACCCTTCGTCATGAACACCCGCGACGAACTCGCCCAGGCGGTCGACGACTTCCAGCACGGCCGTCTGGGCATCGTGCCGCCGAATGCGTTGATGCCCCACGTCTTCGGTCGAAGCTGACCGAAGGAGCCAACGAAAGTCGCCGCCTGATGCGCCTCGGCGGCGCTCGACTGCGACGGCCTGCGGAGACGCCCGCAATGCTCGTCCGCGCGTTCTATCGTATGCTAGAAAATGCGGACAAAACCTCGGCGGGAGCATGGTTCCGCCTGATCACGGAGGAACACGATGGAAGAGTCTCAGACCCAGCCACCGCGGATGGCGGCCCTCCGGCGGCGTTCCCGCACCGGCTCGGTGCGGCGAGGAATCACGGTGCTCGCACTGACGATGCTCGCCGCCGCGATGCCGGTCGCCGCGGCGGGCGCCGCAGACGCCACCCCGGACGAGAAGGCGCAGGCGATCGTCAATCCGTCGATCGTCTTCATCACCGGGAGTCTCGAGTACTACATCAACACGGGCCAGTCCGGCTACGGCTACTTCGGGCCGCTCCAGCTCGAGTGGTCGTGCACGGGCTTCTACGTCAACCCGACCGGATATGTCGCGACCGCCGGTCACTGCGTCGACTACGGACCGGGGAGCCACCTGGCCAACGACGCGATCACGAGTGCCGTCCAGGACGCCTACGACAGCGGTGACATCGACGAGGCGACGGCGAACGCGCTTCTCGACGAAGGCCTCGGCCTGTGGACCCTCGAGGGAGAGTCCGGTGGTTCCGATCCGAATCTGACCGTCGCCGTGTCGACCCCGGTCGGTGTTTCGGGCGAGCAGGCTTCGACCTCCAAGAACGCCCGGGTCGTCGAGTCGGTCAAGTTCGAAGAAGGCGACATCGCGCTCCTCAAGGTCGAGGAAAGCAATGCTCCTGCGCTGCTCCTCGCCGATGACGACGACATCGACGTCGGCATCGACGTGTTGGCGGCGGGCTATCCCGCGAGCGAGAGCGCAGCGATCGATCCGTCTCAGACGGCGACGTTCAAGGACGGCAAGATCAACAAGAAGGGCACGTCCGGGGGCCTGAAGGTTCCCGTCTACGAGACGAGTGCTGCGCTGTCGCCGGGGATGAGCGGTGGCCCGACGGTCGACATGGAAGGCAAGGCCGTCGGCGTGAACAGCTCGGGGCTGGTGGACGAGACCGCGTTCAACTTCATCTCGCCGATCTCGCTCATCAAGGAGCAGTTGGCACGCAACGGCGTGAAGAACGAACTGGGTCCGGCCGACAAGGCCTATCAGGCGGGTCTGACCGCGTACTTCGCCGGTGACTACACCAAGGCGATCACCCACTTCGACAAGGCCCTCGGTCTGCGTCCGTCGAACTACTACGCACAGGACTTCAAGAAGAAGGCCAACGAGAAGCTCGCCGAGGCGCCCCCAACGACGGTGAAGCCCGCGTCGTCGGACGGTGATTCCTCCGGCGGTGGATCGGCGTTGTTGATCGGAGCCCTCGTGCTCGCGGTGTTGGTCATCGGCGGTCTGGTCTTCGTCGTCGCTCGGAAGGGCAAGGGTTCGAACCCCGAGCCGCCGACCACCCCCGGCTTCGGATCGGCGCCCCCCGCCCCGGGGACCGGCTTCGGTACCCCGGGCACCGCGCCGGCACCTCCCGGTGGTGAGATGACGGCACCGGGCGGTGGTACCGCGACCACGGTGGCAGCTCCGCCGCCGCCGGCGGATTCGACGGGATCCTGTCGGAACTGCGGCGACACGCTCGCTCCGGGGGCCCGTTTCTGCCCCGGCTGCGGTCAGGCTGTCTGAGTCCGCGCGGCCGGCGGGGCCGTGTCGGGCATCGACCGGAGTTTGACGGCGTCGGCCGGATCCACCTAGCGTGGAGAACCAACTGATCGCGGAGTAGTGGTTGATCCCGCGTATCCGGGCATCTGGGATTCCCAGGTTGTCCTTCCTCCACGCGCGCTCTAGGATGTTCGGTTGCCGTGGTCGCGTCTTCCCCGCCTGTTGGACTCCTTCAGATCGGACGCGCCCACTTGGCCGCTCACGACAGTGCGCATCGACGTGGCCACGCGCACGACCAGCAGCTGAGGAGCTCACCTTGACGTCTCGTCTGCCCATCCGGGACCGCTACTCGTTCGGAAACCTCGACGAGGTGCTCGAGATTCCCGACCTCATCGCCATCCAGCGGGAATCGTTCGAATGGTTCCTGCACCAGGGGCTGGCGAACACGTTCCACGACATCTCGCCGATCCGGGACTACTCCGAGACGCTCGAGCTGCACCTGAGCTTCGACCCCGACGACGAGGACCTGCGCCCGCCGCCGAAGTTCTCGGTCGCGGAGTGCAAAGAGAAGGACATGACCTACGCCGCGCCGATCTTCGTGCGCGCCGAGTTCCAGAACAAGGGCACCGGCGAGATCAAGTCGCAGACCGTGTTCATGGGCGATTTTCCGATCATGACCGAGCGGGGGACGTTCATCATCAACGGCACCGAGCGGGTCGTGGTGTCCCAGCTCGTGCGCTCCCCGGGCGTGATCTTCCAACCGGGCGAGCGGTTCCGGCTGCGGAACCTGGCCAAGCACCAGTTGGTGACCGGCACGATCCACCCCTACCGCGGGGAGTGGATCGAGTTCGACGTCGAACAGAAGCCCGGCAAGGACATCACCGCCGGAGCCCGCGTCGCCCGCAAGCGCCGCCTTTCCATCTTCCTGCTGTTGCGTGCCCTGGGTTACGACGAGGAGAACAGCCCCGGGTTCCTCGACGCGTTCGTCCGCCACTTCGACTTCCTCGAAGGCCAGTGGGAAAAGGACCGCGACGTCGCCCCGACCCAGCAAGAGGCGCTGATCGAGATCTACAAGCGGGTTCGCCCCGGCGAGCCGCCCACCCCGGACTCGTCGCGCAACTATTTCCAGAACGCCTTCTTCGAGTCGCGCCGCTACGACCTGTCGCGCGTCGGCCGCTACAAGCTGAACCGCAAGCTCGGTTCCGAGCTCGAGCGGATCTCCCAGCTCTTCCCGATGCTCGACCTCGACACGCCCGACGAGAACCAGTCGGTGCTCAGCCGTGCCGAGGTGCTCGCCACCTGCACGTACCTGTTGCACCTGGTCAACGCCGAGCCCGGCTACCGCCTGGACGACCAGGACCACTTCGCGAACCGCCGCATCCGCTCGGTCGGTGAACTGATCCAGAACCAGGTCCGGATCGGGCTGAGCCGCATGGAGCGGGTCGTGCGTGAGCGCATGACCACCCAGGACGTCGAGGCGATCACCCCGCAGACCCTGATCAACATCCGCCCAGTGGTGGCGGCGATCAAGGAGTTCTTCGGCACCTCCCAGCTCAGCCAGTTCATGGACCAGGTCAACCCGCTGTCGGGGCTGACCCACCGGCGCCGCCTCAACGCGCTCGGCCCGGGTGGCCTGAGCCGTGAGCGGGCCGGTTTCGAGGTGCGTGACGTGCACTTTTCGCACTACGGCCGCATGTGCCCGATCGAGACGCCGGAAGGTCCGAACATCGGTCTGATCGGTGGGCTCGCCACCTATGCCCGGGTCAATAAGTTCGGCTTCATCGAAACCCCCTACCGCCGGGTCACCAACGGCCGGGTCACCGACCAGGTCGACTACCTCGCTGCCGACGAGGAAGAGGACTACGTCGTCGCCCAGGCCAACGCGCCGCTCGACGACAAGGGCAACTTCATCCGTGACGCCGTGCTGGTGCGCCGCTCGCCGCAGGCCGCCACCCTGGGTGACCTGAAACTGCAGCTCGAGCGGGAGTCGTTCTTCGGTGCCACCACCGACGTGTCGGAGGTCCCGCCTGAAGAGGTCCAGCTCATGGACGTGTCGCCGAAGCAGATCATCTCGGTCGCCACGGCGCTCATCCCCTTCCTCGAGCACGACGACGCCAACCGTGCCCTGATGGGTGCGAACATGCAGCGCCAGGCCGTGCCGTTGCTCTATGCCGAGGCGCCCTACATCGGCACCGGCATCGAGGGCCGCGCCGCCCGTGACGCGAACGCGATGATCATCGCCGACGACGACGGCGTGGTCACCAAGCTGTCGGGCGACCAGATGACGATCGAGTACGCCAAGGCCGGCCGCCGCGTCTACGAGCTGCACCGCTTCGAGCGGTCCAACCAGGACACGTGCGTGAACCAGCGCCCGGTCGTGCGCGAAGGCGACAAGGTCCGCAAAGGCGACATCCTCGCCAACGGTCCTTCCACCGACAACGGCGAACTGGCCCTGGGCAAGAACCTGCTCGTGGCCTTCATGCCGTGGGAGGGCTACAACTACGAGGACGCGATCATCCTCTCGGAGCGCCTCGTCAAGGACGACGTGCTCTCGTCGATCCACATCCACGAGCACGAGATCGACGCCCGCGACACCAAGCTGGGCCCCGAGGAGATCACCCGGGACATCCCGAATTTGAGCGAAGAGATCCTCGCCGACCTCGACGAGCGCGGCATCATCCGTATCGGTGCCGAGATCGACACCGGCGACGTGCTGGTGGGCAAGGTCACCCCCAAGGGCGAGACCGAGCTCACCCCCGAAGAGCGCCTGCTGCGGGCGATCTTCGGTGAGAAGGCCCGGGAGGTCCGTGACACATCGCTGAAGGTGCCCCACGGTGAGTCGGGCAAGGTCATCGACGTCAAGGTGTTCACCCGCGACGACCAGCACGAACTCCCACCCGGCGTCAACCAACTCGTCCGGGTGTACGTGGCCCAGAAGCGCAAGATCTCCGTCGGCGACAAGCTCGCCGGTCGTCACGGCAACAAGGGCGTGATCTCCAAGATCCTGCCCATCGAGGACATGCCCTTCATGGCCGACGGCACGCCGGTGGATGTGATCCTGAACCCGCTCGGGGTGCCGTCCCGGATGAACGTCGGCCAGGTCATGGAATCCCACCTGGGCTACGCCGCCCGCTGGGGCTGGAACGCCATCGACGACGAACACCCCGAGGTCGGCGAGCCGCCGCTGCGCGGCACCGAGACCAAGACCCGCACCAACACCCCACCCTCCACGCTGATCGCCACTCCGGTGTTCGACGGCGCCTACTGGGACGAGGAGACGATGGCGGGCAAGCACCCGACCATCCAGCGGATCTTCCA
>Ga0182738_1005413_pt1 | contig 13650 bp, 12 predicted proteins | sample eDN5th30CBELigMG_FD_128876 | JGI IMG/M metagenome (GOLD analysis project Ga0182738, IMG submission 128876) | Enriched Miracle-Growth compost microbial communities from Emeryville, California, USA - eDNA 5th pass 30_C BE-Lig MG (version 2)... ...
GACGGCCGTCCAGTGTCCTGGGCCGCAAACCAAGGCCATCCAATGGGTTGCGTGAGCCCCGCCCCCTTTTCATGGGGTCGGGTGTCCCAAAATGGGGACATGACGATTCGTTTGGCCAAAATCGCGCGGTTGGCGAAGTCTTCTGATTTTCGGATTGCCAAAGAGCCAGGGGAAGCGAGACCTTCCCGCTTCAGTATGATCAGCGGCGGGCGGCTCCCGATTTCATGATTCTGGAAATCGCCGCGCGGAATTTGGGTTTTTCCTGAGAAGGGCCGGAATCGCCGGTGGCGCGGCCAACCCGCTCGCGGCTCGGTTTCCGACGCCGATCCGCCCGCGCCACGGAGTCCCATTCCAGAATTCAAGCGGATATGCTCAAAGCGAAATTGGTCTAATCCCGGTCGGCGTGGAAGGCGCGGGGGAGGGCTTCGGCGATGTCGGCGGCGGTTAGGCCGACTTCGCCGCGATCGGCTCGGGCCAGATCGCCGGCCAGGCCGTGGATGTGGACGCCGAGCGCGGCGGCCTCGAACGCGGGGAGCTTTTGGCCCAGAAGCGCGGCGATGACGCCGGTTAAAACGTCGCCGGCGCCCCCCGTGGCCATCCCGGGGTTACCGGTCGCGTTGACGTAGAGGCGCGAGTGGTCGGCGACGATCGTTCGGTTTCCCTTCAGGACCACGACTAGCCGCTCGCTTCGCGAGGCCAGCTTAACCGCCCGATTCTCCCGGTCGGCCTGAACCTCGGCGGTGGAGACGCCAACCAGGCGGGCGAACTCTCCGGGGTGGGGGGTGAGGATCGCGGGGTGGGCGAGCCGGTCGAGCGGGGCTAGATCGCCGATCAGGGCGTTGAGGCCGTCGGCGTCGAGAACCATCGGCTTGCCCGCGGATTCGGCGGCCCAGCGGACGAGGGCCCGAATCCCCTCGGAACGGCCCAGGCCGGGGCCGACCGCCAGAACGTCGGCCTGCTCGGCCAGGCGCTGGAGGGTTGGTTTCGACGCCTGGAAGTCGATCAGCCCGTCGTCGTCGCAGGGGAGGGGATGGGTCATATAGCACGGATTGAAGCCGGCGACGGTGGGTTGGACCTCGGCGGGGGTGGCGATTCGGACGAGCCCCGCCCCCGATCGCAGGGCCGAGATTCCCGCCAAGGCCGCGGCGCCGGCCATGCCCCGGCCCCCGGCGATGATGAGGATTGAGCCGTAGAGCCCCTTGTGGCCGTCGGGCGACCGAGCGGGAAGCGAGGGGATCGTTTCAACCCGTTGCGTCGTCATCGGTTCGGCACCCTCATGTCGTGGACGCGCATGAATCCGCCGGGGGGGCCGAGAGTCGGGCCAGGCCGGCGCGGCGGGCGATCAGGCCGGCGACGTGGCCGCCGTTGAAGCCCGCGTCGATGTTGACGACGGCGATGTTCGAGGCGCAACTGTTGAGCATCCCCAAGAGCGCCGCGAGGCCGTGGAAATGGGCGCCGTAGCCAACGCTGGTGGGCACGGCGATGACCGGGCAGGCCGACAAACCGCCGACGACGCTGGGCAAGGCGCCCTCCATGCCGGCGACGACCACCAGGGCGTCGGCCTTGGTGATCCGGTCGAGCTGGCTTAAGAAGCGGTGGAGGCCGGCGACGCCCACGTCGGCTAAAAGGGCGACCTCGCAGTTCCAGGCTTCGGCCGTGACGCGGGCCTCCTCGGCGACGGGCAAGTCGCTGGTTCCGGCCGTGATGACGACCACCCGGCCGATCTTCGGCCCCTCGGCCTCGGGGCCGGCGACTCGGAAGGTCCGCCCCACCGCGTTGTACTCGCCCTTGGGGAACGCCGCTTGAAGCCGCTCGCCGGTCCCCGCGTCGATCCGAGTGACCAGCCCCCCCTGGCCGTGCTCCAAAAGCGTCCGCAGAATCGTCTCGATCTGGGCGGCCGTTTTGCCTTGTCCGAAAACGACTTCGGGAAAGCCGCAGCGGGACCGCCGTTGCAGATCGATGGTGGCGAACCCCCCCGTTTCGACGAAAGGCCGAGCGTCGAGAGCCCGCGCCGCGTCGTCGGTGGATGTCTCGCCCGAGGCGACCTTTTCGAGCAACCGCTTCAGTTCGCGTGAGTCCATTATGATGTTCGATCCCGGGCCTGGGGGCGTTGCGACGATAAAAAAAACGGGGCGCGCGGATCGTCCCCCGTCTTCAATCAACCGTATCGGGAGGACCGCCCCGCCGCAACCGGTTTGAGGTTCCGCGCGGGTTGGGCGCGGTGATACAGTAACCCCAACTCCAATCAACGGAAGCGAAGGGGGCCGGGGAGGCATGTCGACGAGTCCGTCGGAAGAACGATCCGCCCCGATCAAAGCCGGCGCGGGCCCTCGGATCCCCGTCGCGTACCCACCACGCCGGCCGGCTCGCGAGCCCGCCATTCCGTTGCTCGATCCGGCCGCGCCCTGGTTCGCGGGCCTTTGGACCCCCGCGGCGCTTCGGGGTTGGGCGGGGTCGTTGGGCCTTCACGTCTTTTTGCTGACCTGTTTGGGGCTTTGGTGGTTCACCCCGCCGCTTCATGAGACGGTGGTGTTCGACTCTCGGCTGGGGGGCTCGCCGAGCGGCGTGACCGAAGGCTTCGAATTGGTTGGCGGCCTCAATACGCCCCTGGACGAGTGGGGGATGGACAAGGAGCCGGTCGAATCGGTGTCGGAGGGGCCGCTTTTGCCCGATTCGGCCCCGGCGTCGCTGGCGCCCCTCGTTTCGATCCGGGGCAATCTGGAACCGAGCGCCGGGGGAGGCCGGTCCAACGACAACCCGGGCGCGGGGGACGGCGGCGGGTTTGGGATCGCCCGGTTCGGCGAGGGGGGCGAAGTCGTCCGCGGGGTCGAGGTCAAGGTGGGCGACCCGCAGTTCACCCTGATCTGGGACACCGACGCCGACCTGGACCTGCACGTCATCGAGCCGGGCGGCAAGGAGATTTACTGGGAGGAGCGGGAGGGGAACCAGGGAGGCGAGCTCGACGTTGACAACACCGAGGGCTTCGGCCCCGAAAATGTTTACTGGCTCGTCGAATCGGACGGCCCCGGATCGACCAAGGTAAGAGGCTCCGGGCCCCCGGGGGCCTATCGATGGTTTGTCGTCTACTGGGGAGGCTTCGGCGGGATTCCCAAGACCACAAAATGGCAAGTCCGTGTCAAGCACGACGGGCGGGTGACCGTCCAGACCGGAAAATTCCGGGCCCTGAACGAGCGGAGCCGGACCCACACCTTGACCGTCGAGCCGTCCCCCGGCCCGCTGCTTCCGCCGGAGACGCCGTAGGGGCGGCCACGAGGGGGGCGCCCTCTTTTGTAGCCGGCCTCTGTGAGGCCGGGGGCGGGCCCGCGGCCGAAGCGAACCGCGCCGGGGTCACAGACCCCGGCTACAAAAGAGCCGCGAGCAACCGCGGGGCGCTTCGACCTCGCACGGGATCGCGCTGTTCGATATATTCGAGGCAACCCCGAGAGCTCGCCCTCTCCGCTTCTTTTTCCTTCGGGGCGTCTTTTACCTCTCTCATGCGACCGAGGTTCCGTCATGGCGAGCAGTCTGCGCGAGGAACTCGCATCGCTCAGGATCGAACGGCCGGGCAACGCGCGCGGCGGCGACCGCGCCCACGATCGGGACCGCGACCGCGATTCGAGCCAATGGGGACCGGGGCCCGTTCATCGCCGGCGCCGGGGGCTTGGGCTGCGTCTCGTCTCGCTCTTGCTCTGGCTGATCCCTTTGGGACTGATCGGCGGGGCGGCGGCGATCGGATACAAACAGTACGAGCAAATACGGAGCAAGCCCGAGGTCAACATCGGGCTGGTTCAGACGATGACCCTGGGGGAGGCCGAAAAGCTCCTCAGCGCCAAGGGTTATCTCAAGTCGCGCCATCAGGCCATGATCGGCACCCGGATCGCCGGGCGGGTGGAGGAGATGCGGGTCCAGGAGCGGGCGCAAGTTAAAAAGGGGGATATCCTGGCCGTCATCGAGCATCACGACCTCGACGCCATGCTCCTTCAGCGCAAGGCGGGGCTGATCCGGGCCGAGGCCGAGCTTGAGGAGGCCAAGGTCGACCTTTGGGACAAGGACCGCCAGGAGAAGCGTTTGGAGCGGCTGTTCGAAAAGAACATGACGCCGCGCGAGGACTACGAGAAGGCCACCGCCGCCCGCAAAATGACCGAGGCCCGTATCGACGCCCTGGAGGCGGCGCTGAAGGTCATGCGGGCGAGCATCGACGAGATGGAGGCCACGATCCGGTATCAGATGCACCTGTACGCCCCTTTTGATGGAACGGTCGTCGAGAAGCAAGGGGAGGTGGGCGAGGTCATCAACCCGATGGCGATGAGTTCGTCGCTGGGCCGGTCGGCCGTGGTCACGATCGCCGACCTGACCAAGATGGACGTCGAAGCCGACGTACCCGAAGAGCAAATGTACCGGGTCGCCGTGGGACAGCCGGCCGAGGTCTCGGTGACGGCCGTGCCGACCAAACGGTATCGGGGACGGCTCTGGCAGATCACGCCGATGGGAGACCGAACCCGGGCCACGGTGAAGGTGAAGGTCGAGATCCTCGACCCCGACGACAAGCTCTTCCCCGAGCTGGCCGCGACCGTCCACTTCCTCCCCGATAAGAACTGGGCCGAGTCCGACGCCAATCGGTCGTTCCTCTTCGCGCCCCGCGAGGCGGTCTTCGAGGAGGACGGACATCAGTGGGTCTGGCTGCTCGGGTCCAATTCGAGGGTCGAGAAGCGGAAGATCGAAGTCGCCAACTCCAGCGGCGGCGAGGTCCGCGTCGAGTCGGGTTTGCAGCTCAACGACAAGGTCGTCCTGAATCCTCCCCGCGGCCTCCGCGACGGCGATTCCGTCCGCGAGGCGAGCCGGTGACGTCCGCGTAAGGTTCGCTGATTTTGGGAGGGTGAGGCTCCCGCCGAGCCGACGCCGGGCGTGGGGCTCGGCGGGAGCCTCGCCCTCCCGGAGAGCCGGTTTCCAGCCCAATGATGAGGTCGTTGCCGATGGAAGGTTCGCCGTCGATCGAATTGCGAGGGGTCGACAAGGAATATCGCCGGGCCGAGTTCGTGGTGCCGGTGCTCTCGGACCTCGATCTAACCGTGGCCGAGGGGGAGTTCCTCGCCCTGATGGGGCCGTCGGGGTCCGGAAAGTCGACGCTCCTGAACCTGGTGGCCGGGCTCGACACGGCGACTCGGGGCGAGGTTTTGGTCCACGGCCGAAACCTCGGGAACCTGTCGGAGGCCGAGATCACCCGCTGGCGGGCCGACAACGTCGGCTTCATCTTCCAGACGTACAACCTGATTCCCGTTCTCACGGCGTTTGAGAACGTCGAGCTTCCCCTGCTGTTGACGAAGCTCTCGCGCAAGAAGCGGAGAGAGAACGTCAAGACGGCCCTTCGGATCGTGGGTCTTGAGGGACGCGAAAATCACACGCCCCGGCAACTTTCGGGTGGTCAAGAGCAGCGCGTGGCGATCGCCCGGGCGATCGCCACCGACCCGTATCTGCTGGTGGCCGACGAGCCGACCGGCGACCTCGACCGCGCCACCGCGGGCGAGATCCTCGATCTGCTTGAGCTGCTCAATCGCGAGTTCCAAAAGACGATCGTGATGGTGACGCACGACCCGCTGGCCGCCCGACGGGCCCATCGGGTGCTTTATCTGGACAAGGGGCGGCTCGTCGACGACGTGACCGACGAAACCTCCATCTCGGCGGCGTCATGAAATACTTCACCTACATCCTCCGCAACGCCCGGCGCAACCCGGTTCGAACGGGTCTGACGATCGCGTCGACGAGCATTTGCCTGTTTCTGATGATGATCCTCTTGTCGTTCTTCGCGATGAGCGCCGAGGTCGCCAGCGCCTCTCGGATCTTTAACCGGATCGTGACGATGAACGCCAACGGGTTCGCCGGCATGCTGCCGGTCGCCCGGGTCCGACAGATCGCCGCGATGGACGGCGTCGTCGCCGCGACGCCCTTTCAGTGGTACGGCGGCAAGTATCACGACGAGGTGATGCCGTTCGCCCAGTTCGGCGTCGACGCCGACGTGGTTTTCGACATCATCGACGAGTTCACCGTCCCGCCCGACCAACTGGCCGACTTCAAGGCCAACCGAAAAGGGGCGGTCATCGGCCGGAAACTCGCCAAGGACCGCAACCTCAAGGTCGGCGACTCCCTTCCGTTGAAGGGGGACATCTACCCGGTCGACCTCGACCTGGTCGTCAGCGGGATCTACGACGGGCCCAACAACCGCGACCTTCGGATGTGCCTGTTCCACTTTGAGTATCTGGACGAGGCGCTGAAGCAAACGGCGATGGCGGGCTCGGGAGGCTCGCTGACCACCGAGGCGGCCCGGCGATCGGGCAACGCCGGCTCGATCTTCGTCAAGTGCCGAAGCGCCGAGATGATGACCGATCTTTGCCGGCGGATCGACGACGAATACCGGAGCACCGAGTTCCCCACCCGAACCCAGACCGAGGAGGCCTTCGGCCAGATGTTCGAGGAGATGATGGGGGACCTGAAGAACACCGTCTATTGGATCGGCGCGGCGGTGGTTGTTTCGCTCCTGTTCGTGGCCGGAAACGCGATGGCCATGTCGATGCGCGAGCGAACGTCCGAGGTCGCCGTGCTCAAGGCCATCGGCTTCAACAAGGGCCTGGTCCTGTTCCTGGTGCTCACCGAGGCGGTGCTTGTCGCCGGGCTCGGCGGGGCGATCGGGGCGCTCGGCTGCAAGTTCCTCTGCGACTTCGTCGACGTGGCCCGCTTCAGCGGCGGGTTCCTGCCGTTCTTCTACGTCCCCTGGAACACCGCGCTTCTGGGGCTGGGCGTCTCGCTTTTCGTCGGGTTCGCCAGCGGCCTGGTCCCGGCGGTCCTGGCCGCCAACTCGTCGGTCATCGATGGGCTTCGGAAGGTCGTTTGAGGATCATATGATTCCGTTTAAGTACAACATCCGAAACCTCCGGGCGCGTTGGAAAACGACGCTGATGACCGTGGCCGGCACGGCGCTTTTGGTCTGCTCGTCGTGCGTCCTCTTCGGCCTGGTCGACGGGCTGGAGCATAGCCTGACCGTCTCGGGCGATCCGCTCGATTTGATCATCCTCCGCAAGGGGGCGTCGAACGAGGTCACCGGGGGGTTTGAGTCGAAGAAGGCCGACGAGCTGCTGGAGCTGAACGGGATTCAGCGCGACGAGGACGGGCCGGTCGCGGCGAAGGAGCTGCTCAACATCGCCATGGCCGAGCGCCTCGACGGCACTCACAACAACCTGATCATTCGGGGCGTTCAGCCGGCCTCGCGCAAGCTCCGCCCCGATTTCCAGATTGTCGCCGGGCGCGACCTGGAGCCGGGCAAGGGCGAATGCGTCGTCAGCCGCAACCTCTCGCGGTTCTACAAGGGGGCGAGGGTCGGCGGGATCTTGGACCTGGGCGAGAAGGAGAAGTACCGGGTCGTCGGCGTCTTCACCGCCGGCGGAAGCGCCGCGGAGAGCGAGGTCTGGGCCGATTTGAAGGACGTGGAGCGCAACACCGGCCGCGACGGCTCGGTCTCCTGCGTCCAGATCCGAGCGGCCGGACTCGCCGACATGGACCAGCTTCAAAAGACGATTGAAGACAGCGCCCAGTTCAAGCTCTCGGCGATCCCCGAGGCGACCTACTTCGAGAACCAGTCGAAATCGAGCCTCTTCCTCAAGGGGGCGGGCACCCTGATCGCCGTTCTGTTGACCTTTGGCGCGATGTTCGCCGCGGCCAACACCATGTTCTCGGCCGTCAAGTCGCGGACCCGAGAGATCGGCACCATGCGCGCTTTGGGATTCTCCCAGCGCGACGTCTTGATCTCGTTCCTGGGCGAGTCGCTCTTGCTCAGCCTGCTGGGAGGCGCGCTCGGGCTCCTCGCGACCCTGCCTTTGAGCTTTCTAACGATCGAGACGAGCAACTTCAACACGTTCTCATCAGTCACGATCAACTTCCGGTTTGGCCCGATGGTCATGGCCGTGGCCCTCATCATGACCGTGGTGATGGGCCTCTTCGGCGGCATGCTCCCCGCTCTTCGGGCCGTCCGGTTGGAGGTCGTCTCGGCGCTTCGGGAGTTGTAGGAGATTTACCGCGCTGGCGCGTGGCCGGGGCGCCAAGTTGGGAGGGCGAGGCTCCCGCCGAGCCGACGCAAAGCGTGGGGCTCGGCGGGAGCCTCGCCCTCCCGGACTGAGTCTCGGTATTTGTTCGACTCAGCGCGCGTGCTCCAGCGCGAAAATCGTCCGGCGGCCGGGAATCGACCCACAATCGACTTCGAAGGCGCTGGCGTCGACGCGCTTGACCGGATCGTTTGGCAAGACTTCGAGGAACCGCTCAAGCGGCTGGATCGCCAGGTTGATCTTTGGGGTCTTGTAGTGCATCGGGACGACGATCCGGGGGGCGATGGCGTCGAGCAGTTCGGGGATCAAGGGGAAGTCGATCGTCGGCGGGCCTCCCGCGGGGATCAGGACGATCTCGGCGCCCTGGATCGGCCTCAGTTCCTCATCGCTCAGCGCGTGTCCCAGGTCCCCGAGAAAGACGACGTGGAGACCCTCCGCGCGGAAATGGACGATGGTCACTTCATCGCCGGGTTTCTTCTCGGGCGACTCGTAGACCGGGATCGACTCAAGATGGATCCCCTTGTGGGTCTCTCCTCCCCTCGGCAACTCCTGGGCGCGAACGAGTTCGAACGGGGGGACGATCTGCCCGACGTGGCTGTGGTAGCGGTCGTTCTCGTGGCTGGCGACAACCAGGTCGGCGGGCTCGTCGATCGGCTCGTAGCCTCCCGAGTCGGGGGATCGATAGGGGTCGAGGATGATCCGGATCCCTTGGGTCTCGATCAAAAAAGCCGCGTGTCCGTACCATTTGATGAGCATGGGTCGATGAGCCTCGCGGACCAAATTTCCACAACCTGAATTCGAGCCTCTCTCCATCTTACTCGGCGTGGCGTGTCGGGGGCGATTCGGTCCATAATGGGCGGTCGGGTCAACCCGCCTCTCCCCGAGGACTCGCGGTCGCCGGAGGTCCATTCGTCCGTGTCCATGTTTCGATTTTTGCAACAGCCGATCGATCCGGCCCCCTTCCTTCGATGGGCGCGGAGCCGTTGGGTGGATCATCCGACGTCGACCTTGTTTTGGATCGGGGCCCTCTTGCGCGTTTGGGTCCACCTGAGCAACCGCCCCTACTGGATGGACGAGGGGTCGCTGCTGTTCAACCTGACCGAGAAGCCAATTTTTGATTTCTCGGGGCCGTTGAACTCCGACCAACTGGCGCCGCCGGGTTTCCTGGTCGTCGGGCGTCTGGCCGTCTCGCTTTTTGGGGATTCCACCTTCTCCACGCGGCTGTTCCCTTTGTTCTGTGGCATCGTCGCGCTTTGGCTCTTTCGGGGCCTGGCCGAGAGGCTCTTGAGCCGCCCGGGCGCGATCCTGGCGATGGTCCTGGCCGCGCTCTCGGACGATTGGATCTACTACTCCAGCGAGTTGAAGCCGTATTCGTGCGACCTGGCGGTTGGGCTGGCCCTGACGCTGCTTTGCGTCAAGGAGCTTCGCGAGGGGAGGGGAGGGCGCGGGCTGGCTCCCCTTGGGGCTTTGGCGGTCGCGTCGCCCTGGTTGTCGTTTCCGTCGGTGTTCGTCGCGGCCGGCTGCGGCGCGTCGCTTTTGGCCGCTCGCCTGTTTGAGCGGCGATGGCGCGAGGCGGTTTCGCTGGCCGCGCTCGCGGCGGGATGGGCGGCGAGCGCGTATTGGGCGGTGCGTGTTTCGGGAAGACTGCTTCAGAAATCCACGTCCATGTATGTTTTTTGGGACTTCGCGTTCCTTCCCTTCCCTCCCACGGATCGGCGGTCGCTAGCCAAGGCCGCGGGCATTCTGCTGGAGACCTTCGTCACTCCCTTGAACCTGACGCCGAGCTTCCTTCCCCACCTCTTCGCCGGACTGGCGATTGGGTTCCTGCTTTTGGGAATCGCCTCGCTTGCCCGTCGCGATCCCGCCGCGCTGGGGATGCTGGTCGCGCCTTTGGCTCTCGCCCTGGCGGCCTCGGCGCTTCGGAAGTACCCGTTCCACGGCCGCCTGATCCTCTGGCTGGCCCCGGCGTTCTTTCTCTGGATTGCCGAGGGTGCCCAGGTTTTGCGGCGAAGGGGAGGACGAACGGTCCAGATTGCCCTGGTGACGCTGCTTCTGCTTTACCCATGCCTTGACGCGCTTTACCAGTCCTCCAGCGTTCGCCCAAGGAGCTTCAACCCCCACGGCGATCTTCGGCGAAATCGATTCATGGAATGATTTTTGCTTGATCGTCTTTTGAGACGACTTCGCCGACGGGCGCCGCGGCCGCCGACGGATTCGCGTGGAGGAAGCGGAGCGAGGCCCGCGGAGGCGGCCTCCGTTCGCGCGACGCGCTGCTGGGCGATCCGCTCCCCTCCGCCATGAGATCGGGGGAGGGCGAGGCTCCCGCCGAGCCCCACGCGAGGCTTGGCTCGGCGGGAGCCTCGCCCTCCCGGGAGGATCGACGCGGAAGGAGACGAAGACATGAACGCGACGCAACAACTGCGGGACGCGGGCCAAAGCCTTTGGCTGGACAACATCACGCGAGACATGCTCGACGACGGGACGCTGAAGCGCTACATCGACGAATACTCGGTCACGGGTCTGACGTCGAACCCGACGATCTTCGACAAGGCGATTCGGGGCGGCGACGCCTACGACGACTCGATCCGTCGGCACTCGGCGGCCGGCAAGTCGGACGAGGATCTGGTTTTCGCGTTGGAGCTTGAGGATCTGACGCGGGCCGCCGACCTGTTTCGACCGGTCCATGACCGGACCAACGGCGTCGACGGCTGGGCCTCGCTGGAGGTCTCGCCGCTCTTGGTCCGCGACACGCCGGGGACCATTTCCTGGGTCAGAAAACTTTACGACGCGGGGGGCCGACCCAACCTGTTCATCAAGATCCCGGGCACGCCCGAGGGTTTGCCGGCGATCGAGGAGTCGATCTTCGCCGGCGTGCCGATCAACGTGACGCTCCTTTTCTCGCGCGAGCAATACCTCGCGGCGGCCGACGCGTATCTTCGGGGGGTCGAACGGCGGATTGGGGCCGGTTTGAATCCGGCGGTTCATTCGGTCGCCTCGATCTTCATCAGCCGATGGGACGTGGCGATTGAGAAGGAGGCGCCCGAGGCGCTCCGCAACACGTTGGGGATCGCCGTCGCCCAGCGCGCGTACAAGGCGTACAACGAGTTCCTCGAAACACCGAGGCTGCGCCGGGCGCTCAACTTCGGCGCGCTCCCCCAACGGCTCTTGTGGGCCAGCACGGGGACGAAGGATCCGAACGCTTCGGACGTGCTTTACATCGAGGCGTTCAACTCGCCGTTCACGGTCAACACGATGCCCGACAAGACGCTCAAGGCGTTCGCCGAGCATGGCAAAGTCGGCGAGCCGATGCGGGTCGACGGCGGCGGCTGCGAAGCCGCGCTGGGCGAGTTCGGCAAGGCGGGAATTGATGTCGACGCCCTGGCGCTTCGGCTTCAGGACGAGGGGGCCGAGAAGTTCTCGAAGTCGTGGAACGAGCTGCTGGAGTTGCTAAAATCCAAGACCGAATCGCTCAGAAAGGCGGGCTGATCCGATCGAGGGATCCATTGCGTCCAGTTTCGTGGGGGGCGAGGCTCTCGCCGAGCCGCTGCTGTGCGTGGGGCTCGGCGGGAGCCTCGCCCTCCCAAAGATCCGGGTCCGACGCGCGAAACTCAGACGCGGCGGGCCCAAAGGCGGATTGCGAGGCGTCTGTTCCTTCAACGAAGGAGGGGAAGTCCAATGGGGGTCTACACGGTCAAGCTGAAGAGTCGGCGGGGGGTCGCCTCGGGGACGATGGCGTTCACCCTGGAGAAGCCCGAGGGGTTCGCCTACAAGGCGGGCCAGTCGGCCGACTTCAAGTTGATCGATCCCCCAGAGACCGACGACGAGGGAATCGAGCGGACCTTCTCCCTGGCCAGCGCCCCGTTCGAGGACGACCTGATGGTCGCCACCCGAATGCGCGACACCGCCTTCAAGCGGGTCCTGAAAACGATGGACCTCGGGACCGAGATCGTCATGGACGCCCCCTACGGCTCGTTGACGCTCCACAACGCCGCCGACACGCCGGCCGTCTACCTGACCGGCGGAATCGGCGTCACGCCCGCCCGGAGCATCATTCTTCAGGCGGGCCACGACAAGCGCCCTCAGAAGATCACCCTTTTCTACTCGAACAAAACCCCCGCCGACGCCGCCTTCCTGGACGAGTTGATCGACGCCCAGAAGACCAACCCCAACTTCAAGCTCGTCGCCACGATGACGCACCTCGACGATTCAGACCCCTCATGGGAGGGCGAGCGGGGGATTATCAACAAGGAGATGATTCAAAAGTCGGTTCCCAACCTCGTCGGGCCGATCTACTACCTGTCGGGGCCTCCGGCAATGGTCGAGGCCATGCGGCGGCTTTTGAACGAGGCGGGGGTCGACGATGACAACATCCGAAGCGAGGAGTTCGCGGGATACTGAGCGGAGCGCGCCCCAAGAGGAGGAAACCCGCATGCCGCGAACCCAACCCGACGTGAAAGTCAAGAGGATCTACGAGGCCCCGGACCCGAGCGATGGAACCCGCGTGTTCGTCGATCGGCTCTGGGCCCGCGGCCTGACCAAGGAGAAGGCGGCCCTCGACCTTTGGCTGAAGGAGGTCGCCCCCAGCACCGAGCTTCGCAAGTGGTTCTCTCACGACCCCGCGAAGTGGGAGGAGTTCCAAAAGCGCTACCGCGCCGAGCTGGAGGAGAACAAAGAGGCAATCGCGCGCCTGAGGGATGAGGTAAACAAAGGCCCCGTCACCCTGCTCTACGGCGCGAGGGACCAGGAGCACAACGAGGCTCTTGTCTTGTTGGATTTCCTGGTCCATCACGGAGCCAACGGCAAGAAGTGATCTCAAATGGCGAGCGGGGGGCGTGAGCCCCCTGTCTTCTCGAAGCGGGCCGGTCGCCGGACAGGGGGCTCACGCCCCCCGCTCGCCTGGACTCCGGGCGATGGAATGTCGCTGGTCGCGCAACCCGGGAGGAGATCTGTTTATGCAACTGGGAATGGTCGGCCTGGGCCGGATGGGCTCGAACCTGACGCGGCGGCTGCTTCGCGGCGGTCACCAGTGCGCCGTGTTCGACACGCATCCCGAGCCCGTCAAGGAACTGGCGAAGGAGGGGGCCGAGGGGGCGTCGTCGCTTCAGGAGTTGGTCGGAAAGCTGGAGAAGCCCCGGGCCGTCTGGTTGATGGTCCCCGCCGCCGCGGTTGACGCGGTTCTCAAGGGACTTGTCCCGCTCTTGGATGAGGGAGACGCCGTTATCGACGGAGGAAACTCCCACTACATCGAGGACTTGCGCCGGGAGAAGGAGCTGAAGGACCGAGGAATCCGCTATCTGGACGTCGGCACCAGCGGAGGCGTCTGGGGATTGGAGCGGGGCTATTGCCTGATGATCGGCGGCCCCGACGAGGTTGTGAAGCGGCTTGAGCCGATCTTCGCCGCGATCGCCCCCGGGATCGACGCCGCGCCCCGGACTCCGGGGCGGGAGAAGCTCGGGGGAACCGCCGAGCAAGGCTATCTCCATTGCGGACCCACCGGCGCGGGGCACTTCGTGAAGATGGTTCACAACGGGATCGAGTACGGGATCATGGCCGCCTACGC